>ERZ1699240.190-NODE-190-length-16596-cov-3.304208_pt1 | contig 16596 bp, 11 predicted proteins | sample MGYA00581535_ERZ1699240 | MGnify/ENA primary metagenome ERZ1699240 (study PRJEB42319, sample SAMD00040327) | human oral metagenome | material: saliva | host: Homo sapiens | study: EMG produced TPA metagenomics assembly of PRJDB4115 data set (Metgenomic analysis of... | reverse complement strand
CACCACCTCTACCTCTTCGGCGACTCCAAGTCCGGCAAGACAACGTTCCTGCGCTCCCTTGCACGCGAAATCGTGGCCAGGAATACGCCCCAGGAAGCGCAAATCATCGTCGTCGACCGGCGCCGCTCCTCCCTCGGTGCCATTCCGAAGGAGTACCTGGCCGCCTACCTGACGACGAACGAGTCTGTCGCAAGCGACATGGCTGAGTTCGTGGCGTTCCTGAAGGGACGTCTACCCGGCGACGACGTGACCCCCGAACAGCTCGCGAATAGAAGCTGGTGGAAGGGACCGGAGTTCTGGGTCCTCGTCGACGACTACGACCTCGTCGTGACCTCCGAGGGTAATCCGCTCGCGGCGCTACAGCCGCTGCTGGCCCAGGCGGGTGATGTTGGTCTCCACCTGGTTATCGCGAGGCGGATGGGTGGCGCCTCTGGGGCCCTGTACGAGCGCGTCCTGCGTTCGATCATTGACCTCGGGTCGACAGGCATCATGTTGTCCGGTAACCCGGACGAAGGTCAGGTTATCGGGCGTGTGAGGCCGGTCCGCGCACTGCCCGGTCGAGCGATCGTCGTCTCGCGCGAGGCGGGCACCTTCCGCGCTCAGCTCGCCTGGTCTGATCCCGTTCGATAGCGCGTAACCATTTCTGCCTCGCGTGTAGAATAACGGTGTTACGCGTTATCCCACGCGCCCAACGCAGCGAGAAAGACGAAGGTAGATGGCTCAGGGTGAACATGCCGAGCGTGCTCCACTATTGTGGGGTGCGTCGACCGACGTCGGTCCGGTCCGCTCACACAACGAGGACTCTTGGCTGGCGGTCTCGCCCGTCTTCGCAGTCGCAGATGGGATGGGGGGCCACCTCGGCGGTGCCCGGGCCTCGTCACAGGCCGTCCTCACACTGCAGGAGTTCCTGAGTCCTGATCGACTCGGAGACCGTCCCGTCGACCTGGTCGATCTGTCCGTCGCGATTGACGCAGCCGCCACGGCCGTGGCCTCCCTGGCACCTGCTGACAATCCGATGAGTGCCCCCGGCACGACACTCTCCGGTCTGATGGTCCTGTGGACCGCCGAAGGTGCCTACTGGCTCTCCTTCAATGTTGGCGACTCACGCGCCTACGTTGTCGGTGCCGGCGGCATCCGCCAGCTCACCCACGACCACTCCGCGCTGCAGGAGGCTCGCGATCTGGCGGCGACCTCCGGCGCGCCCCAGGTCATTCCTCCAGCCAACGTCGTGACCAAGGCGCTGGGTGCCGGACAAACCGGAAGTGTGAAAGCCGACTACACCATCATGCCGATGGAGGAAGGCGACCGCGCGGTCATCTGTACAGACGGCGTGCACGGCGTCCTACAGGATTCGCAGATCCAGGCCATTGTCGCTGCTGGCAATGGGCCGCAGGGGACCGCTGACGCACTCGTGAAAGCCAGCCTCGAAGCGGGCACTCGCGACAACACGACAGCCGTAGTAGTCTACGCAGGAAAAGAATCACGAGTAGCATTGACAACGAACGTCATGAATCGGATGATTCAACCAGTACGTCCGGCGTCGATTCAGACAGCGCGCCGGGTTCCTCGTAGAGAAGGCAGTGACTGATGCTTCAGATTGGACGCTTCTTGTGTCGCGGACAGGGCGCGATGCTCGTCACGGGCCCCCTCGGTGCGGCGCTGGTTCCGCTCGACTTCGCTGACTCCGCGGCCGACGTGGTGTGGGGACGCGCCGACACTCAGGCGTGGTTGACGCACGTTCAGGTCGAAAAGGGCGACGCGCTCCTCCTGGACTGTGCGGGCGAGCAGCCCTACCTGACCGTGCTGGGTGACATCCAGCTGCGCATGCGAGCCGCCGGTCAGATCACCGAACAGGTGTGGACCGACCCGATCTGGGCGTGGCCCTTCAACCCCGGCGAGTGGCAGACCTTCGAGGCCACCATCATCGACGGCGACGAGGTCACGTGGATGGTGCCCGCCGCAGACCGCGTCGAGGCCGGCGAGATCCGCATCGGTCGCGCGCTCGACGAGGTTGAGGCCCTCGCATCGATGCCCGTTGATACGATGGGCTTCCTCATCAACCCGGATATCCCGGATCACGAGCGTCGCGCCCGTCGCGACGCCCGCGAAGAGTTGCCCGAACCTACGATCACGCACGCGCCTGCGGTTGACCTGGCTGCCGTCGAAGCCCAGTTCCTCGCGGCCACCAGCAACGGACCCGTCTCGCTGCCCGGTGCCTCCCGCACCGCCCCCGATCCGTACGCGCCCAAGGACGCCACGGATGATGCGCAGGACGAGGTGCCCTCCGAGGACCTCGAACAGACCTCGAGCGAGCTCTACGTCGTCGCCGACGCCGTCGAGCCACCGATCCATACGGCTGAGTCCCTCGACCGCACCGCTACCATCGACCGTGGTGCCGCCTTCGTGGAACCCGCCCAGGCCTCGTCCGAGTTCGAGTCGGAGGAAAACACCGAACTTGCTCCTGAATCGGAAGCGGAGCGTGAGTCTGCCCCCGAGTTCGAGCCTGCTCCTGAGCCGGAAGCGGAGCGTGAGTCCGCCCCTGAGCCGGAACCCGCGCCTGCCCCCGAGCCGGAGACGGCACCCGAGCCGGAGACGGCACCCGAGCCGGAGACGGCACCCGAACCGCCCGCCGCACCCGAGGCGATGAGCGCCGCCGGCCTGGCCGACCTGGGTGCCGAGACCGACACCGAGGCCACGATTCTGCGCCTCGCCCCCGTCAACTCTGGCCCCGCCGCGCCCGTCGCCTTCCTGATCCACGGCGGCACCGTGCCCGTCGAGGTTTCCCGCGACGTCGTCATCGGACGCGACCCTGACGCTCGTGCGCTGACCGGCCGCCCCGTTGCGACCGTCCTGCGCGTGCCCAGCCCGCAGACCGAGATCTCCCGCTCGCACTGCGCCGTCATGATGACGACCCCCGGCTCTTGGGCCCTCATGGACCTGGGCAGTGCGAACGGCACCGTCCTGCGTCACGCCGACGGCTCGTTCCAGGACGTCACCCCCATGGTGACGATTGCCCTGAACGACGGCGACCTCATCGACGTGGGCGAGGGAACCACGATCGAGTTCCGCGTGCGCTGACACGGCTGATTGACGCAGGTGGGGCGGGCCTTCGGGCCTGCCCCACCTGCATTTTTGTTGCTTTCTCGCGAGTGGGTGATACCGGGAAAGGTTCTCCTGCCTCGTCTATGTAAGGACAATCATGCTCTCGCGCGCCTTGAGGTGACCTTGGTCCCTTGATGCGTGTATCCTTACCCCTGGTAGCGGCCCACAGGTGGGCCGGTCATCGCATACAAGGAAGTTGAGAACCACGATGGTCAAGTACGTATACGACTTCTCCGAGGGCGACAAGTCCATGAAGGACCTCCTCGGAGGAAAGGGAGCCAACCTCGCCGAGATGACGAAGCTCGGTCTGCCCGTTCCCCCCGGCTTCACGATCACCACCGAGGCGTGCCGCGCATACCTCAAGGAGTCGACGGTTCCCGAGTCGCTTGCCACCGAGGTCACCACCGCCCTGCGCGGCGTCGAAGACCAGATGGGCCGCCACCTCGGCGATCCCTCCGACCCGCTCCTCGTCTCCGTGCGAAGCGGTGCCAAGTTCTCCATGCCCGGCATGATGGAAACCGTCCTGAACATCGGCCTCAACGATGAGTCCGTTCTCGGCCTTGCTGCCGTTAGCGGTAACGAGCGCTTCGCGTGGGACTCCTACCGCCGCCTCATCCAGATGTTCGGCAAGACCGTTCTCGACATCGACGGCGACCTCTTCTCCGACGCCCTCGACGAGCTCAAGGCCGCGCGCGGCGTGAAGGGCGACACCGAGCTGACCGCCGAGGACCTCAAGGGCCTCGTCGACACCTTCAAGGGCATCGTCAAGGAACAGACCGGCAAGGACTTCCCGCAGGACCCGCGCACCCAGATGGACATGGGCATCGAGGCCGTGTTCCGCTCCTGGAACACCGAGCGCGCCCGCATCTACCGCCGCCGTGAGCGCATCCCCCACGACCTGGGCACCGCCGTCAACATCTGCACCATGGTGTTCGGCAACATGGGCGAAAACTCTGGCACCGGCGTGTGCTTCACCCGTGACCCCTCCTCCGGCCACTCCGGCGTCTACGGCGACTACCTCGAGAACGCGCAGGGCGAGGACGTCGTCGCCGGTATCCGCAACACGCTGGCCCTGTCCGACCTCGAGCGCATCAACAAGCCCGTCTACGACGAGCTGCGCGCCATCATGCGCAAGCTCGAGACCCACTACCGCGACATGTGTGACATCGAGTTCACCGTCGAGCGCGGCAAGCTGTGGATGCTCCAGACCCGCGTCGGCAAGCGCACCGCCGCCGCCGCGTTCCGCATCGCCACCCAGCTCCTGGGCGAAAAGCTCATCACCCGCGACGAGGCCCTGGGCCGCGTCACCGGCGACCAGCTCACCCAGCTGATGTTCCCGCAGTTCGACGCCAAGGCCGAGAAGGAGCTCATCGCTCGCGGCATGGCCGCCTCCCCGGGCGCCGCCGTCGGCAAGATCGCCTTCAACAACGCCCAGGCCGTCGAGGCCGCCGAGAAGGGCATCAAGACCGTCCTCGTGCGTCGCGAGACTAACCCCGATGACCTGCCCGGCATGGTCGCCGCCGAAGGCGTCCTGACCGCCCGTGGCGGCAAGACCTCGCACGCCGCCGTCGTCGCCCGCGGCATGGGCAAGACCTGCGTGTGTGGCGCCGAATCCCTCGTCATCGACGAAGCCGCCGGCACCGTTACCATCGGCGACCTGGTCCTCACCGCCGACGACACCATCGCCATCGACGGCCAGACCGGCGAGATCTTCCGCGGCGAGGTCCCCGTCGCCGACTCGCCCGTCACCACCTACCTGGCAGACGGCCTCGAGGCCGGCATCGCCGCCGCCGGCGAGGACCAGGGCACCCGCGAGCTCGTCGAGGCTGTTGACAAGCTCCTCGGCCACGCCGACAAGGTCCGCCGCCTGCGCGTGCGCGCCAACGCCGACACCCCCCTCGACTCCAAGCGCGCCATCGCCTTCGGCGCCGAGGGCATCGGCCTGTGCCGCACCGAGCACATGTTCCTGGGTGAGCGTCGCCCGCTCGTTGAGCGCGCGATCCTCTCGGCCCCCGATTCCGACGAGCGCCAGGCCGCCTTCAACGAGCTCGAGAAGCTGCAGAAGCAGGACTTCCTCGAGATGCTCGAGGTCATGGACGGCAAGTCGATGACCGTGCGCCTCATCGACCCGCCGCTCCACGAGTTCATGCCCGCCCTCATCGAGCTGGAGACGAAGGTCGCCGTCGGCAAGGCCACCGGTACCCTCGACCCCGCCGACGAGGCCATGCTCGTCGAGGTCCGTCGCATGCACGAGCAGAACCCCATGCTGGGCCTGCGCGGCGTGCGCCTGGGCATCTACCTGCCCGGCCTGTTCGCCCTGCAGATGCGCGCCCTGTGCGAGGCGGCCGCCGAGCTCGTGGCCCGCGGCCTCAACCCGCGTCCCGAGATCATGGTTCCGCTCGTCGGCTCCGTGCGTGAGCTCCAGCTCGTGCGCGAGGAAGGCGAAGGCATCATCGCCTCCGTCGCCGCCGCCCACGGCGTGGACCTGTCCGGCGTCTCCATCGGCGCCATGATCGAGCTGCCGCGCGCCGCCATGACCGCCGAGGACCTCGCCGAGGAAGCCGACTTCTTCTCCTTCGGCACCAACGACCTGACGCAGACCGTGTGGGGCTTCTCGCGCGACGACGTCGAGGGCGTGTTCTTCCCGCAGTACATCGAGGCCGGCATCTTCGGCGTCTCCCCCTTCGAGTCCATCGACGTCCACGGCGTGGGCACCCTGGTCTCCGAGGGCGTGCGCCGCGCCCGCTCCACCAAGCCGAACATCAAGCTCGGCGTGTGTGGCGAGCACGGTGGCGACCCGCAGTCGATCCACTTCTTCCACAACGTGGGTGTCGACTACGTGTCCTGCTCCCCGTTCCGAGTCCCCGTCGCCCGCCTCGAGGCTGGCCGCGCCGCGGTCGAGGATCACGTGGACATGACCGCCTGATCGCTGGCGCTTGCTCTGCTGAGTAGCGCTGATTGAGCGCGGCGAGGCCGCGGCCGGGAAACCGGTCGCGGCCTCGTTTCGTGTGGGTGCTTGTCGCCCCACGGGTGTTCCGGGCGCCGGAGGCCCCGGCCGCCCGCGAGGCTAGGCGTCCTCACTGCGTTCGGCGCCGCGCCTCGAAGCCCGCCCGTGCCCTCCGGTCCCTCCGGCGCCCTCCACACCAGTGGGGCTGGGTCGCTGTTGTCTGGTTCGGCGCGTCGCCTCGAAGCCCGGCCAGGCCCCGCCGCCGCCCACCGGCACCGCGGCAGGTCCCGCCGGTGCCCTCTACACCAGTGGTTCCTGGTGTGCTGTGAATAGCCCTGCTAGGCCCCGCCCCGCCCATGCCATAGTAATTTCGCATGCAATTCCCCTGAGTGTATTTCAAGTGTTGAAATCTAATCGTTGATATTCTGCGGTTTTTGAGCGTGCATCGATTCGTGTCGTGGGGGGAATTGCATGCGAAATGTGGGTGGAGGTGGTGTCGCCGCCGTCCATGGGTGCCGCAGCCGGGCCCGTCGCCCACAGGTGCCGCAGTCAGGTCCTGCGTCTGGAGGTACGCCCGTGGCTCGGGTCCCTTCCCGCCGTCGGTGGGGGTTTTGCAGCATTAGGAACTCGCTGGCGGCGTGTCGCCGGCGTGTCGGATCTCTAATGACGCCATTTCCCCCGTTTGGTGGCGGTGTGGCCGCGGTTTGAGGTGGTGTGGTGCCCAAAGTGCAGACCACCTCGGCGAAAAACGCTGAAAACGGGCGGTTGCGGGTGAGGTGGTCTGCGTTTTGGGCACAACGGTGCCTGTCGTGGTGTGTTGTTCGCACGTCAGCCCCTGAACATGCGCGTTAACCCTTTGACGCGCACGTCAACACCTCAACATGCGCGTGGGCGGCGCTGCTTCGTGAGTACTGCCCATTTTGCCGTGGTAAAGATAGTGCTGGCAGCCCGCCCAGACGACCACCTAGCGCGTTAACGTGCGGCCGGACGGGTGCGCGAGTACAGTGACGCCCCGCCCGAAACTGGGCGGGGCGCTACCGTAAACAGCAATCAGGCGCTCTGCGGCAGTGTCGGTGCGAGGAATACAAGGGCCACCATGATCGAGTTATTGAGTGCGTGGTACATCCACGAGTAGGCGATGTTCTTGCCGGATTTGACGTACACGAGCGTCAAGATGATGCCGACGGGCAGGTACATGGTCATGTCCTGCCACTCGTGGCAGTGCATGTAGGCGAAGAGGAATGCAGAGATTGACCCGAGAAGCCAGGTCGGTGCGTACGGGCTCAGCTTGCCGATGAGGATGTGACGGTAGAAGATCTCCTCAACCAAGGGCATGCCAATTGCAACGAAAAAAGCGAATGTGAGACCGAGAGCGCTGTCGGATAGTGCGCTGACGACCCCCTGCTGGTTCTGTGCGACCGGCGGGTTCGGACCATAGATTGCGAGGCGTATAGCACCTTGGGTCATGGTGATGAGCAGCCATAGGCCCAACAGGAGTGCAATCTTGCGCACGGGACGCCTGCGCAGGAACGAGAATGCGGATAGGAACTCGCGCCCGAAAAATGCCAGCACCATCGCCAGGAAGATTGAGTCGAGTATGACGTTGACGAGGGTGGCGTTCCATGACGCGGGGAAGATTGATGTTGGGATGATGTCGAGCAGGAAAAATGAAGCGTAGGGGATCCCGAAGATTGCGATGCGCACCCAGTCGTCGCGCGTGAGGTGCTTGGGAGACGAGGCTGGGGCGGCCTCGGTCGGAACAGCCGCGCCGGGTAGGGGGGTGGGCAAGGGCTCGGTGACTGTGGGCCCCTGCGGGCTCGTCATCGTTGCTGGAGTGGTGCCAGCTTCCTCTGTGGGGGACGCGCTGGGATCGGGAGGCATGGATACCGAACCGCTTTCTATGTAACTATCGATGCCTGAGGATTATGACAGGATTTTAAATTCTTTTGCAAGTTGGCGCCCTTGTGGGATGTTTGTGTAGTTAATGTGCCATTTTTATGGCATCGCGTCAGCAAGCTGTCAAGCTGGGCCTTTCGTCCCCCAAGGGGGTCATGCCTTCGCGCTAAACGCGGTCACGGCATGGTCACAATTTAGGACGACCTAAACAGACTACTTTTCACCTGGGCGAGATGTGGCTACGCTCAATGCTTAGGAATTCCATCATCCCGGCCGCATCTAAACGCCGGATCCACAGGAGGCAAGCGGTGACAGTGCTTCGCGCTCACGCGCATAGTATTCGCGCTCACGTACACAACATCGGTCAGCGACTCAGCCGCGTCCTCATCGTCGCCGTGATGGCGGCTCTGGCCGTGGCGATGTTCGCCTCGCCCTCGCGCGCCGCGGATCAGACGTGGAGCGATGTCTCGACGACGATCAATGGCCTGATCGACGAAGGCGTGTCCACCTTCAAGGCGGGAGACGCCAAGGGCGGTAAGGACAAAGTCAACGACGCCTACTACAAGCACTACGAGATCACCGGCATGGAGAAGCAGGTCATGGCCCGCATCTCCGGCTCTCGAGTGTCCGCCGTTGAGATGGAGTTCTCCCTCCTGAAGAAGGCCATGAGTGACGGCGATAACGCCGGCGTTGAGAGCCACGCGAAGACCCTCAAGCAGTACATGGTCGAAGACGGCGCGTCTCTGGACGGCGTGGCCCCCGGGTCGGCAGCCCAGGCCTCGTCGGATGATTACAGCCCCGGCGCGTGGGGCGAGGTCGCCAAGACGATCAACGGCATCCTCGAGGACGGCGCTAACGCCTACAAGGGCGGCGACGCCAAGGCCGGTAAGGACAAGGTCAACGAGGCCTACTACAAGCACTACGAGATCACCGGCATGGAGAAGCAGGTCATGAGCCGTATCTCCGGTTCGCGCGTCTCCCAGGTCGAAATGGAGTTCTCTCTCCTCAAGAAGGCCATGACCGATGATGATTCGGCGGCGGTCGACCAGCACCTCGCGACGCTGACGAACTACATCCGCGAGGATGCCAACAGCCTCGACGGCTACACTGGCAAGGCCACTCAGGATTCGGGCACCTCCCCGTGGCTCGCCCAGTTCCTGCCCTCCCTCCTCGTGATCCTGCGTGAGGGCATGGAGGCGATCCTTGTCGTCGCCGCAGTCCTGGCCTACCTGGCCAAGGCCGGACACAAGAACAAGACCCCCATCGTCTGGGGCGGTGTGGCGCTCGCTTTCGCCTTGTCCATCGGCCTGGCCGTCCTCTTCAGCTACGTCACCTCCCTGGCGGGCGCGAACCAGGAACTCCTCGAGGGCTTCGCTGCGCTCTTCGCGGTCGTCATGCTGATCTGGGTCTCCAACTGGATGATCAACAAGTCCTCCAACAAGGCCTGGGACGAGTACATCAAGAAGCAGACCGACGCCTCGCTGACCAGCGGCTCCCTGCTGGGCCTCGCGTTCATCTCCTTCCTCGCGGTCCTGCGCGAGGGCGCCGAGACGATGCTCTTCTACGTCCCGATCGTCGCGGCTGCGGGCGACAAGGTCCACTACGTGTGGATCGGCCTGGCGGTCGGCCTCGTGGCCCTGGTCATCATCTACCTGCTCATCCAGTTCGCAGCGGTGCGCATCCCGCTGCGCCCGTTCTTCACCATTACCTCGCTGCTGATGGCCTTCATGGCCTTCACGTTCACGGGTTCTGGTATCGCGGAACTCCAGGAGGCGGACGTCGTGTCCCTGACGCCCATCTCCGGCTTCCCCACCATTGACCTCTTGGGGATCTACCCCCGAGTGGAGAACCTGGCCGCGCAAGCCATCGTTCTCGCCATCATCGTCGGTCTCTATTTCTTCGGAAAAGCTCGCCTCGCCCGCGAGGCCGCCGCCCAGTCGCGGGCCGGGGAATGACACCCCCGAGCGACACCGACGTTTCACCCAACCAACACGCACAGGAGATCATCACATGAAGCGTTCTCTGTTCCGCGTCGGCGCGGCCCTGGCCACGCTGGCCCTCGCAGGCACCCTGGCTGCCTGCTCCAACAACTCCTCCTCGTCCTCCAGCGAGAAGCCCGCGGCCTCGGCCTCGGCTGACTCTGCCGCCCCCGCCCCCGGCGAGGACGCTGGCTTCGAAGAGCAGCCCCTCGGCGACGAGGTCCACGTCGGCCCCCTCGTCGTGGGTGGCGTCTACTTCCAGCCCGTCGAGATGGAGCCCCAGGTGGGCACCCCCGCCGCAGATTCCTCGATGCACATTGAGGCCGACATCGCCGCCGCCGCCGACAACAAGCTCGGCTACGGCGCGGGCGACTTCGTGCCCGGCCTGACCGTGGACTACGCGATCAAGGACAAGTCCGGCAACGTCGTCCAGGAGGGCACGCTCATGCCGATGAACGCGTCCGATGGCCCGCACTACGGCCTGAACCTGCCCAAGCTGGACGCCGGCACCTACGACGTGTCCTTTATGATCAAGCCCCCCAGCGTGTGGCTGCTGCACACCGACAAGACCACGGGTGTTGAGGGTCGCTTCTGGACCGAGCCGCTCGTCGCCGAATTCCCGGATTGGCAGTGGGATCCCACGGCCGTTTCCTGGTGATCGACGCTCATGCTTTGCGGGGCCGAGGCAGTGGTTCTTTTGTGGGACCTCTCGCCTCGGCCCTTGCCCCGTGAGGGGACTAGAATCGACACCGTAGCTACGACTTCGGTGAACCTTTATTTCGGGAGGAAAGCCAATGCTTCAGCAGATGAGTGAAGCAACCCTGACGCTGCTATTGACGATGCTCGCGCTCGGCGCCGTCATTCGCTTCATGCCCGCCGCCGGGCGTGGTCGCCGCGGTAAGAAGGCGCGCTCGCTGGCCGTTTGGGTCGGCGTCGGCCTGGGCATGGTCTCCTCCCTGGCCCTGACGATCATCAACGTCGAGGCTCCCAAGTCCGTGAACCGCCAGACCGTCGGCCTGTTCACCCTCCCCGTCGGGATTCTCCTCGCGGTCCTGTTCCTCGCGCTCATCGCGGTGCGCTCGCGCCGCGTGCGCGCCCTCCTGCCCGGCGACGCCGACGACGAGGCCCGGGCGGCCTCGTCGATGGAGACCGCGGTGAGCGGGGATGCCCTCGTGCGCATCGTCGGCGCCCTCTACATCGCGGCCACCCTGTTCCGGGCCGTGCCGACCGCCATGAACCAGGCCGTCATGATGCTCTCGGGCGGCGTCGAGATCTACTCGACCCCGGTCGTCCTCGCCCTCGTCGGCTACGTGCTGGCGTGGGTGCTCGTCTGCTTCGTCGCCTGGGTGTCCTACCGCCTGTGCTCGTGGAACAACCGCGTGTGGCCGGCGGCCTTCATCATGGTCTCGCTGCTGGCCAACCATTCCCTGATGATCGTGCGCATCCTCAAGGCCAAGCGCTGGATCTCGATCCCCAAGGGCGCGTGGAACACTATCTCCTGGTTCATTAACCACGAGGCCGTCTTCACGCTTGCCGCAGGCCTGGCCCTGTGCGCCGTCGTTGTGCTGACCTGGCTGGCCTCGCGCTCCATCCCGACCGTGGGAGCCAACCCGGCCGAGGGGCGCCTGGGCCGCGCACGCTCGCGCCTCTACAAGTCCATGGCCGGCACCGCCGCCCTCGGCTACCTGTGCGGCGCGCTGCTCATCACCGTCGGCGTCGCCTACGGCAGCCAGGAGATCGAGCTGTCCCCGCCCGAGTCCTTCAGCGTCGTCGACGACCAGGTGAGCGTCAACCTCGCCGACATCTCCGACGGTCACCTGCACCGCTTCGAGTACACGACCTCGGGCGGCGTGAAGGTGCGCTTCATCGTCATCCAGAAGTCCGGCTCCGCCTTCGGCGTTGGCCTGGACGCGTGCGAGATCTGCGGTCCCTCCGGCTACTACGAGAAGGACGGCAAGGTCATCTGCAAGCTGTGTGAAGTGGCGATGAACATCGCGACCATTGGCTTTAAGGGCGGCTGCAACCCGATCCCCATCGACTACAAGGTCTCCAACGGCACGCTGACCGTGCCGATCTCCGCCCTCGAGGCCTCGGCCTCCATCTTCGCGAAGTAAGGCTCACGCGTGTTTTTCCGAATGCTGCGCGGCGCCCTCACGAGGCGCGGTAACCGCCACCTCATGATCGCCCTGACCGTCGCGCTGGGCGCCTGCGTCGCCACGTCCATGCTCTCCGTCATGTTCAACGTGGGCGACAAGGTCAACCAGGAACTCAAGTCCTACGGCGCGAACATCGTGGTGCGCCCGCAGGGCGCGGCCGTCCTCGATGACCTCTACAGCACGGGCGAAGCCACCGAGGCGCGCTCCTACCTGCGCGAGGACGAGCTCGGCAACATCAAGACGATCTTCTGGACGTACAACATCCTCGACTTCGCGCCCCTGCTGAACGTGTCCGCCACCGACGCGTCCGGCGAGCACGTGCCCACGACCGGCACGTGGTTTGGCCACCATCTCGAGCTGGCCACCGGCGAGAGCGTCGAGACCGGCCTTGACAAGCTGCGCGGCTGGTGGGGCATCGAGGGCTCCTGGCCCGCGGACGACGACGAGGACGGCGCCCTCGTCGGCACCACCTACGCGACCGCTCACGGTCTGACGGTCGGAGACACTGTCACCCTCACCCGCGAAGGCATTACCCGCGACTTCACTGTACGCGGCATCCTCACCAGCGGCGACGACGCCGACCGCTGCGTGTTCATCCAGCTTCCGCAGGCCCAGGCGCTCCTGAACCGCGAGGGCGTCGTCGGCAGCGTCGAGGTCTCCGCCCTGACCACGCCCGACAACGACCTGGCCCGCAAGGCCGCGAAGAACCCGAACTCGCTGAGCGTGTCCGAGAAGGAAACTTGGTACTGCACCGCCTACGTCTCCTCGATCGCCTACCAGATCGAGGAAGTCATGACGGACTCCGTGGCTCGCCCGGTCCGCCAGGTCGCTGAGTCCGAAGGTACGATCCTGGAGAAGACCCAGCTGCTCATGGTCCTCGTGACCGTCCTGGCGCTCATCGCCTCGGCCCTGGCCATTGCGAACCTGGTGACCGCAGGCGTCATGGAGCGCTCCAGCGAAATCGGCCTCATGAAGGCCGTGGGGGCCAAAGACAAGCAGATCATCGCCCTGTTCCTGACGGAGACGATCATCGTCGGCCTGGTCGGTGGCGTCCTCGGCTACGGCGGAGGCCTCGCGCTCGCCCAGGCGATCGGCTACATGGTCTTCCACTCGTCGATCTCCTTCGTGCCCGTCGTCGTCGGCCTCGTCGCCGTCCTCGTCATCCTCGTCGTCCTGGGAGCCTCCATCCCAGCGATCCGCTACCTGCTGCGCCTCAACGCGGCGGAAGTCCTGCACGGAAGGTGATGCCCATGTCCAGACGAGCAATGTTCTGGCGGATGGTCACCTCCTCCATCCTGCGCCGCCGCTCCCGCGTCCTCATCGCGATTCTCGCCGTCGCCATCGGCGCGACGACCCTGTCCGGCCTCGTCACTATCGCGGTGGATGTGCCCGCGCAGATGGCCCGCGAGATCCGCTCCTACGGCGCGAACCTCGTCGTTACGCCCGCTGGTGATGGGGTCCTCACGGACGAGGCCGTGGCCACCTCGACCGCTCAGGTGCCCGCGAGCGCTCTGGTCGGATCCGCCGCGTTTGATTACGAGACCGTCACCATCAACGACCAGCCCTACGTGGCGGGCGGCGCCGACCTGGAGGCCGTGCACGCCATGAACCCGTACTGGTTCGTGGACGGTGAGTGGCCCGCCGCGACGGGCCAGGTGCTCGTGGGCGAGCAGGTCGCCTCGACGATCGACGTGAAGGCCGGGGACACGATTACGGTCAGCCAGCTGGACGCGAGTGCGTCCTCGAAGGCCGCCGCCCAGTCGGGGGCGCAGGCCTCGGCCCTCAAGGTCGATCCGCGTACCGTTACCCTGACCGTGTCCGGCATCCTCAAGACCGGCGGCAACGAAGACGGCTACGTGTACATGTCCAGACAGGACATGAGCGCGCTGACCGGGCAGACCGACGCCGTGTCGCTCGCCGAGTATTCGATCGCCCTGGAAGGCGATCAGCTCAGCGCCATCGCCGACGCGATGAACGCCGCGAACCCGCAGATTCATGCCCAGACCGTGCGCCGCCTCGCCCAGTCCGACACGGGCGTCCTCGCGATGCTGCGCTCCCTCCTCGTCGTCATCACCGTCATCGTGCTCGCGCTGACCATGATCGGTGTGTCCACGACGATGATCGCCGTCGTCACCGAGCGCCGCAACGAGATCGGCCTGCGCAAGGCCCTGGGCGCCACCGCCCGCTCCATCACCCGCGAGTTCATGGGTGAGGGCGTCATGCTCGGTCTCATCGGAGGCATCCTGGGGGCGGGGGCTGGCTACGGCCTCGCCGTCCTCATCTCCACCTCCGTGTTCCACCGCTCCATCTCGCTGCACCCCGTGATCCTCCTCGGCACGGTCGCCTGCTCGATCCTCATCGCCGTCCTCGCCTGCCTCCCGCCCGTGCGCCGCGCACTGGCCGTCGACCCCGCGCTCGTCCTGCGCGGAGAATGAGAGTCACCATGACCACCTCCACCGCCACCCCGGCCTCGTCGGCCTCCACGGACGCGCTGCTGAGCCTCGAGGGCGTCTCCAAGATCTACGGGGACCTGCACGCCCTCGACAACGTGTCCCTCGAGATCCCGCGCGGCCAGTGGGTCTCCATCGTCGGCCCCTCCGGCTCCGGTAAGACCACGCTCATGAACATCGTCGGCGCCATGGACACCGCCACCAAGGGCACCGTCATGCTGGACGGCCACGACATCTCCGACCTGACCGCCGACGAGCTCACCGAGGTGCGCTGCCGCACCATCGGCCTCGTCTTCCAGCAGTTCCACCTCATCGGCCACCTCACCGCCCTCGAGAACGTCATGGTCGCCCAGTACTACCACTCGATGCCCGACGAGAAGGAAGCCCTCGAGGCCCTCGACCGCGTCGGCCTCGCCGACCGCGCCACCCACCTGCCGCGCCAGCTCTCCGGCGGCGAGCAGCAGCGCGTGTGCGTGGCCCGCGCCCTCATCAACTACCCCAAGCTGCTGCTGGCCGACGAGCCCACCGGCAACCTGGACGAAACCAACGAGGAGATCGTCCTCGACCTGTTCAACCAGCTCCACCAGGACGGCACGACCCTCATGGTCGTCACCCACGACGCGCTCGTCGCCGAACAGGGCCAGCGCGAAATCCGACTCGACCACGGCAAGGTCGTCAAGGAAACCTGGCACGACCACGACTTCGAACAGCGCGCCTCCGGCCTGGTTCTGCCCGGCCGCGACGGCGACGCGCGCAGCGGAAAGGACAAGGTGCGATGACCACGCCCACCACCCCCGATAGCCGTTCCCGCTGGGTCACCCCGGCCTCGTACGCGGTCCTCGGCGCCCTCGGCGCGACCATCCTGGCCGCGTGCGCGCCCTCCACCGGCCTGGACATGACCAAGCCCATGAGCGACGGCACCTGGACCGCCCAGTCCAACGCCGACGACCAGGGTTCCATCGGCACCATCACCATCACCGTCGAGGGCGGGCGCATCACCGCGACCTCCTACGAGACGACGCTCGCCGACGGCACCGACAAGGGCGCCGAGTACGGCAAGAGCTCCTCGGGCGAGGTCTTCAACGAGGACTACTACAAGAAGGCTCAGGCCGCCGTCGCCTCCTACCAGGAGTACTCCGACAACCTCACCAAGGTCGGCGACCCCGCCAAGGTCGACGTCATCACCGGCGCCACCGTCGCCCACCAGCAGTTCGTGCAGGCCGCCATCCGTGCCATCGCCGCGGCCCAGGGCGTCTCCCCGGACGGCGCCGATGACATCAACATTCCCGGCCTGAACGACGCCACCAAGGACGGCGACCTCGACAAGGACCTCGGAGGCTCCGACGGCTGAGCCCGCGCGCTGTGCTGGCTCTGTGGGCGGCCCGGGGGACGAGGCCGTGGCCGGGTCCCCGGGGGTAGCGCCCACGTGGCGCTCCTCCTTCCCCGCGATGGGCACCCGCGTCGACATCATCGGCTGGGGCGGGGACGGCATGGCGATCGTCAACGCTGTCGTGGGCGTCGTTGCGCGCCACGAGGACATGTGGAGCGTGTTCCGGCCCTCGTCCGAGGTGTCGCGACTCAATTCTGTTGTTGCTTCGGCTGGGTGTGGTGACGGTGCATCCCGTTGCGGGGCTGATTCCGCGGTGGCCGGCCCCGGCCTCGTCGTGAGCGAAGAAACTGACTGCCTGCTGCGCGACGCGCTGGCGCTCGCGGAGGCGACGGGGGGAGCGTTCAACCCGCTGATCGGGCCGCTCGTCGCCGCGTGGGACGTCAAGGCGATGCGGGCCGCGTACGTTGCGGGTGCGCCCCTGCCACCCGCGCCGTCTGAGCGTGTCGTGGAGGCGGCGTTGCGGGCGTCGTCGTGGGGCTTGCTGTCGCGCGTTGGTGAGCGGCGGTGGGCGATGGGGGTTCCCGGTGAGTCCGCGGGTGGCGTGGATGCGCCCAGCCCAAGCCTCGACCTGGGCGGTATCGCGAAGGGATACACCGCCGACGCGTGCCGCGACCTGGCGGTGGCTATGGGGGCGCGCGGCGTCCTCGTGTCGGTGGGGACCTCGTCGGTGTCGGTG
>ERZ1699240.173-NODE-173-length-17193-cov-3.356440_pt1 | contig 17193 bp, 12 predicted proteins | sample MGYA00581535_ERZ1699240 | MGnify/ENA primary metagenome ERZ1699240 (study PRJEB42319, sample SAMD00040327) | human oral metagenome | material: saliva | host: Homo sapiens | study: EMG produced TPA metagenomics assembly of PRJDB4115 data set (Metgenomic analysis of... | reverse complement strand
ATTTCCTCTTGAATTCTTGAAAAAGGTACCGTTAAGAATTGAATACTTCCACCGAAACGAGCAATTTTAGCTGCTAAGAGTTTTGTTTTCTCTAACGCTTGTGGGCTCGTATACGGTGGGCTTGCAAAGTGCACGCATTGGATTTCCATTCCCCGTTTCATCGCAAGATATCCTGCTACTGGCGAATCAATCCCGCCAGATAGCATCAGCATCACACGACCACTTGTTCCAACAGGAAGTCCTCCTGCTCCTTGGATTGTCTTCAGACTCACCATTAAGTGTTCACGGCGCACATCAATTCGTACCGTAATATCTGGTTGTTTTAATTGAACCTTGATGTCTGGAAATGCTTCAAGAACAGCATCCCCTAAAAACAAGTTGATTTGATTCGTATCCATCTCGAATGTATGATCCGAGCGTCTTGTCATAATCTTAAATGTTTTTCCTTCAAGGTCTTCTTGGCTTAATAAGTCGAGAACAACTTTTTTAGCCACTTCCATATCTTTTTCAACAATATATACTGGCGAAATAGATTGAATCCCAAAAATTGGTTTTACCTTTTCGATGACTGCTTCTTCAGGTGCTTCATGTAAATCTAAATACATAAAGTCATAATCAGGAATCACCTTTACCTGAGGAAAGTCTACTAAGGCTTTTTTAATATTTGACGCTAATTTTTGAGTGAACATTTTTTTGTTTCTACCCTTTGTAGAAAGTTCACCATAGCGAATCAAAATTCTAGTTTTCAACGATTTCCTCCTTTTATTTTAAAAACGAAAATTGTTTCATTAACTGATGCAGAACCTCGATAAACTGTTCGACTTCTTCTTTCGTATTGTCGTTTGAGAAGCTTACACGAACGGCTCCTGTCGCCCATTCAGTTGGCACATCCATCGCATAAAGCGTACTAGATGAATCTCCTTTTTTACTTGAACAAGCCGAAGTCGTAGAAATATAAATGCCATGATTTTCAAAAGCATGAACAACCACTTCTCCACGAACGCCTTTAATGGCAAAGCATAATACATGACTTGCTCCATCTTCCGGCGAGAAGATGCGAATTTCAGATTTTGTTGCTAACTCTTTCCATAATTGACTACGAAGTTCCCCCGTAACTGACTCTTCTTCTAAAGCCATTCGCAGAGCTTTTGTTGTAGCTACAATTCCTGGAAGGTTTTCCGTTGTACTACGTTCCCCTTTTTCTTGTCCGCCACCTGTTAAGAGCGCTTGAATCTTACGTCCAAATTTCTTATACATAATCCCAACGCCTCGTGGTCCATGGAATTTATGCGCAGAAAGGCTCAATAAGTCAATACGTCCAATGGCAAGGAGCTGACTTGCGTGTTCCACTGCCTGAACAGCGTCCACATGAAAGTGAATCGATGGATATTCCTCAAGTACTTTAGCAATTTCAGCAATCGGTTGAACTGCTCCAACTTCATTATTAACAGCCATCACACTTACTAAAATCGTATCTTTACGAAGGCTCTCTTTTAATTGGTCTACACTTACAATCCCTTTAGAATCGACATCTAAATAAGTGACTTCAAATCCGAAGCGTTCTAGTTGCTTACAAGTTTGAATGACTGACGGATGTTCAATTTTTGTGGTGATGATATGCTTCCCAAATACAGATTTCTCAAGAGCTGTTCCTTTAATGGCCCAGTTATTCGATTCAGTCCCTCCTGAGGTGAAGAAAATCTCCTCAGGTTGAACTGATAATAAACTGGCCACTTGTGCTCTTGCTTTTGTCAACACTTGGTAAGCATCGACTCCTAATTGGTGTAAACTCGATGGGTTTCCAAAGAACTTCTGGCTAACTTGAACATAGCTCGTTAATGCATCATCATAAATTTTTGTTGTTGCTGCATTATCAAAATAAATCATTCTACTATCCTTTCAAAATCCATTAGTTCGCAACGATGTTTACTAAACGTCCTGGGACGGCAATTACTTTTCGGATTGTTTTTCCTTCAATTGCAGATTTTACTGAATCATGCTCTTTTGCAAGTGACTCAAGGGCTGCAGCATCTGCGTTTGTTGGAACCATCACGCGAGCTTTAATTTTTCCATTTACTTGGAAAATGATTTCAACTTCGTCTTCCACTAATTTAGATTCATCGTAAGTTGGCCATGGTTCGTAGCTAATTGATTCTGTAAATCCGAATTTACTCCAGATTTCTTCAGCCATATGTGGTGCTAATGGCGCAATCAATTGTACAAGACCTTTCATGTAATCGAATGGCAATGCGTCTACTTTATAAGCTTCGTTAACGAAAATCATCATTTGAGAGATTGCAGTATTGAAATGCAACTCTTCGTAGTCTTCTGTCACTTTCTTCACTGTTTGATGGTACACTTTATCCAATTTACCATCATTTAGTTTTGTGATACGGTCACGCATCTTACCATTGTCGTCAATCATCAATCTCCAGAAGCGATCTAAGAACTTACGGCTACCCTCAAGTCCTTTTTCACTCCAACCAATCGATGCGTCAAGTGGTCCCATAAACATTTCATAGACACGTAATGTATCCGCACCATATTGACGAACAACATCATCAGGATTTACAACATTCCCTTTAGATTTAGACATTTTCTCGTTACCCTCACCAAGAATCATTCCTTGGTTAAATAATTTTTGGAATGGTTCTTGGTTTGGAACAACGCCTAAATCGTATAACACTTTATACCAGAAACGAGCATATAGTAAGTGAAGAACGGCATGCTCTGCACCACCAATATATAAATCAACTGGTAACCATTGTTTTACTTTCTCTGGATCTACAATTTTTTCTTTATTATGAGGATCGACGTAACGTACAAAATACCATGAGCTTCCTGCCCATTGTGGCATTGTATTTGTTTCACGACGACCTTTCTTACCTGTTACAGGATCTGTTACATAAAGCCAGTCTTCAATTGCCGCAAGTGGGGATTCACCTGTACCACTAGGACGAATTTTATCTGTTTTTGGCAACACTAATGGCAATTCTGATTCTGGAACAGTCGTCATTGTGCCATCTTCCCAATGAATGACTGGAATTGGTTCACCCCAGTAACGTTGACGAGAGAACAACCAGTCGCGTAGACGATAACTTACTTTAGCTGCACCTACGCCGTTTTCTTCTAGCCATTCATTCATTTTTGCAATCGCATCAGCTTTATTCAATCCATCTAGGAAATCTGAATGAATATGCACACCGTCACCAGTGTATGCTTCTTCTTCGACGTTTCCGCCTTCGATGACTGGAATGATGTCTAATCCAAATACTTTAGCGAATTCGTAGTCGCGTTCATCGTGAGCTGGAACAGCCATGATCGCACCTGTACCATAAGTACTTAATACATAGTCTGCAATCCAGATTGGAATTTCTTTACCGTTCACTGGGTTAATCGCATATGCTCCAGTGAATACCCCAGTTTTCTCTTTAGAAAGTTCTGTACGTTCTAAGTCTGATTTTGTTGAAACAGCAGCAATATAAGCATCTACTGCTTCTTTTTGTTCAGGAGTGACAATCTTTTGAACTAATTCATGTTCTGGCGCTAATACATTGTAAGTCGCTCCAAATAATGTATCCGGACGTGTTGTGAAGACTTCGAAGCTTTCATCTGTTCCTTTAACGTTGAAACGAACTTGCGCCCCTTCTGAACGACCAATCCAGTTTCTTTGCATATCTTTAATGCTTTCTGGCCAATCCAACTTATCCAAATCTTCTAATAGACGATCCGCATAAGCTGTGATTTTCAACATCCATTGTTTCATAGGTTTACGGTAAACAGGATGTCCTCCACGTTCACTCTTACCATCAATAACTTCTTCGTTGGCAAGTACTGTTCCAAGAGCTGGGCACCAGTTCACTGGAATTTCAGCTTCATATGCAAGTCCCATTTCCACTAGTTTAGTGAAAATCCATTGTGTCCATTTATAGTAATCTGGGTCTGTTGTATTAATTTCACGGTCCCAGTCATAGCTGAATCCTAATTCATTAATTTGACGTTTGAAGTTCGCAACGTTTACTTTTGTGAATTCTGCAGGGTCATTTCCTGTATCAAGAGCATATTGTTCTGCAGGAAGTCCAAATGCATCCCATCCCATTGGGTGAAGTACATTGTATCCTTGTGCACGTTTCATACGAGAAATGGCATCTGTTGCTGTATAACCTTCTGGGTGTCCTACGTGAAGTCCTTGTCCTGAAGGATAAGGGAACATATCTAACGCGTAGAAGTTTTTCTTAGAAGGATCTTCTGTTGTTTTGAACGTATGATGTTCTTTCCAATATTTTTGCCATTTAGGCTCGATTTCTAGATGATTAAATGTCATCTGATTCACTCCTTTCAAAATAAAAAACGCCCCACCTGTCAATGACAGATAGGACGCAATACGTGTTACCACCTAATTATTTTACTCATCTTACCTGTAACGCTGGCGAGGCGGAAACTCTTACTATTAGTTCAGAGTTCAGCTAAAAGGCGAGTTCAGTTTATTGAAATGATGCATTTTCACCAGCCATGCACTCTCTACGTCTATCAAAGAAACTTACTATTCCTCTATCTGCTTTTGTGAGTATTATTCTAGCAGATTATTTAGAAACTTTCAACACTTGACCAACACGGATGTTATTTGAAGTTAAGCCGTTTAAAGCTCTTAATTCAGATAATGTTAAGCCGTTATTCTTAGCGATACGGAATAAAGTATCTCCAGCTTGTACTGTGTGAGTTGATGCACCAGTTGAATAGCTTACTGTAGTCGCTTTAGTAGTTGAAGTTGTTACTTTTGCTGAACCAGATACTACTAATTGTTGACCAGGACGAATTGTGCTTGTTTCTGATAAGCCGTTGATTGATAACAATGTTGTTAATGAAATACCGTGGTTGTAAGCAATACGATATAAAGTATCTCCAGCTTTAACAGTATAAGTACCGTTACCAGATGTTGACCCAGCTGATTGGTAGCTTACTTGTGTAGCAGTTGCTTGGCTAGCATTTCCTGAAACAGATAATGTTTGGCCAGGACGGATTACTGAAGATTGTGATAATCCATTGATGCTTAATAATGTGTTTAAGCTCATTCCTGAACGACGTGCAATACTGTATAAAGTATCTCCAGGTTGTACAATGTAGTTACCTCCGCTTGTACGAGTTGAAGCAGTATTTGTTTTAACAACTGTTGATGCAGATTCGCCACCTACAACACGTAAAGTTTGACCTGGTTGGATTACGCTTGAAGTAGAAATTCCATTTGCTGAAACTAATTGAGATAAACTCATACCGAATTTACGGCTAATTCCATATAATGTATCCCCTGCTTTAACTGTGTAGTATCCATTTGCAGTTGCTTTAGCAGTATTTGAAACTGATTTTGTGCTTACTGTTGTAGCTACTGTAGAGTTTGTTTGTTTTGCTGGTGTGCCTAAAGATAATGATTGACCAGGACGAATCACTGATGAAGTTGATAAACCATTCACAGTTAATAATTGGTCCACACTTACACCCGCTTTACGGCTGATACCGTATAAGGTATCACCTGCTTGAACTGTGTATTGTCCGCCAACTGAAGAAGTTCTTTCTTCAATTCCAGCAGCAATCGCAGTTGCAGTCCCATTATCATATTTTGTTAATCCATATTGTTCGATAATACGGTTTAATTTTGCATAGTAAGCAGTATCTGTGGCATAACGTCCTGTTAAGTAACGTGTAGCATCTTGATAGCTGTTTGTACGGCTCTTCCATGCACCTGAATAGAACATTGGCGCACCTTTAATACCGTTAATAATTTTATCTACATAATCATCCATAGACTCTTTGTAAGAAGGATATTTTCTGAAGTTGTCGTAAATACCATAGTATTTTTGAGCTCCAGCATCTTCTAATGTATACATGTTTACAGATTGACCGTTGTAGTTCCCTTTCACACCAAATAAGTTGTGGTTTGGTTCAGCAGATAACGCACTAGTTCCCCATGCAGATTCTAACGCTGCCTGTGCGATCATTACTGAAGTATATACATCTTTACCTTCTGTAGCTTGTTGAGCTGCAGGAATAATTTTATTCAAGAATTGTTGTGCTGGTGATTGTACTTGATTTGAAGTTACTGTATTCGCATGTGATTTTGGCGCAAGTACTAATCCCGCTACTGTCGTCGCTCCAACAACTGCAACTGTCTTTTGTAAGTTTTTATTTGCAGCCTTTAAAGCTTTCATTTGTTTTTCCTTTTTCAAACGTAAATATCTTTCGTGTTTTGTTTCTGTCATCCTTTTTTCCTCCATGTAAAATCTAATTCGTTATTCATTATAGTAGGATAAATTCGTTTGTGTAGGGGAACGTTGCACGAACACGCAAATCGTCGTATACTCTTAATATCCGTAAAAATTATGTAACAAAATGTAAAATTTTAGTTAAGAGGTGCTTATTTTGAAGAATGCACAGCAATTTAGTCATGAAATGATTCTCTCTGTAAATTTAGAAGATGGAATTTTTATCGACGCAACCGCAGGAAATGGACATGACACACTTTTCATGGCACAACATATAGGAAAAGGATCAAAAATTTTGGCTTTTGATATTCAAGAGCAAGCTATTTTACAAACAAGACAATTATTACAAAACCATGACTTAGAGCATAAAGTGACCTGTATTTTGGAATCTCACGCTCAAATTTCGAACTTATTAGGCAATCAAGATTTGGTTCGATTAGCGATTTTTAATCTTGGATATTTGCCAGGAAGTGATAAAAAAATCATCACGACTCCCTCTTCCACTATAGAAGCTATCCAAATTTTACTAGATCGATTAGAGAAAAAAGGAAAAATTATCATCGTTTCCTATTATGGCCATGATGGTGGTTTAGAAGAAAAAGATTCAGTAGAAGAACTCATCAAGAATCTTCCACAAAAAGAATGGTCCGTATTAAAATATCAATTCATCAATCAAATCAACTGTCCACCAATTAGTTATATCATAGAAAAAAAGTAGAAAATTACCATATATGGTAATTTTCTACTAAAAACAAAATCCAACCTCAATTTAGAGGTTGGATTTCTTCATTATATTAAGCAAAATAAGCTTTTAACTCTTCTACTTTATTTAGTTGTTCCCATGGAAGTTCAATATCTGTTCTACCGAAATGACCGTAAGCGGCTGTTTGTTGGTAGATTGGTCTACGTAAGTTTAATGTTTCGATAATTCCTTTTGGAGTTAAGCGGAACTCTTTACGAATGACTTCGATAATTTTATCTTCTGGAACATGGTTCGTACCAAATGTATCTACAGCGATAGAAACTGGTTGTGCTACCCCAATCGCATAGGCTAATTGGATTTCGCATTTATCAGCAAGACCAGCTGCTACGACGTTTTTAGCAATGTAACGCGCTGCATAACTTGCAGAACGGTCTACTTTTGTAGAGTCTTTACCAGAGAAAGCTCCACCACCATGACGCGCATAACCACCGTAAGTATCAACGATGATTTTACGTCCTGTTAAACCGGAGTCTCCTACAGGTCCACCGATAACGAATTTACCAGTTGGATTGATAAAGTAACGAGTTTCTTCGTCAAGTAACTCAGCTGGTACAACTGGTTTTACAACATACTCTAAAACATCTTTTCTGATTTGCTCTTGAGAAATTTCTTCATCATGTTGTGTACTTACTACGATTGTATCAATACGTTTTACTTGGTGTTCAGGTGTGTATTCAATTGTCACTTGAACTTTACCATCTGGTCCTAAGTAATCTAATTGTTTTTCTTTACGAACTTTTGCAAGTTGGTAAGCTAACTTATGACTTAAATCGATTGGTAGTGGCATATAGGATTCAGTTTCGTTTGTTGCATAACCAAACATTAATCCTTGGTCTCCTGCTCCAAACTCTTCTGATTGTCCACGAGTTTCTAATGCATCGTCAACCCCCATTGCGATATCTGGTGACTGTTTATCGAGTGAAACTAATACAGCTACTGAGTCTGCATCATATCCATATTTACGGTCTGTATAACCGATTTTACGAATTGTATCACGAGCTACTTGTTGATAATCGACAACAGCACTTGTTGTGATTTCTCCTACTAATACGACTAAACCAGTGTTTACTACTGTCTCACAGGCTACACGCGCTGTTGGATCTTGAGTAAGAATGGCATCTAAAATACCATCACTAATTTGGTCTGCGATTTTATCGGGATGTCCTTCTGTTACGGATTCCGATGTAAATAAAATTTTTTCCATTTCTTTTTCCCCCATTCAATTCCGGTTACAAGGCATCTACACATTGTGTATCCTTTCGGGAATATCATTTTTAACTTTCTCATTATAGCATTTATTGTAAAAAAAGATAGCAAAAACTACTATATATATGAACATTTTTTCAACATAAGAAAAAAGCCTAAGTTGAAGGACTTAGACTTTCTTCATGAGGATTTATTCTATTATTTTACTTCTTTACGAACAATTGCGTATGCGCCAACTAATAACACACTTGCGATTACAACTAGAAGATTGTAGTTTGTTGTACCTGTATTTGGTAATTCAGGTTTTTCTTCTGTAGTTGTTGTATTTTCAGTTGTCACTACTGTACTTGGTCCTTCTGTTGTTGTAGTAACAGTTGTAGGTGCCTCAGTCGTAGTTGTCACTGTTGTAGGAGCTTCCGTTGTTGTTGTAGCTGTCGTAGGAGATTCTGTAGTAGTTGTTACTGTTGTCGGAGCTTCCGTTGTTGTTGTAACAGTTGTAGGAGCTTCTGTCGTTGTTGTAGCTGTCGTAGGAGCTTCCGTTGTTGTAACAGTTGTAGGAGCTTCTGTCGTTGTTGTAGCTGTCGTAGGAGCTTCCGTTGTTGTTGTTGACGTTGTAGTAGTCGTTGTTGTAGTTGTTGTAGTCGTTGTTGTAGTTGTTGTAGTCGTTGTTGTAGTTGTTGTAGTCGTTGTTGTCTCTTCTTTTGGATTCACAATTGTTTTAGTTACAGCGTGATCTGTTCCGAAGTCTTCAACGTTAACGACAGTATCAGCGTCTTTAATAACGAATCCTGCAGGAGCTTCTGTTTCTGTCAAGATATATTTATCTTTTAATAATGCATTAACAGTAATATTACCATTTTCATCAGTTTCGTATTCACCGATTACTTGTTTATTCGCTTCACGTACGACTTTAAATTTAGCACCTTTAATCGGTTGATTAGCGTCATCTACTTTATGAATATTAATTGAAAATACATAACCAATACCAGCACCACCAGCAATTTGAACTGCAGAAGCATTTGTTATCTCTTTAATAACGACACCTTTTCCTTTTAATGTAGCGTCATTCTTTAATAATTCTCCATCTACTGGTTGGTAGTTTAAATGAACGTCATAAGAAATACGGTATTGATCCTCTTCTGTAATATCTCCTAAGTCAATGACAAAAGATTGTCCATCTTCTGCAACTGTAACTTTATGTTGATTTGTAACATCAACACGATTTGAAAATTGCCATTCACCATCTACAAATGCAAATTTACCTTTAATCACCTTAATACTATCTTTCACATAGCTAGCATTTGTAAATTTCAAATGATCTTCTAATGTTACTTCTTTAATATTTTGACGGTTACGGTTCACAGAAATTGTATATGAAACTGTCTTATAGTCAGTATTATTTACCCAGCTTGTCTTTGTTAAAGTTCTTGGGTTTCCATCTCCAATTCCTTTAAAGGTTACTTTACCAGCAACTTTTGTTACAGCATTGACTGTCACAACAACAGGAATTTCACCTTGTTGTGGATGTTTCTTAAAGTCAATACGTGCATAGAAGAAAAACGAACCATTTGTATCAGAATGTTTTTCAACATAGTCTGTATAAGTTAAAGTTAATTTTTTGTTTTCAGCATCTACAGTAGCGTGAGCGATAATTTCATTTGTATTAATATCGCGAATCTCAAAACTACTAGATGTGATAATTAATGCTTCTGGCACAGTAACCGTTGTTTGGTCACCTGCTTTAACATTTTTACCTGCTAAATCATACGTTGCATTAATACGGAAGGTAGCCCATTGCTCTAAATCCCAATTTAGATCTCCACCTTCGTTATTTGAAACATTAACAATTGTAATGGTATCGGCAAATTTACCAGTTACTGAAACTGCAGGTTTAGTTTCTTCAGCAGACGCATTATGAGAAGCTAATGTAAAAAGTGCAGTTAATAAAAATAGTAAGAACGAAAAAATCCCCAATTTTTTCCCGTTTTTGTTCATCGTGCTTTCCTCTTTTCTTATTAAATTGATGGTAAAAATTACCTCTCGTGTTCATTTTATCACATTTAATTCCTAATTAATACCTTAAAGGTGAAATTCACCGCGTTTTTTTCATCTTTTTTTCAAAGATTTTTTCCCTAAATGCTCAGAAACCTTGAAAAATAAAGCGTTTTAGCGGTTCGTTTTCTTTTGGCTAATTAAAAAATACACAATCATTTCTATCCTAAAAGCCCTTAAACAGCGCCCAACCTTGACAAGAACTCTATTATTACCTATCATTAAGCTATACTTAAGAATGAGGTATTATTATGAATAATGAATCGCAGACGATATCAATCGAAAGCATTCTTCACCAAGCAACTACCCCGTGGTTGAGCTTTGTTTTAGCACCGCTTGGTTATTGCTTTATCGGTTTGATTCTTGCATTAAGACAACAGCAATTTCAATTTTTGCATTTTGTCGTTTTATTTTTATTTTTTGTAGCTATTTACTTACAAGAAAATTCATATCGCAAACTAGCACTTCATCCAGAGAAAAAGAAATGGCCAGTCATTGCATTAACGAATGTTATTCTCTTTGCCATTCTCTTCTATTTCTACCAAACGGTAGCTATTAGAGTGGTTCTACTACTCTTTGCCATTGTGTTATTCAATCATACGAATCTGTTTGAAGTGAAGGTAAATGAAGTTTCATATATTTATCACCTGCTACTAAATGGGATTGCTAAATACTATATCGCAAATTTCGTTACAGTATATGTACTAAGCGGTAATGTAACTTCTGCTATTAGCGCTCAACTCTTCCAATATGTTTTATTTGGACTGTATGTGTCTCATATCAAAACAAAACTCACAGAGCGAAAAGAAGGCAAAAGACATTTCGGCCCAGCAGTTGCTATCTTTAATGTATTTGTCAGTCTGTCATGGCTAGTAGGAACAGTCGTTTACTACTTATGGTATTTGAATCATTTCAATATTTTGGGAATCATTTTATTCTCATTATCACTATTAATTCCGATTCTTTACCAAATCCACTTTAGAAAACAGTACACAGTGAATCGTTTAATTACATACCTCCATTGGTATTTAGTCGTAATGTCTGTTTTATATGGATTCTTTATCGCAATTTAAATCAAAAAAATGGTTGGACAATTGTCCAACCATTTTTTGTTTATACTTCTTTTTGACCATACGCGCAAATATCGAGTAATGGACAACTTGCACATTTTGGTTTTCTGGCAATACAATGATATCTTCCAAAGAAGATCATCCAGTGATGGGCTTTCCCCCATAAATCTTTTGGTAATTTCTTACAAAGTGTCTCTTCTACTTCTAAAACGGATGCCGATTGCTTAACCATTTGGAGTCGTTTAGAAATACGTTCTACGTGAGTATCTACTGCAAATGCAGGCAATCCAAACGCGACGCTTAACACGACATTCGCTGTCTTTCGCCCAACTCCTGCTAGTTGCACCAACTCTTCTCTTGTTCGTGGAACTTCTCCGTTAAATCGTTCAACCAATTGCTGTGCGCACAGACGAATATTCTTTGCCTTATTTCTGTAAAGACCTAAGGATTGAATACACTCAATCACCACATCTTCTTCACTATTCGCTAAAGCATGCGCATTTGGATAAATCGCAAACAATTTTGGAGTGACTTTATTCACACCTTTATCGGTTGCTTGCGCGCTGAGAATAGTCGCAATCAGTAGTTGAAACGGCGTCTCGTGATCCAGTTCGCAATGCGCATCTGGAAATAGTTTTTGCATTTCTAGAACTGCTTGTAATGTTTTTGCTTTTGATAACATCTTATCTCTTCACCCAATTCACTAATGGAACTGATTGACTAGCAGTTTCATTTGGTTTTACGTCTACTTGTGCATTCTTTGTGCGAGTTTCAGACGCTGCTAATTGTTGCGCAGATTGAATCCCTTTATTCTTCCACGCCAGTAAAATACGGTCAATATATTTCACATTATGCGCTTGATTTAAGACGGCTTCTTTTAAAGCTGCTACGATTAATTCCTGTGGATACTTGTCGTTATGAATCCATCCAGAAATCATCTCAATTTCAAATCCACTTAACTGGCGATTAAACTCTTGCTCAATTAACGTCAACACATTGACATCTTTTTGCGACATCTTTTCAACACTAAAAGAGTTTTGCTTAAATAACACTTCTAATTGACGAAGAAGCGGTTTAAAGCTGTAGTAATCCACTTTTTTTCCATCTTGTGCTTCGCGCTGTTTAATCTCTAACACTTGTCGATCCATTAAATGTTGAATAATGCCAAATAATTGTCTTTCGTCGACTCCAAATTGTTGACAGGTTTCTCGAATATTTAACACAAATGACTCTTCCGGATGTCGCTGCATTAACCATGCAATTAATAAGCATTCATCTGCAGTCAATTGCAATTTTCGGTAATTTTGAAGTAATGCATTTGGAACAGACGTGCTACCACTATAAATCCAATGTTCTTGGAATGTTAATGCCATTTTTTGACCTCCCTCTTTTAAAAAAGAGCCAACGACATAGGTCAGCGGCTCTTTCATATTCTTTTTATTATGGGTAAATACGGTTTAATAAACGTGGGAATGGAATAGCTTCACGAATATGTTTCGTACCAGCCACAAAGGTTACCATACGTTCTAAACCTAGACCGAATCCTGAGTGAGGAACAGAACCGTATTTACGTAAATCTAAGTAGAATGCATAATCATCTGGATTTAATCCGTTTGATTTAATTCTTTCTAATAATTTATCGTAGTCCGTTTCACGTTCACTTCCTCCGATAACTTCACCATATCCTTCTGGAGCAAGTAAGTCAGCACATAGTACACGACTTTCGTTTCCAGGAACTGGTTTCATGTAGAAAGCTTTAATTTCAGTTGGATAGTTGATCACAAATGTTGGCACTCCAAAGTAGTTTGAAATCCAAGTTTCGTGTGGTGAACCAAAGTCATCACCGTGTTCTAAGTGTTCGTAATCAGTATCTTCATCGTTTTCGTGCGCTTGTAATAAGTCAATCGCTTCATCGTATGTGATACGTTTGAACGGTTCGCTAATGTATTTCTTCAATAATTCAGTGTCACGTTCTAGAGTTTCTAATGCATGAGGTGCACGGTCTAAAACGCCTTGAATTAAAGCTTTCACATAAGCTTCTTGTAAGTCTAATGACTCGTCATGTGTTAAGTATAAATACTCAGCATCCATCATCCAGAACTCTGTTAAGTGACGACGAGTTTTAGATTTTTCTGCACGGAATACAGGACCGAAGTCAAATACACGACCAAATGCCATTGCTCCAGCTTCTAAGTATAATTGACCAGATTGTGTTAAGTATGCTGGTTCTCCGAAGTAATCTGTTTCGAATAATTCTGTTGAATCTTCTGCCGCATTTCCTGAAAGAATTGGACTATCGAATTTAATGAATCCATTTCTATCAAAGAACTCGTATGATGCATAAATAATCGCATTACGAATTTCCATAATGGCATGTTGTTTTGTTGAACGTAACCATAAATGACGGTGGTCCATTAAGAAGTCAGTACCATGCTCTTTTGGAGTGATTGGATATTCATGACTCTCCCCAATTAATTCGATATCTTTTACTAATAACTCATAGCCTAATTTAGAACGAGTGTCTTCTTGAACAACACCTGTTACAAATACAGAACTTTCTTGAGTTAATCCTTTTGCTAATTCAAACGTTTCTTCACTTACGTCCGCTTTTACTACAATCCCTTGGAAATAAGCTTTTCCATCACGTAATTGTAAGAACGCGATTTTACCGCTTGAACGTTTGTTAGTTACCCAAGCACCAATGGTAACGGTTTGTCCAACGTAATCTTTTGCTTGATTCATTGTTATAGTTTTCAAAATATCACTCTTCCTTTACTTATATGATTCAATAAATTCCTTGATTCGTTTAGCGGCTTCCTTTAATTCCTCTTCGCTATTGGCACAGCTAAGTCTTAGGAAACCATTGCATCCAAAGTTCTCTCCGGATACTGTAGCAACTCCAGCCTCTTCAAGTAGTTTTAAGGCAAACTCTTCAGAAGAAGCAACACCTACGATATGCATGGCTACTTTCACATTCGCGAATAAGTAGAATGCTCCTTTAGGCTTCTCACACTTAATTCCTTCAATATCGGTTAATAATCCATGGAATAAGTCAATTCTTCTTTGAAACTCATCACGCATTTCTTTTTTACTAGCTTCAACATCTTCGTCGAAAGCACGAATGGCTGCATATTGTACAACCGCAGCAGGGTTACTTGTTGTGTGACTCGTTAAGTCATTTAAAGCTCTTATGATTCGTTTTGGACCGAATACATATCCAAGTCTCCATCCAGTCATCGCAACTGATTTTGATAATCCATTGATGACTAATGTGTTATTAAAAATCTCTTCAGATAAACTTGCCATACTGATGGAAGGCGCATCATAGACTAATTCATAATAAATTTCGTCCGATACGACAAACACATTATGTTCTAATGCCCAATTTCCAATTGCTACTAACTCTTCTTTTGTATACAAGAGTCCTGAAGGATTCGAAGGTGCATTGAGTATCAAGAGTTTTGTCTTATCCGTTACGTATTCGTTTAGTAAATCGACTGTTAGTTTAAACGAATTTTTTTCTCTAGTTTCAATATACACCGGAACGCCATCCGCTAATTGAATTTGTTCGGCATAACTCACCCAGTAAGGAATTGGAATTAAAACCTCGTCTCCTGAATCTACTAATGTCATAAAGACTGAATATAGCGCAAATTTAGCACCCGCAAAAGTCGCTACTTGCTCCTTTTGGAGTTCAATTCCATCTTTGCGTTTATGAAAATCACAAATTGCCTGTCTTAACTTATCTATTCCCAAAGCTGGTGTATAATGATCGGTTTCGTGTTTTTTCAAAGCATCGATGGCTGCCTCTGTAATCACTTCAGGTGTTTTAAAATCAGGTTCACCAATCGATAAACTAATAATCTTTCTTCCCTGAGCTTTTAGTTCTCTAGCTTTTTGTGTCATTGCTAGAGTTCCTGAAGGCAAAATTTTCGATACTCTATCTGAAATTTTTACCATAAATCACCAATTTCTATATATTCTCAATATCTTTAATCCATTTACCATTTTTCGCTGAAATATAGTAATAACCAATACGTTGATTACTCATACGATAATTAACTTCCCATACAGGTTCCCCGTTTAAAAGACCAAGTCTTGCTTCGAGCACTTCAACATCTGGTTTATCTTGTAATGTAATTGAACGAGCTTCTTGCTCATTGACAACTGCTGATTGCTGAAGAATTGTGACATCTCCACCCTCTTCAGGAATAATTGCATAAATGGCATTGCCTTCTTTATCTTCACCCATAACAGTGTAGTAAGAAGTATCCGTATTAAACAAGTAAAACTTTGTTACCTTTGAAAATTCTACGGTTGGCGCCATCATCGTAAGTGCGTCATTTCGTTTCTTAATTTTTGGGTCCACACTCACTAGGAAAATACTTGCAGCAGCTAAAAATAATAGAAATAAAGTGAGTAAAAGAATAAACATTGTTCTACGTTTCATCAATTTCTCTCCTCTACTCTAATTTTCATAGATAATGGTATTATACGCTATTTAACGTAAAAATACCACCATACATATAAGATGATGCCCTACATATTTTTATTCTTCCCAACGTTCAAACACTTTTTAAATGGTTTCTCTATAACCGTAGCATTTTCCGGGAAAACACTTTTTACTTTCATCGCATATTTACTAATCGTTGCCCGAACATCTAACAACCAAATTTCGGCACTCTTTTGATGCGGTCTACTAAAACGTCCTAGTCCTTGATACAGTTGAAGAAGCATCATCCTCATCGCATAATGACCGAAATAAGAACGCTCTTGTTCTTTCATCTCTAGTTGAATAATTTGTTGAGCCGTTGACACTGGATTTGGGAATGGCAATTTAGTGATTACAAGCGAATCAATCGATTGTCCACCACTATCAAATCCTTCCCAGAAACTATAGACCCCCAGTAAAATCGCATCATTTCTTTCTTGGAAACGACGTTGGATTCTTCGACCCATCTGAGGCCCCTTTTGAGCAAGCAAGTCCACCTGATGAGCGTAACAAAATTCTTCTAACAAGCTCTCTACTGCTAAGAGCGCTTCTACTGAATGCATTAATACAAGCATTCTTCCGCCCTTTCGCTCATAGATTTTTTCAATACAGTCAGCGATTTGTGCGTGATACTGTTGACTCGAGGAAGAATTTACGGCCACCAAATCATTCGGAATAAAGATTTGATGCTCGGCACTTTCTGATATTGTCTCAATTACAGTGAGCTTTTCTTTGGCCTCTAACTCATAGAATAACGATGTAAAAGTTGGAATCGTTGCAGAAATTCCAATCAATTGTCTCATCTTCTCTCTAAACTGATTGAAGACTTCAATGACTGGTTTCACTCTTAATAATTCGAGAGTATTTTGTCCATACTGTTCTTTTTCTTCGATGACAAAATAATCACTACCCTCCGTTTGAAATAGAGAGATAGACTCCATTAGTTCTTTTAATAAATAACTACTTTCTTCAAATAAAGTGGTCTTATCCGCATTGGCTTGCAGTAAATTCATTACACCAGAAAGAGCCTTCTGCATTGCATTTACCATTTCACAGTGAATCGAATCTTTCCACTCGGTTGCTGTAAATACAAATGAATTGGTCAGTTGTTGGCCCCTCTTCAACTCTTCAAACCATGTTTCATATAGATCACAAATTTCTAATAACTTACGATTCATCGTACGAGAGAGATGTTCCTCTTCTTTTGAAAAATGGAACATTGCATTCAAATGATGATCAGACCACAATTGCTGCAACTCAAATAAATGAGAGAAGTTAACAGTAGTCGTTCCGTATTGCTCTAGGGCATGTTCAAACTGTTGCACTTCATCCAGAATAACAATAGGTCTAATG
>ERZ1699240.152-NODE-152-length-17894-cov-3.173918_pt1 | contig 17894 bp, 14 predicted proteins | sample MGYA00581535_ERZ1699240 | MGnify/ENA primary metagenome ERZ1699240 (study PRJEB42319, sample SAMD00040327) | human oral metagenome | material: saliva | host: Homo sapiens | study: EMG produced TPA metagenomics assembly of PRJDB4115 data set (Metgenomic analysis of... | reverse complement strand
GTGGAACGAGTTGCCGCACGTGCAGGTCACGACGGTGTCCACGTATTCGGGGTGAATACCCTGCTTCATGGAGTTTCTCCTGGATCGTTTGGTGCCCCGGGTCCGGACATGCAGCGTCCCCCGCATCTGGCGGGGACTCGCCTTCCAGCGCGCCAACAAGCGCCTGGGGCATGCCGGTGAACCGGTAAGCCGACACGACATTATCGCACACGCCCCCACCCCCTTCAACGAGGGAAGGCCCCCGCAGGCGTGACATCGGCTATGGGCGGACACCGAGCACGGAGCTCAGCGTGTGCGCCCGCGCGGACCGAGGTTTGCGGCCGACGTCAGGTAGTTCGCCTGAGAGGGGCCGTACCGCGAGGTCCCGTCCCACACGAGGTAGCGGTGGAGGTATGCGGGAGGCACGTAGAGCTGCGCGCCAAACGCCGTGAAGAGCGCGGTGGAGTGGGCCGCACTCCCCTTGAGGTTGATACCCGCGCTGTTTGCAGTCAGCCGTATCGCCTGGCCGGGGTTGTAGGTGTACGTCACGCCGGCGATCCGGTACGCGCCGAGGTAGCGCGTCTCGTTGGTGCGCAGCTTCTCCCCCGCGCCCTTCCTCCAGCGCTTGTAACGCCTCTGCCCAATCATGGACGTGTCGGCACCGAGAGCCGCCTCGATGAGGCGCACGAGGCGCACCCTGGCCTCGTCGGCGATCCGATCGAGCTGCGTGAGTGCATCGGCGGGATCCATCTGGGCGCGCTCGAGGCTCGCCCCCAGGTCGTTGACGGCCAGGCGCTGCTCATCGAGCCACAGTATGAGGGATGATGCCATGCTGAGAACCATCGGCTCCTTGCTGCGCCTCTGGACAGTTTGCGTGATGGTCTCAACGACGGTCAGGTCCTCGAACACCGGCCCCAGCTCGTTGTCCCACACCCTGCGCCAGGCGGGAGTCAGGGCGAAGAGATCGCACGCGGCCAGCATCGCGACGTGCGCGTCCATCAGGGCGTGGAAATCCCCCACGATCATCTCCGTTTCCCGAGCCGTCGCGGCGCTGAGCGAAGCGAGGAACGGAATCGAAGCCTCCGCAGCGATACAAGCGTGCAGATTGTCGCGCTCGGCCCGAGCGGCCTCGAGGCGCGCAGTCAGACCTCGGTCGTAGCGCCCGGCCCCGAGGAGTGGAAGAAAGGCACGCTCCACCTCCAGGTGACGCTTCTCCAGACCATCCCACTCCTCGGCTGCCCGCCGTATGTTCTCGCGGGCGAGACGGCGCAACATCCATCCCCGCACCCACACGACAATCCCCGCGATCGAGGTTGCCCACGCGTACCAGGGGGGCCACACGAGGCTCTGCGGGAGTTCAATGGCGGACGCCATAGCAAACCACGCGGGGGTCGCGAGGAACAGGAGCAGACCCGCCACGATCCGCAGGAAGCCGCGCAGACTGCGCCACAATGTCCTGGGGCGTTCTGGAGCCTGAGTGAGCGCGCCTGGCGCTATCGATGTCATGGCTCCACTCTGACACGGATAGCACTCAGCTGCCCGGTATCCCGATGGGACTCAGAAGGACGAGGAGGAACCGGAGCCCGAGAAGCCACCCGAAGAGGAACCGTAGTTCGCGCTCGACGTACTCGACGAGGAACTGCCGCTAGAGATCACGTATTCGTCGAGGTACAGGGGCCTCACGTAGATGTAGCTGTCGTAGTCTTTGAAACGACTCGACGTGTTGGCCCGGTATGCCGCGAGGTTAACACCGGCGGAGTTCGCGGTCAGTCGAATCGTCGACGCGGGGTTGTACTCGTGCGTAGCACCCTCGCTGAGGTAGGAGCCGTTGTAGAACATCTCGGCTGCATTCACGAGTTCGGCTGGGGGGCTCTGCCACCTGGCATACCGCTGCCTCCCCTCCGTTGAGGTGTCGAGCGCTAGCGCGCTCGTCACCACATCCGCCAGGCGCGTGCGGCTCTCATTCGCGATTCGGTCGAGTTCTTCGAGAGCCTGAACCGGGGTGACCTCGGCGCGCTCGAGACGGGTGCCGAGGCCGAGCAGCAGCGCACGTTGCTCATTCGTCCACTGGAACAGCGACTTGGTCGCCCCGTGCACCTTCGGGCTCTTCACGTGGTCGCGCACCTTGACCCCGACGTTGTCGACAGCCAGCAGATCTTCGAAGACCGGGCCAACTTCGTTGTCCCATACGGTGCGCCAGCCGGGCGCCAACGCGAAAAAGTCGCCCGCAGCCAAGATTGCGTGGTCTGCGTCCGCCAACGCACGCAGGTCCTCAAGAATCAGATCCGTCTCATCCGAAGCTCGCGCGCTCAGCATTCCGAGAGTGCTCGTCGTTTGCGCCTCGGCGATTCGGGCCCGCACCCGCTCGTATTCGGCTCGCGCACACTCGTAGCGCGCGGACAACCCCGTCGTGTAGTGACCAGCATCGAGCAGCGCCACAAATGCGCGCTCGACGTCACCGCGGCGACTTTCCAGAGCGGCCCATTCATCAGCGAGCTTCTGCGCGTTTCGCTGAGCCTTGCGCCGCAGGCTCTGCCCGCGCGCGAGAATCACGATTCCGCCGAGGGTAGCGACCCATCCCTTCCATCCGGGCCACTGCACGTGATTCTCAAGGCTCATGCCCTCCGCATTGGGCATGAGAGCTGCCGCCTCAGTGACCGCAGCAACCACACCCTGGCTCCAACGCCCGTTGCGGAAATCGTCCTTCGCCGCATTCTGAATACTGTCCTGGATCGACAGGACCGGGGCAACGTCCTCACCGAAGTAGGTGCCGACCTGTCGGTGCGTGGGAGACACCGCGAGAATGAAATAGCCGTCGGCCCATTTGTAGCCATTGCGCGCAATCCACTCCGGGTGCTTCGCGCGTGCGTACTTGAGTGTTGCCTCGTCCAAGTTGTCATCGGTCAAGTTGTCGGTGGACAGGATGACAAGGTGGGTGGGCCGCAGGAAGCCGATCCCCTCGAGGACGACGCTCAGGGGGCGACCGTCGATGCTCTGAAAGCTATGGGTCTCGTCGTGAATTTCCACGACGGGCGCGATCAGGTTGGACGCCTGCGCCGTCGGCTTACTGTATTCGTAGTACGACACTGCGAACCACGCAGGCGTCACCAGGAGCAGGAGCACCCCCACCACGACGCGCAGAAAACCGCGCGCGCTGAGGCTCATGATCCGGGAGGCGCGCCCCTCAGGACCGGTGTTCGTTGCATCGCTCGTAGAAGACGTCATACATTCACTCTGACACGACGGTCAGGGAAATGCTTGGCGGCGCAGTCGTTTTCGAGACAAGAAAACGGGACGAGCGGCTCTCGTCTCTCTCAGGCGGACGACGAACCGTCGCCTGGCGCGTCCACATCGCCGCTCACGTATCGGTCGAGATACATGGGCAGCAGATAGACGGACGAGCCACCAGCCGTCAGGACACCGGTCGCAGGAGCCGGCAGTCCTTCCAGGTCAACGCCTGCCGAGTTGGCGGTCAGTCGAATCGTGGCCGCCGGGTTGTACTCGATGTCAGTGTCCGCGTCCTGGCTCCAATAGGCTGCGTCGTACTCCGCGTGAGCCGCGGTGAGCCTGATGCCCGCGCTCCTCCATCGCATGTAGCGTTGCCGTCCGCGCGACGAGGCGTCGGTGGCGAGAGTCGCTTCGATGAGCTCGGCGGTGCGCGCTCGCGCCTCGTTGGTCATCCGATCGAGTTCTTCGAGGGCCTGATCGGGAGCGATCTGCCCGCCCTCAAGGCGTGTCCCGAGGTCGTTCACCGCATCCTTGCGGTCTCCCACCTGCTCCCTGAACGCCTCAATCTCCGCCAGAATACCCGGCTCCGTGTTGACATTTTCGAGGGTGTCTGCGACGTCGTCGAGTATGTCCAGGTCTTCGATGATCGGGCCGACCTCGGTCTTCCACACGTCGCGCCAGCCGGGCGCGAGCGCGAAAAAGTCACGCGCAGCCATGATCGCTGCATCCGCGTCTGCCAGGCGTTCCATCCGCGCAAGGATCTCTTCCTCCGCGCCTCCCGACGCCTCGCTCAGCGACGCGAAGAAACCCGGTGACCTATGCTCGGCGATCCGTGCACCAACCCTGTCGCGTTCGGCTCGGGCACACTCATGGCGTGCCGTCAGTCCAATCTCGTAGTGCCCGGCACCGACGAGCGTGGAAAACACGCGCTCAACCTCTATCCGCTGGCTCTCCAAGGCAGCCCATTTCTCAGCGATCATCGTCATTTTCTGACGTCCCGAGCGCCGAATACCGGCGCCGCGCCACAGCACGCCGCTTCCGCACAGCGCCATGACCCAGCCGGTCCAATTCGGCCAGCCCACCGATTCTCCCATCCCCTGATGGGCATGGTCATAGATGGCGATCGCCAGCTGAAGGGGGGCCGGCAGTACGAGAAGGAGACCAAGAACGAGGCGCGCACATCCGCGCACAGCACTCCAGGACCGGCGCGAGGACTCCCGTGTCGCCTGCGCATTGAACACATTCGGTGTCGCGTTCACCATGCCCCAAGTCTGACATAGGCCGTGATCAGTTGTCCGGTATTCAGGCGCGGACCGAAAAGAGAGCGGGGCGAGCGGCTCTCGCCACTCGCCCCGCTCTCACCCGCCGATCACTCGGAGGGCGTCGTCTTCTGGATGAGCATGAGGAACTCAGCGTTGGACTGGGTTTCCTTGAGCTTGTCGAGGACCAGCTCGAGGCCCTGCTGCTGATCAAGGGTGCCCAGGACGCGACGGAGCCTCCACATGATGCGCAGCTCCTCGGGCTTGAAGAGCAGCTCCTCGCGACGGGTACCCGACGCGTTGAGGTCGATCGCGGGGAAGATGCGGCGCTCGGCGAGCTGACGCGACAGACGCAGCTCCATGTTGCCGGTGCCCTTGAACTCCTCGAAGATGACCTCGTCCATCTTCGAGCCCGTCTCCACCAGCGCGGAGGCGATGATCGTCAGCGAGCCGCCCTCGGAGATGTTGCGGGCAGCGCCGAAGAACTTCTTGGGCGGGTACAGTGCGGACGCGTCCACGCCACCGGAGAGGATACGGCCCGAGGCGGGCGCGGCCAGGTTGTAGGCGCGCGACAGACGCGTAAGCGAGTCAAGCAGGACGACGACATCCTGGCCCAGCTCGACGAGGCGCTTGGCGCGCTCAATCGCGAGCTCGGCGACGGTCGTGTGGTCGGATGCGGGACGGTCGAAGGTGGAGGCGATGACCTCACCCTTGACGATCGAGCGCATGTCGGTGACCTCTTCGGGGCGCTCGTCCACGAGGACGACCATGAGGTGCACCTCGGGGTTGTTCAGTTCAATGGCCTTGGCCATCTGCTGGATGACCATGGTCTTACCGGCCTTGGGCGGGGAGACGATGAGGCCACGCTGGCCCTTGCCGACGGGGGCGACCAGGTCGATGACACGCGGCGTGTAGGCCTTGGGAGAGGTCTCCATGCGCAGCTGCTCGGAGGGGTAGACCGGGGTCAGCTTGCCGAACTCGCGGCGTGCCTGCGCCTGCTCGATGGTCATGCCGTTGACGGAGTCGACGCGCACGAGGGCGTTGTACTTCTGGCGCTGACGCTCGCCCTCGCGGGGCAGGCGCACGGCACCGGCGACCGCGTCACCGGCGCGCAGGCCCCAGCGGCGCACGTTGCCGAGCGTCACGTAGACGTCGTTCGGGCCGGGCAGGTAGCCGGAGGTGCGCACGAAGGCGTGGTTCTCCTGGATGTCGAGAATGCCGGCGATCGGCGCAAGGTTGTCCTCGCCGCCGCGCGCGGGACGGTTCTCGCGGTTCTCACGGCCCTCGCCACGGCTCTCGCGCCCCTCGCCGCGGTTCTCACGGTTCTCGCGGTCGCGACGACCACGGCGGCCGCGTTCACGGCGGGGTCGACGAGCCTCGGTGTCGTCGCCGTCGGGCAGCTCAATGTTCAGGACGGTCTCGACGACGGCCGTGTCGGGCTCCGGGGTGGGCTCGGTCCGCTCGGCAGCGGGCAGGGGCAGGTCGAGCGTGACGTGCGCCGGCTCGACGGCACCCTGGCTCACCGCGCGGCGGCGGCGAGAACGTCGCGGAGCCTCGGCGGGCGCGTCGGCGGCGGGAGCCTGCTCAGCCGACTTGTCGGCTGCCGGCTTCTCGGCCTTGACAGCCTTCTTCTTGGACGAGGCCGGGGCGTCCTCACGGGGAGCCTTGTTCTGCGAGGTCGAGGCGCCGGCGCCGTTGCTCAGCAGCTCGATCAGCTGGGACTTACGAAGCTGGGAGATGCCCTTGAGGCCGCGGGAGGCGGCCAGAGCCTTCAGCTCAGGCAGCTTCATCGCCGACAGCGACGTGGTCGTCTCGGCGGAGGTTTCGTTGCTCACGAAGTGATCCTTACTGGAATGCGCCCACAGCGGGCGAGGTGATTGCTCAAGCATACGAAAAAGCTTGATCAGGAAGATGCGCGAAAGAGGCGCATCGCGAAGGCCGAAGTCGAACATTCGTCTCGACCTGAAAAAAATATAGCAAGACCGCCAGCCCGCTGTCGATTAGACGGCGCGGCTGGCGGTGCTTGCGCAGAAACTCACAGGGCGTAAACGCTCAGAATTCCACCTTGGAGAGGCTTCCTCGGGTGATCTGCACGCCCTGGGGAGCCACTCCCATCGGGACGACTAGCCACCCGGCAGCCGCGGCATCCCGGCGAATATCGGCACCGACGGACTCCAGGGAGAGCACCGTCGGGCCCGCGCCGGAGACGACGGCGGCAAAACCTGCGCCGCGCAGCCAATCGACGAGGGCGAGGGAAGGTTCCATGGCGGCCCGACGCTGCTCCTGGTGCAGGCGATCGCGCGTGGCCTCCATGAGGAGGGAGTGCAGGTCCACTCCCCCGCTCGCCTGCGCATTGCCCGAGAGCACGGCGGCGAGCAGGGCGCCGCGGGCGACGTTGAAGCTCGCGTCGCCGTGGGGCACGGTTGCGGGCAGCGCGGCACGAGCGGCGGCGGTCCGCAGCTCGAAGTCCGGGATGAAGGCGACCGGGTGAATGCCCTCGGGCGGGGTCAGGCGTACGCTGCCCACCTCGGAGGTCTCCTCGTTCATCCAGGAGATGGTCGCACCGCCGAAGACGGCGGGAGCCACGTTGTCGGGGTGGCCCTCCATCTGCGAGCCGATCTCGAGGATCTCCTGGCGGCCGAGCACGTCGGCGTCACCGATGAGGGCCCGCGCCAGCGTCACGCCGGCGACGATGGCGCTCGCAGAGGAACCCAGACCTCGAGAATGGGGAATGCGATTCGTGCAGTGCATGCGCACGCCCACCTGGGGCGCGCCGGCGCGGTCGAGCGCGAGGCGCAGGGCGCGCACGACGAGGTTATCCTCGCCCTGCTCGACGTTCCCAGCTCCCTCTCCCTCGACGACGACCGAGGTGGCCCCCGTCGTCGCGTGGACCGACACCTCGTCCCACAGGTCGAGGGCCAGGCCCATGGAGTCGAATCCGGGGCCGAGGTTCGCGCTGGTCGAGGGAACCTTCACCGCGACGAAGTCATCACGCAGGCGCACGTCACTCACCCTCAACACGGATCGTGGAGGTCACCTCGCGCACCGCGTCGGAGACGGACAGCGCACGGGCGACGGCGCGCAGGTCGGCCTCGCGGGCGCGGTGGCTAGTCACGACGATGACGCAGGCGCCGGGCACCTCGTCGTTGCGCTGGTGTACGGACTGGATGGAGACGCCGTGGCGGGCGAAGATTCCGGCAACGTCTGACAGGACGCCGAGGCGGTCCTCGACCTGGAGGCGGATCTGGTAGCGGGTGTGCGTCGAGCCGGGATCGAGGATCGGCAGGTGGGCGTAGACCGACTCGCGCGGGGCGTGCCCGCCGAAGGCGCGGTGGTGCGCCGCGGCGACGAGGTCGGACAGGACCGCCGAGGCCGTGGGAGCGCCGCCCGCACCCTGGCCGTAGAACATGAGGCGACCCGCAGCCTCGCCCTCGACGAGGATCGCGTTGAAGGCGCCGTCGACGGAGGCGAGAGGATGATCGGAGGGGACCTGCGCGGGGTGGACGCGCATGGCAACGCCCTCGCGGCCGTCCTCGCCGATGCGGCGCTCGGCGATCGCCAGGAGCTTGATGGTGTGGCCGACGCGCGCGGCCTCCTCCATGTCTTCCTTGGTGATGCTCGAGATGCCCTCGACGGCGACGTCGTCAATGCCGACGCGCGTGTGGAAGGCTAGGGACGCCAGGATGGAGCACTTGGCGGCGGCGTCGAAGCCCTCGACATCCGCGGTGGGGTCGGCCTCGGCGAACCCGAGGTCCTGCGCCTGCTTGAGAGCCTCCTCGTAGCTCAGCCCCTTGGTGCTCATCGCGTCCAGGATGAAGTTCGTCGTGCCATTGACGATGCCCATCACGGTCGTGATGCGGTCGCCGGCGAGGGACTCGCGCAGGCCGTACACGACGGGGACGGCGCCTGCGACGGCGGCCTCGTAGTAGAGGTCGGCTCCGTTGGATGCGGCGGCCTCGTACAGCTCGGGGCCGTGCGCGGCCAGGAGCGCCTTGTTGCCGGTGACGACCGAGATGCCCCGGTTGAGGGCGCGCAGCACGAGGGTGCGCGCGGGCTCGATGCCGCCGATCAGCTCGACGACGAGGTCCATGTTGTCGATCGCCTCGGCCGGGTCGGTGGTCAGCAGCTCGCGGTCGATCGGAGCGTCACGCGGGGCATCCACATTGCGGACGAGGACGCGGCGCACCTCCATTTCAGCGCCCGAGCGAGCGGCGAAATCCTCGCGGCTCGACTGAAGGATGCGAATGACCTGGCTACCGACGGTTCCGGCTCCAAGAACGCCAACTCCGAGGACAGGACGGGGTGCAGACATAGGACTTTTTCTCCTTTGTGGGACGGGCACTGATACCAGTGTAGGCGGTCAAAGCCCCTCCCCTCTCCTAAGGACCTTGGTCCCACAATTTGACCGACGGAGACTTTGGGCCCACATCCTGAGACGGACAACATAGACTGTCGGTCGATATGGGTTGTGGAGAGTCCCCAAGCCGTAGGACAATAGGCCTAAGCGTTGGAATCCGACGCACATGGGAGTTTTGCTCCCGACATACCGTCCCCACAACGGGATACGGACATCCGAGAAGAGGAAGAATGACGACAGCAGACCAGAAGGCCTGGGAAGGTTTCGTAAAGGGTAACTGGTGCGATGAGATCGACGTGCGTGATTTCATCCAGCTGAACTACACCCCCTACGAGGGCGACGCCTCGTTCCTGGCAGGGCCGACAGAGAAGACCCTGCGCGTGTGGAACACTCTCGAAGAGAAGTACCTCTCCGAAGAGCGCAAGGTGCGCATCCTCGACATCGACACGGACACCCCCGCCGACATTGACGCCTTCAAGCCGGGCTACATTAGCGAGGACGACGACGTGATCGTCGGCCTGCAGACCGACGCCCCCCTCAAGCGCGCGATGATGCCGAACGGTGGCTGGCGTATGGTCGAGACGGCCATCCACGAGGCCGGCATGGAGTACAACCCCGAGGTGAAGAAGATCTTCACCAAGTACCGCAAGACCCACAACGACGCGGTCTTCGACATCTACACGCCGCGTATTCGTGCCGCTCGTTCCTCCCACATCATCACCGGCCTGCCGGACGCCTATGGCCGTGGCCGCATCATCGGCGACTACCGCCGTGTCGCCCTCTACGGTGTTGACCACCTCATCGCCGAGAAGGAAAAGGACAAGGATCGCTACGCGAACGAGCCCTTCTCCGAGCACTGGGCGCGTTACCGCGAGGAGCACTCCGAGCAGATCAAGGCCCTCAAGAAGCTGAAGAACCTGGCTCAGTCCTACGGCTACGACATCTCCGGCCCCGCCACCAACGCGCACGAGGCCGTGCAGTGGACCTACTTCGGCTACCTGGCCTCCGTGAAGTCCCAGGACGGTGCCGCCATGTCGATCGGTCGACTCTCCGGCTTCTTCGACTGCTACTTCGAGCGCGATCTGAAGAACGGTACGCTGGATGAGTCCGGCGCGCAGGAGATCATCGACGCCCTCGTCATCAAGCTGCGCATCACCCGCTTCCTGCGCACCATCGCCTACGACCAGATCTTCTCGGGCGACCCCTACTGGGCCACCTGGTCGGACGCCGGCTTCGGTGACGACGGCCGTACGCTGGTCACCAAGACCTCGTTCCGTCTGCTCCAGACGCTGGTCAACCTCGGCCCGGCCCCCGAGCCGAACATCACCATCTTCTGGGACGAGAACCTGCCCCGTGGCTACAAGGAGTTCTGCGCCCTCATCTCGATCGACACCTCGTCGATCCAGTACGAGTCCGATCCGCAGATTCGCGCCCACTGGGGCGACGACGCCGCCATCGCCTGCTGCGTCTCCCCCATGAAGGTCGGCAAGCAGATGCAGTTCTTCGGTGCTCGCGTGAACGGCGCGAAGGCCCTGCTCTACGCCATCAACGGTGGCCGTGACGAGATGAGCGGCAAGCAGGTCATGGAAGGCTACGAGCCCGTCCAGGGTGACGGCCCGCTCGACTTCGATGACGTGTGGAAGCGCTACGAGGAGATGCTCGACTGGGTCGTTGGCACCTACGTTGAGGCCCTCAACATCATCCACTACTGCCACGATCGCTACGCCTACGAGTCCATCGAGATGGCGCTGCACGACTCCGAGATCATTCGCACCATGGGCTGCGGCATCGCCGGTTTGTCCATCGTTGCCGACTCTCTGGCAGCCATCAAGTACGCGAAGGTCTACCCGATCCGCGACGAGACCGGCCTGGTCGTCGACTACCGCACCGAGGGCGAGTTCCCGACCTACGGCAACGACGATGACCGCGCTGACGACATCGCCGCGACCGTCGTCCACACCGTCATGGACAAGATCCGCGCGATCCCCATGTACCGCGACGCGGTCCCGACCCAGTCGGTCCTGACGATCACCTCGAACGTCGTCTACGGCAAGGCCACCGGCTCCTTCCCGTCGGGCCACCAGAAGGGCACCCCCTTCGCCCCCGGCGCGAACCCGGAGAACGGCATCGACACGCACGGCATGGTCGCCTCCATGCTGTCGGTCGGCAAGCTGGACTACAACGACGCGCTCGACGGCATCTCGCTGACGAACACGATCACCCCGCAGGGCCTCGGCCGTTCCAAGGAAGAGCAGATCCAGAACCTGGTCGGCATCCTCGACGCCGGCTTCGTTCCGGACGATTCCTGCGCCTACGACGGTACCAAGGGCTACTGATCCACCATTGGCGGGGATCGATGCGCAACCCGTGTTGATCCCCGCCACCCACCACTCGTGGGTGAGCCGCACTGCGACCCACCCAAGCCGGCACCGCCGGAGTCTCACAAAAGGAGAAATGTTATGGCAACCAAGACCTACGAAGAGCGCCTCGCCGACATGAAGGCCGCCCGCGAAGAGCGCGGCGACAAGGAAGGCCTCTACCACGCGAACATCAACGTTCTCGAGGAGTCCACGCTGAAGGACGCTATGGAGCACCCCGAGAAGTACCCGAACCTGACCGTTCGCGTTTCCGGCTACGCCGTTAACTTCGTCAAGCTCACCCGTGAGCAGCAGCTGGACGTTCTGTCCCGCACCTTCCACCACTCGGCCTGATAGCTGATTGGAGTGGGGCGTCGGGCAACGCTCGACGCCCCACTACTATGTCTGCCCACGTCGGCGCACACCGCTGACGATCCACGGCCTCGTTCCCATCACGGCCACCGCGCCCACTCAACCGCGAAGAAGGAATCATGTCGCAGCCCATCGCCCTCCCCACGTTCCGTGAGCAGGATTTCCAAGCTCCCCAATCCCGTACCGTCGGCGCTGGCGTCGAAGGTCTCGAGGAGATCACGGACCTGGAGCGCTCCGAGCGCCTGCGCCGCATGCGTGAGGGCACGCTGGGTTCCATTCACTCCTGGGAGCTCGTCACAGCCGTTGACGGCCCCGGCACGCGCATGACGGTCTTCCTCAACGGCTGCCCGCTGCGCTGCCTGTACTGTCACAACCCCGACACCTTCCTCATGAAGGACGGCGCTCCCGTGTCCGACACGGAGCTGCTCTCGCGCATTGCCCGCTACCGCCGCATTTTCCGCACGACGAAGGGCGGTATCACACTGTCCGGCGGCGAGGTCCTCATGCAGCCCCAGTTCGCCAAGCGCATCCTCATGGGTGCCAAGGAGATGGGCGTGCACACCTGCATCGACACCTCCGGTTTCCTGGGCGCGAACTGCGACGACGAGATGCTCGACGCCATCGACCTGGTGCTCCTGGATGTGAAGAGCGGTAACGAGGAGACCTACAAGAATACGACTGGCCGTTCCCTGGCGCCGACGATCGAGTTCGGCGACCGCATCGCGGCTCGCGGTGGCGCCACCCGTATATGGATCCGCTTCGTGCTGGTTCCGGGCTTGACCGACGACCCGGAGAACGTCCGCCAGGTCGGCGAGATCGTCTCGCGGTGGAAGGACGTCATCGATCGTGTTGAGGTCCTCCCCTTCCACCAGCTGGGCAAGGACAAATGGCACTCGCTGGGCCTGGAGTACCACCTGGAGGACACGAAGGCACCCACGCCCGAGGCCACCGAGGAGGTCCGCAACTACTTCCGTTCGCTGGGCTTCCTGGTCCACTGACGCGAACGTACCGGGACCCCGGGAGGACGCGGCCTAGGCTCGCTCCCCCGGGGTCCACGTGTGTCCGCGCCTTCCCCACCCGCGCTCGACGATGGCCTGCTGGGCCTCATCGGCATAGGGCGCCTCGAGGCGGTCAATGTAGAGAGTGCCCTGCAGGTGGTCGTATTCGTGCTGGAAGATGCGAGCGAGCCACCCGCGGGCGCTGACCTCAATAGCGTTGCCGTTCACGTCGTAGCCGCGCAGGACCGCACCGAGCGCGCGGCGCAGGGGGTAGCCGTAGCCGGGGACGGACAGGCAGCCCTCGGACTCGCGCACCATATCGGGTTGCGCGGGCAGGATGGCTCCCGCCCCCTCGGTGTCCCACACGAGGCCGAGCGTGGGGTTGACGACGACGCCGCTCAGGGCCGTGTTGAAGCCGCGCGCGGGTCCCTCATCGAGCTGGAGGACGTCGCGGTAGTGGGAGTCGAAGGAGCCGGCACCGCCGTACCTCCACACGAACACCTGGGAGCCGACGCCCACCTGAGGTGCGGCGAGGCCGACGCCGGGTGCGGCGTGCATAGTTTCGATCATGTCGGCGACGAGGTCGTGCAGCTCCGAATCAAAGGACTCGACGGGAGCTGCAGCCCGGTGCAGGACAGGCTCGCCGGTAATACAGATCGGCAGGATACTCATGCGTGATCTCCCGTGTGTGCGTTGACTCCGACACCCGCCGCTTCAATCGCGCGCGGCGTGGTCGGGTCCAGGTCTTTGATGACGCGGGCGGGGTTGCCGACAGCGATGGAGTTGGCGGGGATATCACGCGTGACGACGGCACCTGCTCCGATGATCGAGTTTTCACCGATGGTCACGCCCGGGCACACGACGACGGAGCCGCCCAGCCACACGTTATCCTCGATGGTGATCGGGGCTGAGGACTCCCATTTCGCGCGACGAGGCCCGGGCTCGGTCGGGTGGATCGCCGTGTAGAGCGAGCAGTTGGGGCCGATGAGGACGTCGGCGCCGATGACGACCGGGGCGACGTCGAGCACGGTCAGCCCGTAGTTGGCCCAGGAACCGTCGCCGATGGAGATGTTGTACCCATAGTCGACACGCAGCGGAGGCCGGATGTCGACGCCCTCCCCCACCTGCCCGAGAACCTGGGCAAGCAGGTAGGCGGCAATGTCCGGGTCGGTGGGATAGGCCTGCTCGTAAAGGCTCAGGAGGCGAACCGCGCGCTTCGTGAGTGCCGAAAGTTCATCGTCCGCGACGTAGTAGTCGCCGGCTTCCAGGCGCTGGGCGGGCGTGCGCTCGTCCTCGCGGAATCGGGGGTCGTCGAAGTTCGTTCCCGGGGAGATGGTCATGCGACCAGGGTAGTCGACGCCCTTTCGAGGCGGGGAGCGCGGCGCGCGTCCAGGTGGCCGAGGAGCGCGTGCAGCTGGGAGATGTCGGCGGCGGGATCCTCGGGGTGCCACTGCACGCCGATGACGGGGGCGTCCAGCGATTCGACGGCCTCGATCGTGCCGTCGGGGGCCTGCGCGCTGACCTGGAGGCCCTGCGCGAGGCGCGCAACGCGCTGGTGGTGCGCCGACGAAATAATCAGCTCGGAGTTGGTGAGGACGGGCGCGAGTGCGCGCTCGAGGTTCGTTCCCTCGCCGACGCGCACGCTGTGGCGGATGAAGCGGTGATCGGACAGGATCCGGTTGTTCGTGTGAGTGCCGTGGGCGCCCTCGATATGCTGCTCGAGCGTGCCGCCGAGCGCCGTATTGATGATCTGCATGCCGCGGCAAATTCCCAGGAGCGGGGTGCCCGTGCGCACGGCATAGTCGACGAGGGCAATCTGTCCACGGTCGGCGCGGTACCAGTGGCGCCCCTCGGCCTCGTAGCCCTGGGTGGCGCCGTACAGGCTGGGGTGGACGTCCTCGCCGCCCATGATGATGATGGCGTCCGCGTGCTGGGCGCGCAGGGCGGCGCCCTCGGCACCATCTTCCTGCGCGTACTCGCGGATGACGTTCCAGTTCGGCAGCGCGGCCTCAAGGAGACGATCCCACAGGCGCATGCAGATGTTGTTGTATGCCTCGTCCCCCGGGCGTGCCGGCAGGACGTTGGAAATCAACAACGTCGGCTTCGTGTGGTTCGTCATGGTTACTATCTTTGCAGTCTCGCAGCCACCGCGCCGGGTGCGTTCACGGGGTGGCCAATTGTGACAGCTTGTATCCGCCCTCCGAACGGATCGAGTAAGCCGCTCCCCCACGCACGACGAGGCCGAGGCTGGGCAGTGCTTTTATGCCCCTTAGCCCGGGCCTCGCTCGTCGATGGTCAGTTCTCGGACACGAAGCGGTCCACGCGCTCGAGCAGCTCGGCCTTCTCATCGTCCGAGATCCACGCGATCTCGATCGAGTTGCGGGCAATGCGCTCCAGGTCCGCGCGGCCGAGGCCAAAACGCTGCGCAAGCGCCAGGTAGTTGTCGCCGACGTAGCCGCCGAAGTAGGCGGGATCGTCCGAGTTGACGCTCACCTTGACGCCCGCGGCGGTCAGCTCGACGATCTCCTTTCCCTTCATTTCCTCAGTGACGAAGGAGTTGGACAGGGGGCACGAGGTCAGGCCGATGCCGTGGTCACGGGCGTAGGCGACCAGCTCGGGATCCTCGACGATGTTCGTGCCGTGGTCGAGGCGCTCGGCGCCCAGCTCGATCAGGGCCGCGCGGATGTTGTCGATCGAGCCAACCTGGTCGATATCGCAGTGCATCGTCACGTGCAGGCCGGCCTCACGGGCCAGGGCAAAGACTTCGGCGAACTTCGTGGGCGGGTTGTCGCGCTCGTCGGAGTCGAGCCCGACGCCGATGAACATGTCCTTGTAGGGCAGCCAGCCTGCAGCGTCTCGAGGGCAGCCTGCGCGCTCACATCGCACAGGAAACACAGGATCAGGTCGACGAAAGGCCCGACTCGCGCGCCTCGACGACGGCGCGGTAGTAGCCGCGAATGACCGTCTCAATCGAAATGCCGCGCGAGGTGTGGGCCTGAGGTCGTTGAACTGGTAGGTGGCCTGAACCTCCTCAACGGTGCTTTGACCGATGTCGACGCCGTTCTTACGGGCGAGGGACAGCTTCAGATCGGGTTCGAGGGTGCCTTCCAGGTGCAGGTGCAGCTCGGCCTTGGGTAGGCCGAACGCAAAGTCGCGGGTCACGTCAGTGCTCATGTGACCTCCACAGATAACGGGGCGGGTATCGCGGAACAATTGTCCCACTCCACCCGCCCCGCGCTCACGGAGGCCATATTGCGAACGAGGACGATGCTCACGCCCCGCTGCGTGTGTCAGGCTACTGGGCTCAGGCCAGCGCCCCCATCGGGTCCCAGGCCGGCAGGTGCAGCGGTTCCTCGGTGATGACCGCGCGCAGCTCGGCGGGCAGGTCGTCCACGTGCACAGCCACCTCAAACACGTTGGCGTCGAACCAGACGGCGTCCATCGTGAAGAAGCCCTTCTCACCGGGCTCCTCGCCCCAGGAGTTCTCGACGCGGAAGCGGCGGGCGTTGCCCTCCTCGTCGATGTCGACACCCGTGAAGAGCATCGCGTGGTTCATCGCGGACTCGCCCGTGTTGACACGCTGCTCCTTCGAGGTGGAGAAGTCCACGCCGAAGAGGTTGTCGAAGTCGTAGAGGCCCTCGACGAACAGGCCGGAGGCGCGGTCGGACTGCTGGTCGCAGTCAGCGCCGAACCAGACGGCGCGGCCCGAGGCCAGGATGGAGGCCGTGATCTCGCGGATCTGCTCGACGGGGGTGTTCACGTAGAGGATCGGCCGCCCGCCCACGACGTTGCCCATGTGGTCGACCGTCAGGGTGTGGCCCTTGGGGTGCTCGGCGCGCGGGTCATCGACGAGGCACACGTACTGCGTGAGGTCCACGTCCACGTAGCGCTCGTAGAACTCGCGCGGGGTGAGGACGCCGTCGCGGTGGAACTCGCCCTTGTCGTCGCGCCACTCCCACTCGAACGAGGCCGGGGGCTCGCCCAGGCAGATGACGAGGATCCGCCACACGTCGGCCAGCGCGGCCTCCTTGACCTCGAGGATCTCCTCCTCGGAGGCGCCGGCCTCGACGAGGGAACGCAGCTCGAGGGCGGTGCGGCGCAGGACGACCTTCAGGCGGGCGTTCATGGGGGCGGTGTGGCCGGAGGACTCGGTCTCGGGCATCGCGACCTTGGGGACGAGGCCATGCTTGAGGTAGAGGGACACCGCCATGTCCCACTGACCGCCGTCGGAGAGGACGTCGCCCAGCAGGAACTGCAGGAGGCGGCCGTCAAGTTCCTCGGTCTTCGCGGTCGCGATAATGTCGGTGAGGAAGAAGTTTGCGCGCTCGAACTTGTCCCAGAACAGCACGTAATTCTGCGAGAACTCGAAGTCCTTGAGGCCCAGGCGGGTGCGCGCGGTCGAGCGCAGCAGGTTCAGGGAGGAGAAGAGCCAGCAGCGGCCGGACTTCTTCTGCGACGTCACCTTCCAGTCATCCACCTTGTTGGACACGACCGTGGGGGTGGCGACCACCTTGGCGCGGTCGAAGGCGACCGGCTCGACGCCGGCGTGGGAGACTGCGTTGCGTGCGACCGCGCGGGCGGAGTCTGAGGATGCGTGCAGGGAGGCGACGAATTCGTCGGTGATCTCGTGTGCCATGGGCCGAGGCGTTCCTTTCAATCGAGAGTCATTCTCTATAAGGATACGCTTTTCGTAGTGACGCAGACGACTCAACTCCGTTTAGAATGAGTGTTATTCATGTTCAGTGATTGCGAAGGAGCATCGATAATGGATCGTGGCGCGTCGGGGCGCGAGATCGTTTTACAGGCCGGGGACTACGAGGCGCGGATCGTCACCGTCGGCGCCGGTTTGGCTGGCCTACGTTACCGCGGGCATGAGCTCGTGGTCCCTCACAGCGTGAATGAGTGTCCCCCGGGATACCTGGGCAAGGTGCTGATGCCGTGGCCGAACCGCGTCGCAGGCGGCTCCTACTCGTGGGAGGGCACGTCCTACGACCTGCCGGTAGACGAGCCCACGTTCGGCACGTCACTGCACGGTTTCGTCGCCTTCCAGGAGTGGGAGATCGCCGAGGCCGACTCCACCTCGGTCCTCCTGCGCACCCTCATCGCGGCGCGCTATTCCTATCCGTGGACGCTTCTTGCATCCGCCCGCTACAGCCTGGATGCGGAGGCGGGCCTGAGCATCGAGCTGTCCGCGACGAACATCGGCGAGGGCACCGCCCCCTACGGCGTCGGATTCCACCCCTACCTGGCCGTCGACGATGCACGTGCGAACGATTTGGAGCTGGCCAACCCCGCGTCGATCATCTACGAGGCCGACGCGTCCATGATCCCGGTGGCCTCCCCC
>ERZ1699240.150-NODE-150-length-17915-cov-3.203227_pt1 | contig 17915 bp, 15 predicted proteins | sample MGYA00581535_ERZ1699240 | MGnify/ENA primary metagenome ERZ1699240 (study PRJEB42319, sample SAMD00040327) | human oral metagenome | material: saliva | host: Homo sapiens | study: EMG produced TPA metagenomics assembly of PRJDB4115 data set (Metgenomic analysis of... | reverse complement strand
CGAGGATGACGCGGCCCGCCAGGCCCACGTAGTCCTCGGTCTCTTCGCCGGCCTCGAGGTGGGCGTACTTCTCGCGCACCGCCTTGATGGTGGTCGTGATCGGCAGGCGCACGGGGTAGGCGGGGATGCCGGCCTCCATGAGGCGCGCGCGCTTGGCCGCGCGAACCTTGACCTGCTCGGGGGTGTCGTCGGCGGGGGCTTGCGTGGGGGTGGAAGAAGAATCAGTCATGCGCCTATCGTAGCGGGTTCTGAGGAGGCGACGAGGCAGTGGCCCGGTTGAGCAGGTCACGCAGGCGCGCGAGCGTCGGGGTGTGCCCCTACGAAGGGGTTTGCTCGCCATGCTGGCGCAGCCAGTGCATTGGCGCTGGTCAGATGCTACTGGCGCGCGTTGTGGCCACAATCCAGCGCATGTTGTGGCTGCCGTCTGCGGGCAGCAACACGCATCCGGATAGGTAACGAACATCCGGATAGGTTAATAACCTATCCGGATGCGTATAACCTATCCGCGTGCGCGCAACCTATCCGGATACGCACGGCCTCGACTAGCGTCCACTCAGGCGTGTGGACGCTAGCACTGCGTCCCAGTTAGACGCCGGAACTCTTCAGGCCCAGCGCGCGGGCGCGCTCGGAGTCTTCGGGGACGGTGCCCGCGTGGTCACCGGCGCTGACGATCCGGTTGGCCTCGTCGACGAAGACGACGGAGGGTTTGACCTGGCGCACGAGGGACTCGGGCACCTGGGCGTAGGCCATGATGATAACGAGGTCGCCGACGTTCACCTTGTGGGCGGCCGCACCGTTGAGCTGGATGGTGCCAGAGCCACGCCATCCGGCAATCGTGTAGGTGGAGAGGCGTTCGCCGTTGTTGACGTTGACGATGTCAACCTTCTGGCCGGGTACGATGTTCGCGGCGTCCAGCAGGTCCTCGTCCACGGTGATTGAACCGACGTAGTGCAGGTCGGCACCGGTGACAACGGCGCGATGGATCTTGCCGATCGCCATCTCGCGGGTCATTTCCATCATGCGAGGTCCCCCGTGTGGGTGGAGCAGGAACAGGGGGCGGCGTGCAGCGCCACCTCCATGTTGTCGATGAGGCGGGTAGTGCCGACCTTGGCGGCGATGAGGAGGCTTCCCTGCCGCGTGCCGTCGGCTGCCACGGTGGACGCGCCCGTTCCTTCACCGACGGGCACGGACTCGGTACCCGCGAGGATCTCAAAGGTCCCGGCATCGACGAGCGCGATGTAGTCCAAGTCAATGCCGCCCTCGGCCTCGATGACCGAGCGGCACTGCGCGACGATCTGCTCCGGCTCGGCCCCGGCCTCGGCGGCCTCGGCGCCGCGACGAAGCGCGCGCGAGAGGGCGCGTGCCCGGATGCGCTCATCGTCGCTCAGGTACTGGTTGCGGCTGGACAGGGCGACCCCATCCTCGGCGCGCACGATCGGCACGGGGTGGACGCGCACGGGGATGTCCAGCTGGGAGAAAACGGTGCGCAGGACGGCCAGCTGCTGGGCGTCCTTCTGGCCGTACAGGGCCACGTCGGGGCGCACGAGGTTGACGACCTTGGTACACACGAGTGCGACGCCCGCGAAGTGCGTGGGGCGCGTCTTGCCCTCAAGGACGCGCGCAATCGGACCCGGGTCGATCGTCACGGTCGCGGGCGTGGGGTACACGTCCTGGGGCGCGGGCGCCCACACGAGGTCCGCCCCCACCGTCTCGAGCGCGTCCATGTCCGCGTCCAGGGTGCGCGGGTAGGCGTCGAAGTCCTCGCCGGGCGCGAACTGCGTCGGGTTGACGAAGATCGTGACGATCACGTGATCGGCCAGTTCGCGGGCTTCGCGCACGAGCTGCAGGTGCCCGGAGTGGAGGGCACCCATGGTCATCACGAGAGCCTTCGTGCCGGACAGGTGCGCCAGCGCATCGGCCAACTCGGCACGCGTGTGGGTCAGGACAGGACGGTGAGTCATAGTTCTATTGTTGCAACTTCGGCCCGCCGGTGCGTCATCGAGTCGCTTTCCTCACGCCTCGCGTTTTCACGACGAGGCCGGGGTTGCGCGCGTTCTCTCTCCCGCGTTTTGGGCTCGTTGGGTGTGTGGGTATCAGGCGCCCGGGTCGAGGAGGGCGGCCTCGACGCTGGTGGCGGCCCGTTCGTCGAGGAGACGCGCGTCGCGCAGCAGACGGGTGAGGGCGCGGGTCATGTCCGCGTAGGTGTCGCGCTCCCCGGCGAGCTCCTCCCGGGCCCCAAGGCAGCGCGCGTGCGCGGCGATCGTTCCCGCGTCCCCGCGGGCGGCGGGCCCGGAGATGCCGGCAACCCCCTCGGTGAGGGCGCGGTCGAGCGCGGCCTCGAGAAGCGGGCGCACGTACAGGGCGGGATTCTCGATGCCGGCCTCGGCGAGAATCCGCGTCGTCTGCACGGTGATGCCGGCGATGAAGTTGGCGCCGTGGGCGAGGCCCGCGTGGTAGAGGGGGCGGTCTTCTTCGGCGACGACGACGGGTTCGCCGCCCATTTCGACGACGAGGGCCTGGGCGATCGGCAGGAAGGGTGCCGCAGCCGTCACCGCGAAGGGCGTGCCCACGAGGCGCGCCACGTCGACGCTGGTGCCGGTGAACGTCATCGCCGGGTGGATGGCGAGCGGGATCGCCCCCGCTCCCGCGGCGGCGCCGAGCAGCCCCACGCCGGAGGCACCCGACAGGTGAATGACGATGTGCCCACTCTGCCAGGCGCCCAGATCGGCCAGGCCGCTCACAAGGGGGCCAATCTGGTCGTCCGGAACGGCCACGATGACTACCTCGGAGCGTCGCACGACCTCCTCGGGCGTGGCGATCGGCACGCCGGGGAGCATCGCGTCAGCGCGCTCACGCGAGGCATCCGACGACGCGGAAACAGCGACGATCTGATGCCCGACCGCGCGCAGCGCAGAGCCGATGACGGGACCGACGTGGCCCATGCCGATGATGCCGATTCCGAGGCGTCCGGGGGTACTCATGCCTCCATTGTCACCGATCATCGGGCTACTTGTCGCCCTCCGCACGCTGCGAGGTCGCCTCGACGATCTCGGTGACGCGAGAGAGCCAGCGCTCGGGAGCTTCGGCCTCGCGGCGGACCTTCGAGGCCTGCGACAGCTGCGCCCACAGCCCCAGAGAGCGGCCCGCCTCGACGTGCTCGGCCATGGATGCCACCGGTCCGGGGACCAGCTCGGCGCGCACCGAGGCGACGCGGCGCCAGCGCTGAATGGGCCCCTGATGCAGCGACACCGACTGGATGCGTGTCAGAGGGATGATCGAGAAGCGCCGGTTGAAGAAGCCGTCGCGGATCGCAAACACGGCATCGGTCAGGCCGAAGGCTCGGCGCTTGTACACGAGAGGATCCAGAATCCTCGCGCTAGGCGGGATCGGTGTCATCCAGCGGTCCTCGCCCGTACCCACGCGAAGGGACTCAAGGAAGCCGTCAGGATCATCGGCCCCCAGGTCCGGGATCGCCATCGCGATCGCCTGGATGACCTCCACGCAGCTTCCAACGGGAAGCAGCACGTCGGAGGCCACGTCGACCTGCATTCCCTTGTTCTTCTCGTCCTTCGTGTGGGACGCGTTGCCGGCCTGCGCAATCTCCACGCGATACCAGCCAAACAGCCGCCAGATCAGCGGCTGCGTCACCTCGATGGCGTGGATTCGCCCCGGCGGGATCGTCACGTGACGCCGAGCCGTCAGGCCACGGTTAATGCGTACGCCGTCGGCCGCGATCGCCGCGGTGAAGCCGAACTCTCGATCAAAACGCGCCCAGACACCCGCCAGGAGGCTGAACGCGCCCGCCAGGATGCCCAGGAAACTCATGATCGACGTCACCCCAACGACACCCACGAGGAAGCCGTTGAGGCCGAGGAGGAAGATACCGAAGAACAGGGCGATCACATTGTCGATGGTCGCCAGCATGGAGGCCAGGAGCTTGACAAAGCCGACCTTGAAGACGGGACGCGCGGGTGCCTCGAGCGGGGAGGCCCCCGTGCGGGTCCCCAGCGTCGCGGCCACGGAATCCGCGGAAGGATCCACGACCTCGTCGATCGCACCCGAAGCGAGCGCGAGGAGGAGGGCGCGCAGCTCCTCGAGGCGACGAGAATTAAGCAGACCGAGCTTGATGCTCGAATCCGTGCCGCCAGCGACCTCAATGTCCAGATAGCCCAGACCCAGGATGCGCCCCACGAGCGAGTAGGACACGTTAATCGTCTGGATGCGCGACAGCCGCGCGTGACGCTGAGTGCGCTTCAGGATGCCGGCGCGATACCAAATCGCCGTGTTGCTCACCGCGTAGCGGGTCTTCGTCCACGACAGGTAGCAGTACGCGCCCGCGATGGCAAGAACAACGCCCGCAATCATCACAAGACCGAGGAAGATGCCGGTGGTTGCGAGCCACGCGGGCGTCTCACCGTTGAGCATGCGCTCGATCGCGGAGGCATTGCTCAGGGACACCGCGCCAACGACACCCGTGGCGCTTCCCACCACGCGGGGAACGTAGGTGAGCGGATGAAGCGGCTTCCAGTCCTCGGGGGCGATGCCGTCAGAGGAGAGGTCCGCGCTCATAGGCCCATCAGCTCCGCCGAACCACGCTCCGCCAGAACATCACGCAGGCGGGCCGCGTCCGCGACGGGCACACCGCTCAGCGTCGCGTCGGTCTTCGCGCTCGCGGTCGACAGCTTGATCGTGGAGATGCCGAGCAGGCGCAGCACGGGACCCTGGTAGATGTCGACGTACTGGATGCGGCCGTAGGGCACGAGGGTCAGCGAGCGACTGAAGACGCCGCGACGGATCACGAAGTCCGTATCGGCCAGTGCGTAGCGCAGGGCGCGCACCTGGGCGGGCACGAGCCACAGACAGAAGAGTGCGATGACGGCGGGCACGAGCATGAGCCACCACAGCGCCGGGATGTCGACGATGAGGACGAGGGCGGAGATCGCGCCACACAGAGCACCGCACAGAGCCAGGGCGTTACCGAGGCGCAGGGTCGCGAGCTTGGGGGACACATGCTGGAAGTCGACGCCGTCGGGAGACATGACGTCTGCTGCGTTCTGAGATGACATGCTTCAATTCTTGCACATCTTTTCCGCGCCTTTTCTTATCCTTTATCGCTGCACGACCAACCGAGGTGACGAAGCAAACAGAAGCAGCACCATCACTCCCACCTACCTCACAGGAAACATTCAGACACATGGGCGACACTAGTCGTATGAGTACCCCGGGAACCGAAGCAAAACTGCTCGTCGTCGACGACGAGCCCAACATCCGCGACCTCCTCGCCTCCTCCCTGCGCTTCGCAGGCTTCGACGTCGTCACCGCCGAGGACGGCAGCGGCGCATTTCACGAAGCCCAGGCCTCGCGCCCCGACCTCATCGTCCTCGACGTCATGCTCCCCGACATGGACGGCTTCACCGTCACCCGCCGCCTGCGCGACGCCGGCATCACGACCCCCGTCCTTTTCCTCACCGCCCGCGACGACATGCGCGACAAGATCCAGGGCCTAACGGTCGGCGGCGACGACTACGTCACCAAGCCCTTCGGCCTCGAAGAGGTCGTCGCCCGCATCCGCGCCATCCTGCGCCGCACCATGGGCTCCGAAGAAGACGACGCATTCCTGCGCGTCGGAGACCTCGTCATCGACGAGGACGCCCACGAAGTCACGCGCGCCGGCGTCCCCATCGACCTGTCCCCCACCGAGTTCAAGCTCCTGCGCTACCTCGTCATCAACGCGGGGCGCGTCGTCTCCAAGATGCAGATCCTCGACCACGTGTGGGAATACGACTGGGACGGCGAAGTCGCCATCGTCGAGTCCTACATCTCCTACCTGCGGCGAAAGCTCGCCGTCGAGGGGGCCTCCGGGGAGCTCATCCACACCAAGCGCGGGGTCGGCTACATCCTGCGCGCTGAGGACTGACGTGCGCCCCGGCCTGGCTCAACGCATCGAGGCATGGTGGGACTCCAAGCCGCTATCCGCGCAGCTCGTCACGCTGATCACGCTACTCCTGGCCATCGGACTGTCCCTGTCCGGCACAGTCATGATCGGCCTCCTCCAGCGCCACCTCACCTCTCAGATCGACGACCAGCTCGTCGCCACAGCGCACACCATGCAGATCTCAGGATCGGCGGCGACATTCTCCGCCGACGGACAGGGCGGCATCCCCACCCTCTACTACATCCACATCCATGGCACCGACGGGGGCGACCGCTACTTCTACTCCGAGGACACCCTCAAGGCCTCGGGCAAGCCCCAGCTGCCCGAACTCGTCGACATGAGCTCCGCGCCCGTCTCCTCCTTCCGTACCATCCCGGTCACCGTCTCCTCTTCCAAGGCCGGCCTCGGCTGGCGCGCCCTCGTCGTCCCCCTGTACGAGCAGGACTCCGGCCAGTTCTCCGGATACATGACGATCGCCCTGCCCCTGTCGGACATGCAGCACACCCTGCGCACCACGGCCTCGTACTTCTCGGTCGCCGGCATCATCATCGTCCTCATCGGGGGCTGGACCGGGCGCGTCCTCGTACGCCGCGCACTCCTCCCCCTGCGTTCCATCGAATCCACCGCCGGAAAGATCGCCGCCGGTGACCTCACCAAACGCGTCACCCCACACCCTCCCACGACCGAGGTCGGCTCGCTCTCGCTCTCCCTCAACGCCATGCTCGCCCAGGTCGAGCAATCCTTCGAAGCCCGCCAGGCATCGGAACAAAAGATCAAACGATTCGTCTCCGACGCCTCCCACGAGCTACGCACTCCTCTCGCAGCCATCTCCGGCTACTGCGAGCTCTACGCCATGGGCGGCGTACCCGCCGAGCGCATCGAGGAAGTCATGGGGCGCATCGCTTCCGAATCCTCACGCATGGCCACCCTCGTCGAAGACCTCCTCACCCTCGCCCGCCTCGACGAAGGCCGCCCCCTCGAGATCACCGACATCGACCTCGTCAAGCTCGCCGATAACGCCGTCTTCGACCTCCAAGCCCTCGACCCCACGCGCACGGTCGGACTCACCGGCATCAACAGCCGCACTCCCCCGATGACCCTCATCGTCCCCGGCGACCGCGACCGCCTCTCGCAGGTGTTCACCAACCTCATCGGCAACATCGTGCGCTACACCCCCGAAGGCTCCCCCGTCGAAATCGCCCTCGGACGCAGCGGCGACACCGCCATCGTCGAACTGCGCGACCACGGACCCGGCATCGATGAAACTGACCGCGGACGCGTCTTCGAACGCTTCTACCGTGCGGATACCTCACGCAACCGAAAATCCGGCGGCTCCGGCCTCGGCCTCGCGATCGTCTCCGGCATCCTCGCAGCTCACAAGGGCAACGCATCGCTCACCAAAACAAAAGGCGGCGGCCTCACCGTTCGCATCGAACTCCCCACAGCGTGAAAGACGTAACGTACCGGTCAGCACACACGGCTTTTTCGCTCAGTTTTCGCCATTTCTCCCCTGACAGTTTCACGAAATCCATCGGGATTTTCCCCGATTTTTTACCAACGAACGTGACCTTCGCTCAAAAGCGCACTAGCATGGCTCGGGTATTCCTCAGCAAGGAGAGTGGCCCATGGGTGCTCAAGCACCTCAGTGGCTGCTGACGTCTTTCGTTGACGCCATGCAGCAAATCGGCGCAACCGCGACCCAGTCCGACCTCGAAAAAGAGAGCGTCGACCTCGCGGAACGCTGGAGCGCGCCCGAACGCCAGATGCACAACCTGCGTCGGCTCATGAACACGCTCACCCACATCGATGAAATCTCGTCGTCCGCGCACGATCCCGACATCCTGCGCGTCGCCGCGTGGTACCACGGTGCCTTCCTCAACAAGGCCCTTGAGATCAAGCTCGGCGGCTTTCAGGCGAACTTCGCCGCGACCCGATGTATCGAGCACGCACATAGTCGCCTCACCAGCCTCGGTGTCGCTGACGAGGTCGTGGCGCGCGTCGACGAACTCATCGCCTTCGTGACGCGCCACCGCGCACCGCGGACGGATTTCGACGCGCAGGTCCTCGTGGATGCTGACCTGGCGGGCCTGTCCTGTAGCCCGCAGGAGTATAAGAAGCTCCGCACTGCGCTGCGTGCCGAACTCGTCGAGCTGGACGACCTGCAATTCATCAAGGCCCGTATCGCCCTGGTCAAGAAGCTGCTCAGCTACGAGACCATCTACCAGTCCCCCCTCGGTTCCGCATGGGAGGACACCGCCCGCGCGAACCTCGAGGTCGAGCTGACGCGTCTCGAGCGCGATAAGGCGCAGCTGTGCGAGGCCGCCCAGGCCGACGACACCGACGATCCGGATGATTCTGATGACACGGACGAGGCCCAGGAGGGGGCGGTCACCTCGACCGGCACGCTCATCATCAAGCGCCGTTCCATCAAGAAGCGCATTCCGGTCCACTCCGCCGACAATGAAGTGACATCGACCGGCGTGTTGCCGCGCAAAATCGAGGAGCCACTGTACTCGGGCGAGGACGTGGAGACTACGTCCTCCCTTGAATCAGCCGTGGAGTCCCTGGATCTCCCCAACGCCGACTGAGTTCGTTTCACGCGCGTTTCACGGCCCGGCGTACCCTGCGGTGCGCCGGGCGTCGTGGATCCACAGGGACACGCCCACACCTCGATTATCCACAGGGGTGCGTCGTGTCGTCCCGCTATCCACAGGCCCACGATTATGCCTCGACTCCCCTACCAGCCTGCGTCTAGCGTTGAGCGCGACGGACCCACCCAGGGCCCCACGAAGGAGTGACATCATGACCGCTTACGCCGTTGACGCCGAGGAAATTTCGACAGCATCCGCTCAGGCCTGCGCAACCGCAGCCACGATCCGCACCGAAGTCGACACCCTCATGACACAGCTGCTAGGACTCCAGGACTCCTGGACCGGCGGCGCACAGATCAACTTCGAGACGACGATCAGTCAGTGGGAGGCCATTCAGACGCAGACGCACGACACCCTCGACCAGATCTCGTCGCAGTTGCAGGATGCGGCTACCACCTACTCGGATGCGGAGACCCACTCGATGGGATTGTTCGTGTAGCAGCACGCCTGAGTCCGCGCGCCGGTCCGACCGCCCCCATGCGTCGGCCTCACCAGCCGATGCGAATCCGCAGATGCGTCGGGGGCGGGACCCCTCACAGGTCCCGCCCCCAGGCGTATCAGCTCAGCGCTGCGCGGCTCAGTACATGCCACCCATGCCAGCGCCCGCGTCGTCGCCACCGGCAGCCGGGGGCTCCGGCTTGTCGGCGACAACGGCCTCGGTCGTCAGGAACATGCCCGCGATCGACGCGGCGTTCTGCAGCGCGGAACGGGTGACCTTGACCGGGTCGGAGATACCAGCGGCCATGAGGTCGGTGTACTCGCCGGTCGCGGCGTTCAGGCCGTGGCCGGGCTCCATGTTGGCAACGCGATCAGCGACGACGCCGCCCTCGACGCCCGCGTTCTCAGCGATCTGCTTGAGCGGAGCGGAGACGGACAGGCGCACGATGTTCACGCCGGTCGCCTCGTCGCCGGTGAGAGCGTCGAGCTTGGGCAGCGCCACGGCGGCGGCCTGGATCAGGGCGACGCCACCACCGGCGACCAGGCCCTCTTCGGAAGCCGCGCGAGCGTTACGAACGGCGTCCTCGATGCGGTGCTTGCGCTCCTTGAGCTCAACCTCGGTGGCCGCGCCGGACTTGATGACGGCGACGCCGCCAGCCAGCTTGGCGAGGCGCTCCTGCAGCTTCTCGCGGTCGTAGTCGGAGTCGGTGTTCTCGATCTCCTGGCGGATCTGGCGCACGCGGGCGTCCAGCATGTCCTTGTCGCCAGCGCCCTCGACGATGGTGGTCTCGTCCTTGGAGACGACGATCTTGCGGGCGCGGCCCAGCAGCTCGAGGTCAGCGTTCTCGAGGGAGAGGCCGACGGTCTCGGAGATGACCTGGCCGCCCGTCAGGATGGCCATGTCCTGCAGCATCGCCTTGCGGCGCTCGCCGAAGCCGGGGGCCTTGACGGCCACGGACTTGAAGGTGCCGCGGATCTTGTTCACGACCAGCGTGGCGAGGGCTTCGCCCTCGACGTCCTCGGCGATGATCGCGAGGGGCTTGCCGGTCTGCATGACCTTCTCCAGGACGGGGACGATGTCCTTGACGTTGGAGATCTTGGAGTCCATGAGGAGGACGTAGGCGTCCTCGAGGACGGCTTCCTGGCGCTCCTGGTCGGTCACGAAGTAGGCCGACAGGTAGCCCTTGTCGAAGCGCATACCCTCGGTGGTCTCCAGGGTGGTGTCGAAGGAGTTGGTCTCCTCGACGGTGACGACGCCCTCGGCGCCGACCTTCTCGAAAGCCTCGGCGATGAGCTTGCCGATGGCGGGATCGTTGGCGGAGATGGAGGCCGTGGCAGCGATCTGCTCGGTGGTCTCGACGGGCTTGGCGTCGGCGTGCAGCTGCTCGACGATGGCCTCGACGGCCTGGTCGATGCCGCGCTTGAGGGCGATCGGGTTGGAGCCGGCGGCGACGTTACGCAGGCCCTCGTGGACCAGCGCCTGAGCCAGAACGGTCGCGGTGGTGGTGCCGTCACCCGCGACGTCGTCGGTCTTCTTGGCAACTTCCTTCACCAGCTCGGCGCCGATGCGCTCGAACGGATCGTCGAGGTCGATTTCCTTGGCGACGGAGACGCCATCCTTGGTGATCGTGGGGGCACCCCACTTCTTGTCGAGCACGACGTTGCGGCCCTTGGGGCCAAGCGTCACCTTGACGGTGTCGGCCAGCAGGTTGAGGCCGTTCTCCATGCCACGACGGGCATCCTCATCAAACTTGATGATCTTGCTCATTGAAAATGTGTCCTTCCGCGATGCGGATCGGGTTCGATGCCCGCGACGGACGGCCACGCTTTTGAGGTGGCCTCATCGAACCGGTGGTCTTATCACTCTCCATGTCGGAGTGCTAACTACGATTTTGGCACTCGCCACCCTTGAGTGCAAGACGAGGTTGCGCGATATGAGTCCGATGCGCTCAGGGCGTAACACGCACGGACGAGGCCGGGCTAGGCTCGCTAAGCGCGCCTGTACACCAGGTGCGCCGGTGCGGATGGTGAAGGACGAGCCGGAGGGCCTGGGCGGGCTTCGAGGCGCGGCGCCGAACGAAGTGAGGTCGCCTAGCCTCGCGGGCGGCCGGGCCCTCCGGCGCCCGGAACACCCGTGGGCACAAACACCAGCCCGACCCACAGGACAAGCAACGGTCATATGAAACCAGTGACACCTCTACAGGCGGTGATCATCAGGAATTTGAAACCCCAAACACCACTGCTCGCCGGAGAGGCCATGAAAACGGCCGTATCCACTGGCGGACGTGTCACCGGTTTCAACCAAGACAGTGGATAGGTGAGCAGCGGAGCCCCCGGTATCACCTGGCAAGCGTCGGCCTGGCTATTCCGAACCAAGTTCGCACATCATCCCCCTCTCGGGCCGCGCGCCCACACCAGGCCGAGCAGGACGAGTTTTCTCGCGCCGTCGCCTCTCCCGCACCGCGCGGCGCATGGCGGGCATCAGTGACGCCTCAACGAGCCGAGAACTGGAAGAAAAACCGTCCCCGCGTGGGGATCTAGCACCCCTCCCACGCGGCCCCGTCCCAGCGCGAGAAAGAAAAGCCACCCCTGCGCGGGGATCCAGCACCCCAGTTGAAACATTATTCGCCCCTGCGCGGGGATCCAGCACCACGAATGAAACATTATTCGCCCCTGCCTGGGGGGCCAGCACCACGGTTGAAATATTTTTCGCCCACGCACACTCAAAATGGCTGATTTTCGACCATTTTCACCGTGCTGGGGCGATATTTCTTTCACAGAGGCACCCCGAACGACCGCCCGGTGCTATGCAGGGGCGATCTTTCTTTCACGCAGCCCCTTCGGGGCCACAGCGAGAGCCCGCGGCGTTGCCTGGCTGCGGTGCCAGTGGGCGGCGGCAGGGCCTGGCCGGGCTTCAGGGCAACGCGCCAGCCACGCATCAGTACACCAGGCGCCGCCGGTGTGGAGGGCGCCGCCGGTGTGGAGGGCCAGGCTGCGGTGCCCGTGGGCGGCGGCAGGGCCTGGCCGGGCTTCAGGGCAACGCGCCAGCCACGCATGAGCACACCAGGCGCCGCCGGTGTGGAGGGCGCCGGAGGGAGCTGCCGCGGTGCCGGTGGGCGGTGGCGGGGCCTGGCCGGGCTTCGAGACGACGCGCCGAGCCAAAGGCTCGCAGCGCGGACGGCTCGCGGGCGGGCCGCCGCCCACCGGCACACACAGCGGCCGGGCCCGCCGGCACCCGGAACACCAACGGCGCAACACGCCACTTAGGCACAACAAAACCGCCCAGCCCCACAGGGGCCGGGCGGCTCAGACAATCAGCGAGAGAGGGTCAGCGCAGGATCACGACGATGTCCGGATCACCGAGACCGCTTTCCTGACGGACGCTCGAAATGCCAAGCTTTGAAGCAATGTCCTTGGCGGTTCCTTCCATGCGCGGGTCTTCGTAGAAGACGGTGGAGGTCTGGGTGGTCCATCCGTCAGCATTTGCGGCGCTGGTTCCCGCATAGCCGGCCTGGTTCAGGATCTGTGCCTGCTGACCCGCGTATCCCTGGGTGCCGGTGCCGTTGAGGACCTGGATGACGGCTCCGTGGTCAGGCGCGGCGGAGGCCGAGGAAGACGAGGAACTCGCGGAGGGAGTCGGGTCAGCGGACGCGGTGGCGTCGGCCGTGGGCGCGGTGTTGGGGCTCGCGGAGGAGCTGGGCGCCGTAGACACCGCCGTGGGCGTCGAGCTAGGTGTCGTGGTCTGTTGGCGCGACAGGGCGGTCGCCGCTGCCCATCCGAGGGCGGGAACGATCACGAGGATGGCCAGGAAGGGCCACACGTTCTTCCACCTGGACGGCTTGGGGCGGTGCATGCCGACGGGCATATCTTCGCCGGCGCGGTCAAATTCATCCCTGGGGTACTGAGAACTCACGCGTTCAGACTATCGGAAAAGAGGGAGTGGGGCGCGGGTGGCGCGCGGGTAATGTGGCGTGGCTTGTGCGGCATTAGGCTGGTGCTATGAGTGATTACAATCCCCGTCCGCTGGCTGAGTTGATTGATCCGGGGTGGGCTCGAGCGCTCGCACCGGTTGAGGAGCGCGTCCACGAGTTGGGCGCGATGTTGGCCACTGAGGTCGAGGAGGGGCGCGGTTACCTGCCCGCGGGCACGGATGTTCTCCGTGCCTTCACGTACCCGTTCGACAAGGTCAAGGTCCTGATCGTTGGGCAGGATCCGTATCCGACCCCGGGGCACGCCATGGGGTTGTCGTTTTCGGTGCACCCGGGCGTTGCTTTGCCAAAGTCGCTCATCAATATTTTCCGTGAACTGAGCGAGGACATGGGTATTCCCGCTCCGACGTCGGGGGATCTGACGCCGTGGAGCGAGCAGGGCGTGTGCCTCCTCAACCGTGTGTTGACGGTGCGCCCGGGCGCTCCCGCGTCGCATCGAGGCCGCGGCTGGGAGGAGGTGACGCAGTGCGCGATTGACGCACTGGTGTCCCGGACGAGGCCGGATGGATCGCGGGTCCCCCTCGTGGCGATTCTGTGGGGGAAGGACGCTCAGTCGCTCACGCCCAGTCTCGGCGATACTCCGATTATTACGTCCGTGCACCCGTCGCCGTTGTCCGCGTATCGCGGCTTTTTCGGGTCGAAGCCATTTTCGCGCGCGAATCAGCTACTGGAGGCGCAGGGCGCGACGGGCGTGGACTGGTCGCTGGGCGCTTCTCATTGACGAGGCCGGGGCACCCCACCCGAACGGGCGAGGTGGGCTGCGGCTGCGGTGCCGCGGTGAGGGACTCCATGGAGCCGGCTATCGGACTCGAACCGATGACCTGCTGTTTACAAGACAGCTGCTCTACCAACTGAGCTAAGCCGGCGGCGGACACTAGTGTGCCACAGGTGGGGGCTCGTGCGCGCGGGCGAGCCGATACTGCACAAGCCAGAGCAGGGGTGCTGAGGGATCTCGGCGTTGGGTCTGGAGGGGTGAGGATGCGTGTCTCTGATGGAGTGCGGATGGCCGGTTTGCACCTGAGAGACCTCCGATTGGCAGCAAAGAAGTGAGGGGTGGGACCGCCGTGCGGTCCCACCCCCCACTGATTGAAGGCTCAGTTGGAGCTGTCGGTCGTCTCGGAGCTCTGGGCTTCACCGGTGCCGCTCTGGGAAGGCTCGGTGGCCTCAGGTGCCGGGGTCTCGGTGGTGCCCTGGCTCGCGGAATCGGTGATGCCGAATACCTCCGCGATCGTCTGCTTGGCCGAGGTCAGCGGGGTGTGCAGCGCGATGACGGTCGAGTGATCCTTGATCAGCTCGGGTGTGCCGAGCCCATTGTTACGGCCGCTGTAGTTGGCATTCTGCCAGGCGGTGGTCGAGGCCTTGAGGTAGTCCTCGGCGGCGTTGAGGGGGAAGGTGTCGATGACGTCGGAGGGGACGCCCACCTCGGCGGCGATCGTCTTGACCTGCTTCCAGGAGGCCTCGAGGTTCTGAACGACGGTGCCGTTGGACGCCTGGTACTGGGAGGCGAAGTAGGCGAGCAGCGCGTGGTGGAAGTCCACCCACTTGTCGGGCGCCTTCTGGGCGACGATCAGCGACGCGCTGGTCGCGGGCTTCAGGTAGTCCATGTTGACGGTGATGACCGGCTGGAGCTCGAGGTTGTAGTACCCCTGGGCAGCCCAGGTGGTGAGGTCCTTGCCGACGGCGACATCGAGGTCGGAGCACACGTGGCAGGTGTAGTCGAAGTATTCGGTGAGGGTGGGCAGATTCGGGTCCGCTTCGGTGACGACGCCGTTTGCGTTGACGATGATCGGGCGACCGTCGGCGTAAGGGCCGAGGACCTCGGAGGCATCGACGTTGCGCGCGGCGTTGACCTGCGCCTGCTGCTTCCAGATCACGCCGCCGACGGCTGCGACGACCGCGAGGACGATCGCGGCGACGGCGGAAATGACGATGATGCGAGTGCGGCGGTCAGCGCGCTCCTGCGCCTGGCGCATCTGCGCGGCTTTGGCGCGCACGGGGTCGACGGCCGGCTTCTTCTTCTGAGCCATGGACTCACCTTCCGAAAGTAGTTGAATGTTGCAAGAATATCGGGCGCGGCGTGGCCGCGCTTAGTGCGGCAGCCCACCTGTGACGATGAACCACGCACCCGCAAGGAACGCACCACAGCCTACCGCGAGGAGCCCGCGCCCCCAGGCAGGACGCACGATCGTGCGCAGCGTTGTGGACACGCCAACCCTCAGATCGGCAGCAAACGGCATGAGCCAGGCAGTCAGCATCATGAGCGCGGCGAGTGCCCACACGACGATCGTCCCACGCGGGTCGCTCAGCCAATAGTCCGTGCGATCAACACCGGTGGACGCGACGACATTGGCAGGCCATGACCACAGGACGCGCCCCTCGCGCGAGTAGGACACGAAGGCCCAGATCCCGTACGGAACGAGGCCCCCGACGACGAGGCCGAGCGCCGTCGACAGGATCGAGCGCACCAGCAGGATCGGCGACATGGCGATGACGGCCGCAGTGTCGCTAGCCTTTGCTCCTCGCAGAATCCGACGACGCGACAGCCAGCGCGACATAGCACCGATCAGGCCGAAAGCAGTGAGCGCGATCCCCACGATCATGGATCCGGTGAGTCCGAAAAGGAAGGGCAGGGAGGCCAGGAGGGCCATCAGCGCACCGCCCGAGATCCACGTCCCCTTCACCGTGGACGAGGCCCCCTCCGCCGAACCGGCGCCCATCCCCATCGCCGGGTTGGGGTTCCACTGGGGACCCGCCCCCAACGGTACACCCGCAACACCGGCCTGCGGATAGGACTGCTGCCCGTATCCGGTGGCAAAACCGGGATCATACGCGCCCTGCGGACCCGGGTACTGAGGCTGAGCGTAGGGGGCCATGACCTCGGTGGGATCCGAGTCGTCGACGCTCTGCCAGACGTCGGTGGCGTCGTCGTGCCAGGCAACTTCCCCGGTGTCGTCGGACCAGTCGCCATACCCCTGTGCAACGGACGCGGTGTCCACCACGTCGGTATGGTCGTTGGCCGCGGTGAACTCCGAGGCGTCGCGGCGCGGATGCTGCGGATAGGAGACGGCACGCGCACCGGAGGCGTCCGGGCGCTGCCCCGCATCCTCCCACTCGGGAGGCGCGGCGATCTCCTGGGGGTCCGAGTTCACCATCTGCGTGCGCATGCCCGTGTCGAGCAGCTGCGCCCAGTTCACGGTCACGTAATCAAGCTCGCCGGGAGCCCACCCGACGGCACTCATGAGATCGGCAACGATCAGGGAAGGTGACGGTCGATCGTCCGGATCGGGGGCGAGTCCCCCCGCGAGCGCGTCGGCGACCATGGGGTGCAGTCCGGCGAGGTCGGGGTCCCCTTCGAGGACGCGCAGCATCGTGGCCGACACGTCGCCCTTTCCAAACGGCGGGCGCCCGGTGGCGCAGGACAGCAGGGTGGCGCACCACGCCCACCAGTCCGATTCCTTCGTGGCACCGTGGCCCTGGAGCAGTTCGGGCGCGGTGTACCCGGCCGTCCCCGACACGAGGCCGGTGCTGGTCAGGTGCTGATCGGAAGTCGCCATCGCGATACCGAAGTCGATGAGGACCGGGCCGCGCGGCGAACAGATGATGTTGGAAGGCTTAATGTCGCGGTGGATGATGTTCGCGTGATGAACGGCCGCGATCGTGGAGGCCAAGTGGTAGGACAGGGCGGCGACGCCGCGCAGAGGAACCGGCCCGGAGACGAGGATCTCCGCGAGGGTTGGGCCCTCCACGTACTCCGAGACGACGAAAGGCTGGGAGGCCTCGGTTTCCGCATCGACGATGTGCGCGACGAAGGGCGAGCGCACGGAGTTCACCGTGCGCGTCTCTCGTTCCAGGCGCTGACGCGACTCCTCCGAGGCGGCCATCGCCGGGTGCATGGCTTTGAGGGCGACACGCGTGCCGCCCCCGTCTTCGGCGAGCCAGACCGTCCCCGCCCCGCCCGTTCCGAGCCGACGGATCAGCCTGTAGCCGCCCAGTTCCTCGCCTTCTTCCACGCCCTCAGCCTACCTGGCCCCTCCCCCATCTGCGGCCACCCGCGCGGGGCAGCCCCGGCCTCGTCCCCGAATCTGACGGGCAAAACACGCTGCCAATCCACCATGTGGCCCGAACTGTACACCCTCGAACGAGCGTGCTAACTTCACTCTTAGTCGCGCGCGCGGAACGATCCGCGTTCGCACTCCGTGGGCGAAGACGCTCCACGGTCACCCCACGACGGATCGTCCGGCACGTACCTGCCGGTGGGAAGGAAAAATCCATGGCAACCGTTACCTTTGACAAGGCCACCCGCGTCTACCCGGGTTCTGACAAGCCCGCCGTCGACCAGCTCGACCTCGAGATCAAGGACGGCGAATTCCTCGTTCTCGTCGGCCCCTCCGGCTGTGGCAAGTCGACCTCGCTGCGTATGCTCGCCGGCCTCGAGGACGTGAACTCCGGCCGCATCCTCATCGGCGACAAGGACGTCACGGACGTTCCGCCGAAGAACCGCGACATCGCGATGGTCTTCCAGAACTACGCCCTCTACCCCCACATGTCGGTGCGCGAGAACATGGGCTTCGCCCTGAAGATCGCCGGCACCCCGAAGGAAGAGATCAACAAGCGCGTCGAAGAGGCCGCTAAGATCCTCGACCTGGAGCCCTACCTGGACCGCAAGCCCAAGGCCCTGTCCGGTGGCCAGCGTCAGCGTGTCGCCATGGGCCGCGCGATTGTCCGTAAGCCCCAGGTGTTCCTCATGGACGAGCCTCTGTCGAACCTGGACGCGAAGCTGCGTGTCCAGACCCGTACGCAGATCGCCTCCCTGCAGCGTGAGCTCGGCGTCACCACCGTGTACGTCACCCACGACCAGACCGAGGCTCTGACGATGGGCGACCGCATCGCGGTCCTCGCCGG
>ERZ1699240.148-NODE-148-length-17976-cov-2.810522_pt1 | contig 17976 bp, 16 predicted proteins | sample MGYA00581535_ERZ1699240 | MGnify/ENA primary metagenome ERZ1699240 (study PRJEB42319, sample SAMD00040327) | human oral metagenome | material: saliva | host: Homo sapiens | study: EMG produced TPA metagenomics assembly of PRJDB4115 data set (Metgenomic analysis of... | reverse complement strand
TGGGATATAATGTGTCACATACACCGAAAACTGGAACAATTGCTGTATTCAGTCAAGGTGTAGCTGGTTCTGACCCAACTTACGGTCACGTGGCATTCGTTGAGAAAGTATTTGCTGACGGTTCAGTGTTAGTATCAGAAATGAACGTGCAAGGATTGAATGTAATCTCAACACGTATCATTAGTGCAAGTGATGCACAATTAACAGAGTTTATCGACGTAGGTTTATAAAATTAAGAAAGTAGGTAAATTCATATGGTAAATACAGCTAGTGTGAGAATGCTAGAATCTGAATTGGAGAACGCATTATCAGAATATGTTCGTGATGTGCATTTATACTCCGGAGACACAATCATGTGTCGTCCAATCGTTGACGGTTACGTTCAACCAAATGTACAATTACTAATTCAATTGAGAGCTACTAGAATACCATCCGTGGAATTGAATGATTTAGTAGTGGAATTTGAAATTAGATGTAATATTGTAAACAAAAGTGATTTAAGTGATGCTTTGGGTGGAGAGTCTAAGTGTGAATCGTTGTTTAGTAACATTGAAAGTACGGTTATTCGTAGCAAAGTACAATTCAGTAATGAGGTTGTAGTTGAAGAAATCATCAATATCGGAGGTAATCAGTATGTACGTGAACGCTAGACGAGCGGCTAAACTAACATTGTTGGTTAGTGACTTACAAGATAGTTTGGAAGAACACATGCAAGATGTATGGATTGAAGATGATTATATTTGTGGATATTGGACTGATAAAGAATTCTTACCAGATGAGGTCGAGATTGAACTTGATGCGTCAGTGACTGACGTGAAAGTCGACGGATTGAGCGTCGATTATATCATCAAGTTTAAGGTCATCAATAAACATGACAATGATGAATTATTAGATGATAACGCATTGGAACGACTAAAAGAAACATTCAATCAAATTGAGAATCTGAAATTCCGCTATCGAATTACAATGTACCAATCAGTTTATTACGGAGTGAGGTAGAATCTATGGGATATAACAATATGAAATTACCAGTAGATTTAGAAGAAATTCAAGAAGAACTTAGACTTGAAATAGCAAACATTGAGAAAACTGGTGAGGATGCATTTTCTGGTAATTGGATTCATGATGGTAAAGTATATGAAAATGTTGTAATACCATTTCGATTAGGTTTCATGTTCGATAACGGGGACGGAGATAATTGTCACGCTCATCTTGAATACACAGTCTATTACGAAGTGGACGATTTAGACGCTTTGTATAATGGACTACTTGGAGTACTTGACGATGGTGAGATTGTTGCATTGCGTAATACTGTATCGGTAATAGAAATGTCTCAACATTCAGAAAGAGTTTCATTCTACGATTTAGAAATCGTTTAGAAAGTGAAGTGATTATTATGTTAAAATTAAGCTCAAAAGTAGCAGTTAATTTAGAAGATGTGAAACAACAATTGAGATTTTGTTTGGATAATATCTCGATGTCGGATGAGGATTCAGTTTATGGATTCTATCGTTATGATTATAACGGATATGAACCAATTCGAGTAAATATCAAAGTCAAGGTTCATAGTGTTGAAGTCGACACTGCGTCAAACGCTATTGAAACAACAATCGCATTAGACGTTATCGACAAGGAAGATTTGTGGTTTAGAGCTAATGTGAGCGAGGACTTACGTAGTTGTCTTCGCAGAGACGTAGAACGAATCGAATATGGTCTTATGACAAATTACATTGATTTAGATGGGGTACAATTAGTACCATGATGATATAGGAGGGTAAAATGTTAGAGTCTAAAGGACAACCAAAATTTAAAAAGATTCTCGGATTTGTTGGCAAATGGCTCAAGCGATTACTAGTTTTTTTAGTAGTCGCTTTTGGTCTAGCTGGATTAGTAGGATTAGGTTATGTTTATAATACACTACAATCTGTACCAACAGTGGATGTTACTAAATTTGAGATTAAAGGAAATTCAAATATGTATGCGAGTGACGGAAGTTTAATCTGGTCGGATACAGAACGAAGACGAGATTACATTCAGTATAAGGATATTCCACAAGATTATGTCAACTTGTTAACAGCGGTTGAGGATAATGATTATTTCGAGCACGGTGGATTTTCAATTAAGGGTACGCTGAATGCGTTTTGGTCTGTGGTTAAAGAGAAAGTATTCAAAAGTGGTAACTCACGTGGTGGGTCTACATTAACACAACAATTGATTAAGAACCAAGTATTCTCGCAAGATGTGAAAGACCGTACGGTCACACGTAAGATTAAAGAGATATGGTTATCAATGCAATTGGAATCGAACTATTCGAAAGAACAAATCTTTGAATGGTACGTAAATAGTATCGAATTAGGCGAGCGTTCATTTGGTGCTAATACAATCTCATTAACGTACTTTGGAAAACCAATTTCAGAGTTAAATACTGGAAGTGATGAGGACTGGTCGAAACTTGCAATTATAGCAGGACTAGGACAAGCACCATCTACGTATAACTTATATGACAATCCAGAAGCTGTTGACGAGCGTCGATACGAAGTGTTATTATCCGCTGTGAAACATGGTAAGATTACACAAGAACAAATGGATAGAATTAATAAAATCCCAGTTACGGATGGATTGAAAGAACGATTCTGGCGTGACGAAGTGGTATTAGCGTCTATGACGAAATATTCAGCTCATATTACAGCTGCGTTGAAACAAGTAAAACAATTGGGATATGACATTGAGAAAACACCATTGCAAATTTATACTACGTTAGATAAAGAAGCTACGGATAAACTTCAATCCATTGTGGATAATGCACCGGATTTACGAACTGACGAACAACAAGTAGCAGCAACAGTTATTGACAACGAAACTGGTTATGTAATTGCTCAAGTTGGTGGGCGTTATCAAAATGAACCAATGAGCTTGAATCGTGCGATTCAACAGAATCGTTCTACTGGTTCATCCATTAAACCATTGCTTGACTACGCTCCAGCAATTGAGTATCTCGGATATGGTACACAAACTCCAATTTCTGGAGCTGCTTATCAATATCCGGGAACAAATTCAGTTGCTTACAACTATGGTGGTTCTGTGTACGGAATGATGGATTTACAAACAGCTCTAAGAATGTCGTTGAATACAACTGCAAACAGATTGTTGGACGAACGAGTTGGTTCACGATTGGCTAAGAAATTCATGTCCCGTATGAAAGATTTAGATGTGAAAGACACGTATGGTGGCGCTGATGCATTAGGATTAGACATGTCAACTGCGGATTTAGCAAGCGGTTATGCCGCACTTGCTAGATACGGTTCGTATCAACAAGCACAATATGTGACTGCGCTTGTCTTTAGCGATGGTTCAAGAAAAGAGATTAAGTTTGAACGAACTCAAGCGATGTTACCATCGACTGCATTTATCTTATTAAAGATATTGGAAGGTGTACCGAAGTATTCTGCGCGTGGAGCTGAAATGCCAGAAATGGCTGTGGCTATGAAGACTGGAACGGTGGCGTATGCGAAATGGATGCCAGACCATGCAGCTTCGGATGTTTGGATTGCAGCAACTACGAAATCGATTACGACCGCAATTTGGTCGGGATACGATATTCCAGAAGAAAATCATGTTTGGGATAATGCTGATACTCGTCATGCTCTAGTAAAACAAATCATGCGTACATTTACGAGTGGTCGAGATACAAGTGACTGGTCAGTACCAGAAAATGTTGTAGCTAGTGGCTCTGGATTATCAGCTCAATATTATCCAACGGTAACATATAAAGAACCAGATTATAGCTTGAAATCATTATATCTTTCAGATAACGAACATACGTTCGATAATCTATATGGAGAATCTAAACTCAAATTGAAATCATATGATAAGACAAGAGTGGATACGAAGATGAAAGAATATAATGAAGCTGTGAAATGGAAAGAAGAATTGTCAGACGATGATAAGAAATTATACAATCAGATGATGAGTGGTAGTCTACGAAATAATGAAACGGTAATTCCAGATGACGTTTACGTAAATACAACAACATCGACTGAAAATAGATAAAACAAAAAGCGAAGTCTTGATTTAAGACTTCGCTTTTCTATTAATAGCGTTGCTCGAAAGTATACTTATCATTTGCTGGAGATTGAGTTTGTGGTAAGTGGATTCTAGTTACTTTACCAACGACTTCTTCCGATAATCGCATTTTTGCAGTTTTTGGCACGTATCCAAGTAGGAACTCACCAATAAAGCAAGCAATTGCATTTGGGTCGTATGGATTAGTTGGTTCTGGTACCAGACGAGCTGGGATTTCAGAAACCACAACACCACCTTGATTTTTGAGAATTGTCCAATTGAACTCATCTACCAATTCAATGTTTGGACGAAATCTCATTCCAATGATTGTTACACTCATTTTTTCACCTCTTTTATTTGATTGTAATTTTATTATAACATAATTGTAAATAGAGTACAGTCCTAAATCTCAATCAGAGGTCTTTACTCAAAATGGATATTATGTTATAATATATGAATAGAAGAAAGGTATGGTGAGACATGATTAAAAAATTAACAATCACAGCGACGATGACCGCACTATTAGGAATTAATGGTTTATCGTCAACTGAAAAAGTTGAGGTGGTGGAGGTACTTCCACGAGTGGAGTTTATCCGAGCGGAAACAAGTAAGGAACAATTGAAAGCTTATTACATGCATCAATTACGTCAATCAAGTCTAAAAGAAGATGAAATTAAAGAAGGTATTGATGGATTGAGTAAAGCAACTAACACTAAAGAAGTAAAAGAAGCTTATCGTAAGTATGCTCAAATTGAGTTAGACCGTATTCAACAAAAACGTGATGAAGAAGAAAAAGCTAAAAAAGCAGAGGAAGAACGTATTGCGAAGGAAAAAGCTGAGGAAGAAGCTAAGGCTAAAAAGGCGGAAGAAGAACGTATCGCTAAAGAAAAAGCTGAAAAGGAAGCTAAGGCTCAAGCAGAAGCTGCTGAACAAGCTCAAGCTCAACAAACATACTCAGGTTCATCAGCAAGCAATAGTGGTGTGAAGATTTCACTATCACAATTCATGTTCGACGGTGTAGTTTATAGCGGTGGATATAAGTTCACTTATTATTCACAAAGTGTGTTACCGGGTGGTGGATTAAGCATTCCGGGACGACATGTAAATGCTGACGGTTTCGTATCAGATGGTGACGGATATATTGTTCTAGCAGGAAGTGCTCCATTAGGAACAGTATATGATACACCATTTGGCTATAAAGGTAAGATTTATGACCGTGGTACGTACGGAAATCATTTAGATGTGTACGTGCAATAATGTTGGAAAGGAGGTTGACGTATGGCTTTCAGAAGTGATAGAGACATTGTGATTGGTAATATTCATGAGCAAGCTCAACGAACGCTAGGACGAATTCACACTAATAAATCAGATGAGATTGACGAGTGGATTATCGTGAGTGCACTTACGGACTGGCAATTAGGAACTAAGATGTTACTTGTGCTTACAGGACTAGTTATTCCAGCAATTATGTTTGGTTTAGCATTTTTATTCGGACAGTGGGAAAGTCAAACAGTAATGGGAAGTGTAGGACTATTCACATTCATTACTTGGTTGACGATTCTGTATCGAGATAGTCAAACTGGTCGTGAGTACAAACGCATTCGTGATGACCTATATGATAAGGAATTCACTAAAATTGGTGAGCACTTATATCGAGCAAATGAATACCATCGTGAGAACGTTGAGGTGTATTATCCAAATACATCTAATTATGACTTGGAGTACAAGGATGAAGGAGAAACATTCTTGTTACGTGGAATGATTAACTTTAATCAATTATTACGTATTACCGACTCATTGAATAATGGACGGGTGTCAATGGTGTTGAATCATGCTCGCAAACCAATTCGACATGTGAATGTTACTGTACGAATCAGTAACGCTGACGATTTACCAGATGAGTTCTTACAACAATGTGTTTATCAACTAGAGCATGTGGAACTTGTAGGGGTATCTACATTATCGAGTGATTTCGGATATGTATATGAGTTCGCAAATTTAGAGGTTACTGTTCGTATTCTCAAAGATAAACAATTTGAAATCATGTTAGAAGATTATCAAAAATTAAATAGCGAGGTGTATTGACATGGATATGTATAATAATCACTACATTGTATCAGAAGGTGTCATAGCATTAATGGTACTAGTGTATTTCATGCTTGCAATTGTTGGTTTTATGACAGTGGTCGTATCATTTATTGCAAACTGGAAACTGTTTGAAAAGATGGGATATAAAGGGTGGCAAGGAATTATTCCATTCTATTCTGAGTATATTCTAGTAAAAGAGCTATACGGCTCTGGATGGTATTTCTTACTATTATTAATTCCAATCGTAAATATTTATTACGCATGTGGATTGATGAACAGACTAGGTCAACGATTCCATAAATCATTACGTTGGCGTGTAGTACTATTGATTATCTTCGGTGTGTACGGTGAATGGATTTTAGCGTTTAGTGATGACGTATATGATAAAAGTGTCAAGTTTTAGACTTGACGCTTTTTATTTTGAAATTAGGTCTGTACTCAAATGAGAAACATGGTATACTATATTTGTAATTAAGATTTGAAACGAGGTTTTTATTATGAAACAGAAAGAAATGTTAAACTACTTAAACGAATCAGACATTGTTAAATTGATGACTATTGGTAACAAACTCAGTCACGTACTTGACATGGATTTAACTACAGCAATTGAGAAACTGTTAGAGATTGAGATTCACAATGGTGTTATGCGTGGTACGTATGACCGTAAATCAGTAAAACACGTTATTGACATTGCTAAAACAAAAGACCATGAGTATGATTACATCATCAATATTAAAGGTCGAGTAGCTGTGAAATCTATGCCAGACGTTGAGTATTCAATTCGTGGATATGCGAATAATTACGAAGATGCATTAAAAACTACGATGAAATTACTACACAAAGCGAAACACATGGATGATGCGTTAGGTAAGTGGTAATGGAAAGGAAGTGCTTGAATGAGTAAGTTAACAAATGATGCTAATTGGACGTTTGATGGATACATTAATGGAGTTCATTTCGATAATAGTCATGTATACCAAGACACTTTAGAAGTTCTTAGATATTGGCAATCAGCTAAAGAACAATTCAAGGACGGTCGAGTGCATCCATTCACAGATAATCACTTTAATAGACCAGAGTGCACTAGAGCTGTTAAGTTCGCATTTGAGAGCTTGCAAAATACCAATGTGCGTGTTGGGATGACAAGTGTCGATTTAGTTGGACACTTAGTAGGATTGATTCTGACTTTGGAAGAAGATGAGACACTTGAGGATTACAGAGAACGTCTATTGAATTATATATTAGAAAATGAGGATATGAGCTACCACACAGACCACTTACAGTGGTATTTGAAGGTAGCACAGTTAAGTAAAAGGAGTATTTAGAAATGACAGAACTACAACCAACACAAAGAGAAGTAGAATTGTATGAAGAAAAATTCGGAACTAAAGAGTCTAAACTCTCATTTCGACTAGCACTACGTTTTCATATTCCAATGTGGATTTGGGTAGTAGTATTACTTTTTGCAATTGTGATGCCAAATACATTTGTACAGATTGTGCAGAATTATGGATTGTTAATTTTGTTAAATGTGTTTTTAATCCAATCATCAGTTGAAATATCACGACAAGCTGCTCTTTGTGAGTTGGATTACCAAAAAGCTCGATTCTACATGCTTGGTCGTCAACGACGTGGTTACTACGAGATGATTCAAGAAGGATTAGCTGGTTCTGGCAGTTACAAGTTATCATACGTGTTAGTGGGTGCAATTTTCACACTAGTGAATCGTTTCACAAATTGGGTTGACTATCGTGTAATCTTAGGTTATTTATTAGGATTCTTAATTGTAAATATTGTAATGTCATATTCAGTTTATAGAGAGATGTCTAAACTGAAATCTAGCAAATCAGAACTAGAAGCACAGACTACAGAAGTGAATGATTTTCGAGAACAAGTAATTAATGAATTGACAGATTATGTAATATGGCGTCATGGTTGGTATATTGAAAATGCTAACGGTGAGACTAATGATGCAGCATTTGCAATGGCATATGTGTGTGAAATTCTGAATAAAGATGGTGTGCACGAATTAAATGGTACGTTGAACGAAGTGTTGAAAGATGCTCATGTACGTCGTAGCAATTGGAGTGACGATGTAGAATTTTTATTAAAATATGTGGAAGCATTGCAAGATTTAATTCCGTTAGTTAGAGAAACTGCTCCCGGTCGCTATCCAGAATATAGCGATGCTAAAGCAATTGTGAAGGAATTTTTAGATTAGCAAAAAAAATGTCTTCAAGGGGTTGACACAATTTCGAATTTGTGTTATTATAATTGTGTTGATTCGATTTTACCCTTTTTTGCGAATCAATTCCGACTAGATGTGTCGGGTTTTTGACATCTGCGTCCCACTGGCAAAAGATGGGACGCCCTCCTTTTGGACGGATGGTAGAGTGGCTTAATACACCGGTCTTGAAAACCGGAGGCGGCAGAGATGTCGTCCGTGAGTTCGAATCTCACTTCGTCCTTAAAACCTTGCTACACAAAGTGGTTCAAGGTTATAAAACCATATGGTGTTGAGTCCACTCAAATCTTCGCTGTTTAGATAAATGTGAGACTCAATAATTACTGAGATATAGCCAAATTGGTAAGGCAGTAGACTTTGAATCTACGTAGTCGTGGTTCGAGTCCACGTATCTCAATTTAATGACTCATAGCTCAGTTGGTAGAGCACTCGACTGTTAATCGAGCTGTCGCAAGTTCGAGCCTTGCTGGGTCAGTTTACACGAATTTAGCTCAGTTGGGAGAGCGTCGGTTTTACAAGCCGAAAGTCGTAGGTTCAAGTCCTGCAGTTCGTATTGTACAACAAACACGGATGCATACGTGTTGAGGTGCTGTTTGATTGGAAAACATGACGAGAGAGATGCTGGTTGGAGTCCAGTCGGGTCGACTTATCGACTCGTAGTTCAAGTGCTTAGAACAACAGTCAAAGCGGGTTCAAGTCCTGTAGCACCTTTTAATTTAGTGGATGTGGTGGAATTGGCAGACACGCTGGTTTTAGGCACCAGTGCTTCGTGCGTGAGAGTTCGAGTCTCTCCATCTGCATTTAATAATATTCTGGTCTCATGGTGAAGTGGTTATCACACCACCCTGTCAAGGTGGAGTCACGGGTTCAATTCCCGTTGGGACCGTAAAATTTTACATCGTTCGACTAACGGTTAGGTCGCTACCCTTTCAAGGTGGAAATACGGGTTCGATTCCCGTACGGTGTATTGGTTTGATAGAAGCATTTGTAGGTTGATACAGTAAGGAGAGGTAACGTTACTTCTAGGGAAGTTGGTTCGAGACCAACCTATCACATTTTAATGTTAAAATAGATTGCTAGTTTAAGTGGAGAAAATAACGAGCTTCTAACTCGTCGTTGTGGGTTCGATTCCTACGCAATCTGTTACTTATTACATGGACGGTTAGTTTAACGGACAAAACGTAAGTCTACGGAACTTAAATTGTGGGTTCGACTCCTACACTGTCCTTATTACTTGGATTGTTAGCTCAGTTTGGTAGAGCAATCGGCTTTTAACCGATGGGTCGAAGGTTCGAGTCCTTCACAATCCATATACTCATGGTGGTTATGGTGGAATTGGTAGACACACTAGACTGTGAATCTAGGTCATTGTGGGTTCAAGTCCCACTAATCACCCTACTTTTTAGGACTGGTAGCTCAGTTGGTAGAGCGTGGGTGTGAAGCTCCCAACGTCGGTGGTTCGACTCCATCTCAGTCCATAAAATGAGGACTTTTAGCTCAACTGGTTAGAGCACTCGGCTCATAACCGAGCGGTCGAAGGTTCGAATCCTTCAAAGTCCATTTACTTTTGGCGATATAGCCAAGTTGGTCGAAGGCGGTGGACTGCAAATCCACTATTCGTTGGTTCAAATCCAACTATCGTCTTTATATTACGTGGGCATGGTGGAATCGGCAGACACACTGGACTTAAAATCCAGTGCTCATCAGAGCGTGAAAGTTCAAGTCTTTCTGTCCACATTTTTGCGAATAGTCGCAAAACTTAGTTTATCACTAAAAGATAAACAAAATAAGGAGGAGATTATATGAAAAAGGTAAAACGACTCTTGTTATTATCTACTTTATTGGTAGTACCATTACTTGCGTCTTGTGGTAATAAAGATATTTTAGGTCTGACATATACATTTGAGTACGCTCAAGTGAAACTTCCGGACGGAAAAATCATTGACGGTCAAGTCAAAGAATGGGCACGTGAGGAGAAGACTGATAGCATTCGTGTAACATTTAAAGACGGGAAAGGTACGTACTTTACACATGCTACAAATGTAGTATTATACAATAAATAGAAAAGAGAGGTTTATTGCGGACATAGTTTAGCTGGTAAAACGTTGGTCTTCCAAACCATTGTGGCGAGTTCGAATCTCGTTGTCCGCTTTCATGAACCGTTGGTCGAGTGGTTAAGACACCACACTTTCACTGTGGTAGCACGGGTTCGATTCCCGTACGGTTTATTAAAGCTCAATTCGAGCTTTTAATTTCATTTTGATAGCTCAGTTGGTAGAGCACTCCGCTGATAACGGAGAGGTCGGTGGTTCGAGTCCATCTCAAAATATCGGAAACGAGTAGTTGCAAGTTGCTCGGGTTTCGTTGATATTAGCTCTTATTGTTCTTGCAAAACAATCGGAGCGACTCTAGAGTTAGATGTATTGGGGATGCACCGAACTAATCACGGAGTAGACTCCCAAGCGTCGGTATTATCACTGTTGTGTACACATGATAGGAGAAGAGAGCGGCCAGTCGCTGGTTACGCGGGTTGAGTGCACCTTTAAGCACTACGGTGGAAAAACAGTGATTATATTAAACGGAATTAGCTCAGTTTGGTAGAGTACTTGATTTGGATTCAAGGGGTCGCAAGTTCGAATCTTGCATTCCGTATTTTTTGGGGGATTAGCTCAGTTGGGAGAGCGTCTGCTTTGCAAGCAGAATGTCGTCAGTTCGATTCTGACATTTTCCATAGCCAATGATTTGAAACATGATACGTGCACAGTATCGGCTCATCATCCGAGTTGTTTTGATTATTGGTTTATACAAATCACCGATTGCAAGATACAGTCACCTATTCGGGCTGTGCGATGAACGTTTTCAATGTAGGACAGGGTAGGACGCATTGGAAGAACAGACACATTGGTGCGTGTTGGTTGTTGTGGAGTAACGCAACACAACGTATTTTTGAATGCTAAAGCACGGAGGAAAAAGATGATGAAAAAGTTTTTTACGGATGAAAATGGTACATTTTATAAAGGATTCTATCGTGGATTTTTAGCGATTGTAACAATTGTGTTATTAGTAATTGCTCGATTTACATTATTGGTGTACATTCCAGTAAATACGGTGGGTGTGCAAGTAAATGCGTTCAGTGGAGTCAAGGATACGACATTACCGACCGGTTATCATGTAGTGATTCCATTCGTTGATAAAGTATACAAATTATCAACATCGGTTCAATCAAAAACGATGACAAAAATCACAACACAAACGAAAGACGGTCAATGGTTGAATACAGATATCGATGTGAAATACAAAGTCAATAAAGACAAAGCAATGACGGTTTTTGCGAACTACACGACACTGGAGAATGTGAACGAAAGTGTAGTTTCACCAGCTGTACAACGTGCGATTGAATCTGTCACTGGTAACTATGACATTTATGATGTTTTAGGTGCTAAACGTACAGAAGTTTATAACGCTATTGACGAAGCATTAAAGAAAACATTTGAAAAATACAACTTAGAATTTGTATCATTCACGATTACTGACCAAGATGCTGGGGATGAAATTGAATCAGCTATCCGTAACGAATCTGTAAAACAAAAAGAAATTGATACAGCAAAACAAGAGCAAGAAAAAGCTCGTGTAGAAGCGGAGACGAAGAAAGTTCAAGCTCAAGTTGAAGCTGAAACATTATTAATTCAAGCTAAAGCGGAAGCAGAAGCGAACCAAGTGTTATCGAACTCTGTAACTGACAATCTAATCAAGATGAAAGAAGCAGAAGCTCGTTTGAAACATGGTTGGGTGGAAGTCCAATCTAATGGTTCGGTTATTACAAATCATTAAAATTATAGCTCACATTCGTGAGCTTTTGAATGCGAGATGGTAGCAGTGGTTAGCTCGTCGGTCTCATAAGCCGAAGGTCGTGGGTTCGAGTCCCACTCTCGCAATTTTGCGTGAATCGAAGACGTTTCTCTTTAGCGTCTGAAAATAAGTACGAAGAATTAAGACGAGTGGATTCACGATTACACTCGTTGGGTTTGAGTTTGCGGTTACTCGCTCGACTTCGTCGAGTTAAAATCGCATATTTTAAAGTTGGTAGTGTCAATGGTAGCACGTCGGTCTCCAAAACCGAAAGAATGGGTTCGAGTCCTATCCGGCTTGTTATGTCTATATTTAATTGTAGGCTAGGCGGTCATTTGCAATCGTCTTTAGTCTAACGCTAATGAAATCGGCAGATTTCTTGTTAGATGATAACTTACTCAATATTGTACTCTAGTTTGAACCGAAATGATGAGCTTATACTCGTGTAACGACAAGTGGACTACTGATATTGACAGTTAACTACAGAAAATCGATGACCAGTGAAGTGTCTAATTTGATGTGGGTGCAAAAGCACTAGACAACTACCGATTGTGGTATTAGATGTCGGTGATTTTAATTACTGTTTTTCTGAGACCGCAAATACCGGTACTAGATTTGGAGATGGGTACGACCCGCCAGTCACACATAATAGGTCTCAAAATCAAGCGAAGTTGTGGGTGGCAACGAAGTGCTTGATGATGTAATTAGTGCAGCTGAACGGTTCGCCACCAGCTCCAAGTATGTGCTAGACATTGAATTGTCAACTAATTACATGTTTTGCCAATTTAGTTCAGTCGGTAGAACACTTGACTTGTAATCGAGATGTCGTTGGTTCGATTCCAGCAATTGGCATTCGGGTGCGCGTAAGCATCGTACCGTGTGTAATCAACGAGTGATAAGTTACATACGAGTGATGAGATTTTGACGCTCATTACTATTCAAAATCTCATTTTAATTTGGAGAGTTACCCAAGTTTGGTGAAGGGGGCGGTTTGCTAATCCGTTAGGCCGCCGATAGGCGGTGCAAGAGTTCGAATCTCTTACTCTCCATTGCTCTGCAGAGCGAATGGGCGTTCATTTGTAGACGTCTTTAGTCTAACGTTAATGAAATCATTGGATTTCTTGTTAGATAACAACTCACTCAATATTGTACTTTGAATTGAAACGCAATGGTGAATAGATGTTCATTTAACGACAATTGGACTACTGATATTGATAGTTGACTGTTGAAAATAAAATAATCATCAACAATTGATGAGAGCTATTTGATACAGATACAAATGATGAGTTCGAGTCTCTTAATCTCCATTACTCTACGGAGTATATAATTATAAATAATGGTAGCGATAGTAACACACATCACGTAATTGTTTACAATTACGAATGTGCTCGCAAACTGCAGAACGTTTTGCTAGACGGGTGCTCTAGATGTCTGGCAAAACGGACTAGTCATATTTTTAACAAGCACGGATAGTCAAGCGGCAACGACAGCTGACTGTAAATCAGCTCTCCTTCGAGTTCGGTGGTTCGAGTCCATCTCCGTGCATTGATGCAAGGCATTGCATCAAATGGGTAGTTATTCATACTATTCAGACCTCCTTTCAGAACGGATTGTATGTAGTAGGCAGCATATAATCCAATATATAGTTTTTTCCACGTGGTGTAGGCTACCACGTGGTTTTTATTTACATTCATTTGTGAAATCTATCACAAACATTTTTACGAAAATTTCTTGCATTTAGGTCTGTACTCAAATGGAGATTGTGCTATAATAAATTCATCTTGAGGGAAGAAATGTGATAGGTTCGTGATTTCACAATGACGGATTTACCACGATTCGACTGATGGACAAAATTTCAAAAACAAAGGAGACATGCAAAAACATGAAAAAGAAATTATTAACAACTGGAGCTATGGTATTATTAGGACTTGCAGTAAACGCACAAGGTGTGAGCGCAGCTGAGGTACCGGTATCAAACTCAACAGTTGTAATGACGGGTGGTAAAGACCGTTGGTACTCTGTGGACGTGAATATGACATCTCGTTTTAGTAATGAACAAGACATCGTTGCTGGAGATACTGTAACGTATACATTACCAGCTGAGTTAGGATTGAAAACAGTTTATGAGTTCGACGTTACTGGACCAGACGGTCAGGTGATTGGACATGCTGTTGCAAATCCGGGAACAAAAACAATTCAAGTGACATTCAATGACTACTTTGAGACACATAGACTGGATAAAAGTATGTTCTTAACATTACGAGTTGAGTGGGATACATCTGTAGTACCGGGTGGTGGTACGTATACATTGAATATCGGTGGTGCAAACGGTAATGCTTCAACTGTGACAATTGAAGACGATGCTCTACCAGACAAGAACGAAGTATTGGTACAATACGGAAATCAAGATACAGAAAATCCAGACCAAGTGAATTACGACGCTCGTGTGAACTATCGTAAAGACGAGTTGACAAATGTTGAAGTAACTGTGAAACCAGAAGAAAACCAAGAAATCATTGGAGTGAAAAACGTTCGCTTGTTAAGTGACTATAAACCATTTACGGTCGTGCGTGACTTAACGGAAGATGAGTATACTTGGGATAAAGACAAAATCACAATCAAACAACCATTGTTGAAAGATGAAATGATTACATTCTCATACTCAACACGAATTGTGAAACCAGTAACTGACAAGAAAGTACACTCAGTAGTGGCTTTAAATTCAGATAACTTACAATGGGACTTCAATGCTGAGGTATACTTAGTAAGTGGTAGCGGTCACGGTCTTGGTGATAAAGAAACACCAGTAGACCCAGTAGAACCACGTGGTAGCGAATCAACTGAGACAACTACTACAGAAACAAGTACTACGGAAACAAGTACGACAGAAACAAGTACTACGGAAACAAGTACTACGGAAACAAGTACTACAGAAACAAGTACAACTGAAACAAGTACGACTGAAACAAGTACGACTGAAACAAGTACGACTGAAACAAGTACTACAGAAGTTGTTACAACAGAAGATTCAAGTGCAAAAGAAACAGAACAAACATCTGTAGCACCAAAAGATGATTCTGTTGATGAAGCAGAGAACAAATCTACAGAAGCTGAGTTACCGAATACTGGTACGGATGCTTCAACAATCACGACTATTCTTGGAACTGTGTTCGCAGCACTTGGTGGACTTGTAGTGAACAAGAAGAAAAACTAAAACCTAAATTTTGAAGCGTGGGAAACCACGCTTTTTTATTTAGGTCTGTACTTGTTTTGAAGATATGTTAAAATATAAAAATTTTTGCGAATTTTATTGTAATAGTGTATTGAGTCATGGTATAATAACAATGTGTTTAAATTTATTATCATTTAACGAAAGGAAGAAACATTTATGACACAAAATAAAAAATATTTATTACGCAAGATTGGAAAACGTGTATGTCACGTTGCGATGACGATTTCATCAGTGGCAGTGGTTGCTTCAACTACGGTTAGTGCTGACGAAGTTAATACTTCAAATGGTAACAACGTTACAATTACAGCAGAAGCTAAAGATGATTCAAATGCTAAATTGTTAGAAACAATTAAGAAAGCAAAAGACAATCATGTAAATGTTGAGTTAACTAAAGACGTTAACTATAAAACTGCAAATGAAGCAAATGCTGACATTGATGGACAAATTAAGACTATTAACGGTCTTACAGAATTGGTATCTAATGCTAACGAAAGATTATCTAAAGTTGTTGATGAAGCAACGAAAGCTGGTGTGAAACTAGATAAAGAAATCAAATTAACGTTAACACCGGGAAAAGAAGACGATTTCAAGAAAGCAGTAGAACAAGCAGAACAGAAGTTGAAAGATTCTATTGCTAAACAAACAGAAATTTCAAAATCTTTAGCGGATGCTATTGCAAAAGCCGAGCAAGCAGGTGTGAAAGTTACTGTTAAGGGTGAAAAGATTGTTACAGTTGAGGATGCTAATGAAGCTATCAAACAAGAGCTTGACAAGATTGACCAAGCAATTCGTCAAGGAAGTGGGACGGTTTCAGTAGAAAGTAAAACTCTAAAAGCTCAATTAAGTTCAGACTCTACTGCCACAAACAATAATGGTGTTTACCATCAAATCCTTAAAGGTAAATCATTATTAGACGAAGCTTCATCTGAGACTGTTCAAAGAAAACCAATGGACTTGATTGCTATCGTTGACTTTAGTTCATCATTGCAAGTGAAACGTACTGAAGCTCTTACACAATTGAAAACTTTAATTGAAAAGAACTTAACTGATGATGATAAAATTATGCTTCAAGGATACATTTACAATAAAGAAGCATCATATGCAGCTCACGGTGCTCAATTAGATTATTCTAAACTTAAAGAAGCAGATTGGGGAGTTGGTTTCTCAACAAAACTAATCACAAAAGCCGAAGCATTGTCTATTGTTGATAAATGGTTAGGAATCATTCCACCAAATACGCCAAACGGAGTTGCAACATACTCAGATTATTTTAATGCTGCTACAAAAGCAATGGGCGATTTAGGATTCAAGACCGATGACGTAGATGGTGCTACTCCAGTCAAGACAGTTCCATTTGAAGAAGTATATACTTCTCAACCAGATAGACATCAAACTGTTTCTGTGATTCAGTTTACAGACGGATGGATGGATACTGAGAAAATGGACCCGACATTTGCTGATTGGGCTAAACAAAATGCTAAAACATTCATGTCTGTGGTGAACAGAAATCAAGTATCAGAATATGATAACAACGGTGAATTTTCAATTAACTCAATGAGAGCACTTGGACACCCTAACATTTATGAATCAACAGGTAAAGATAAAGAAGTCGTTATGAAAGAAATCTTAGACCAATTTGAAAACACAGCTGTTGAAAAATTCACGTCTAAGAAAAAAGTGACTTCTAAAGGTGTTGTTAGCATTAAGGCTGATGAAAATGTTACATTAGTGTCAGCTAATCTTGTATCTCCAAGTGGAAACAAACAAGAACTAAAAATTGAAAATAATGCTGTTAGTGCAGAAGTTGATTTAACAGAGAAAGGCGATTATACTGTAGAATACGAATTCTCAGCTAAAAACAACGAAGCTGGTACTGTTACAGGTTCGTTCGTTGTAAATAGCAAAGAAGAGTCATCTGGGGACAAAGTAGACGCTAGTTCTAAAGAGTTACCATCTGCAAAAGATGAGAAGACTGACAAATTAGTACCTACTGCGCCAAATAGTGTCGATGTAGAACAGATTGTTATTTCAACAGACAAACCAGTGGTAGAGGATGTTAAAACAACTGCTCACAAAACAAAAACAGAAAAACAATTACCGAAAACAGGTACGGATGCGTTAACAATCACAACTGCTCTAGGAGCTGTGTTTGCAACGCTGGGTGGACTTGTAGTGCGTAAAAAGAAAGACTAAAACCTAAACTTTAAAGCGTGGGCAACCACGCTTTTTTATTTTAGGTCTGTACTCAATTCGAAGATGTGCTATAATGATAATGTAAAGATAAGAAATGAATGGAGATGTGTTAAAATGGTAAATGTTAATGGGATTACACCACGTCGTGAGTTGAAGTTGAGACGTGAGATTTTGGTGTGGAACAAATTGAATACTTGTAAGTATATCAATGGCGTTAGTTTTCACGAAGAAGTACTTACCAACATCGTATTTGACATGCTAAGTCATTGGGATTTTCAGTCTAAGCTATACGATGATAAGAGTATCT
>ERZ1699240.144-NODE-144-length-18238-cov-4.342223_pt1 | contig 18238 bp, 16 predicted proteins | sample MGYA00581535_ERZ1699240 | MGnify/ENA primary metagenome ERZ1699240 (study PRJEB42319, sample SAMD00040327) | human oral metagenome | material: saliva | host: Homo sapiens | study: EMG produced TPA metagenomics assembly of PRJDB4115 data set (Metgenomic analysis of... | reverse complement strand
CAGTAGCAGTTCTTCTAAATAAAAAGAATCCCTGAGGTTTTAAACTCAGGGATTTTGTGATTCCTTTAAAAAGAACTTAGTCTAGGACTTCAAAAACAGAAGCCGTTAAATTCTCCACATAGAATGGCCGTTTATGACGACTATTTCCAACCATCAATTTCAATTTATCTGAATTTTGGAGGTAATATGGAAGTCCGCTGGCGTTGAAGATGACCAAGTACTTCTTGTCTCCTGTTAGTTCAAATATCAGAAGTCCACTACAATCAGTTGCAGATTGGATAAAGACTTGTTGGTAGATTTTATCATAGCTTTCAAGCCCTAAGACAGGAAGACTTGTCTTCAAATTGATCAAGCTTCGGATATAGGCAATTGATTCCTTGTTTTGACTGACCAGATCCCAGTTGACCTGATTCACAAAATCTGGAGCATTGTAGGAATTCATGGCCCGCTCACGATCCAAAGGTGTGATTTCTCCATCAGGACCTGTCGCTACCAATTTAGTCCGCATAAACTCTTGACCCAATTGCATAAAGGTCATACCCTGGAAGAGCAGGTTCATGGCCGTAGCCAACTCTGAGCGCTTGACTAAGCCTGCTACTTCTTCATTTGGATGGAGGGTCTGAAGCAAGTCATAGAGATTATAATTGTCATGAGCCTCCACATAATTCAAAACCTGATTCGGACTTAAATAATGACCCAGCTCTGCACTGCCTAGAACAGCACGCGCAACGATATTCTCTGTTGATTTTCGGCTGACAAAGCCACGTTTGATGGAACCATAAACCTCAGCTCCTTTAATAGCATCGCGCTCCGTGTCGTTAAAGAATCCAATACGTGGCAATTGCACCGCATTGTCTTTCTTAGCCTTATCCTCTGGTGCGAGACCGGTTCCCATATCCCAACCTTCTCCATAAAGGAGAATGCGAGGATCCAGAGCATCCATCGCCTCCCGAATAGCATTCATTGTCGTCACATCGTGAATGCCCATCAAATCAAAGCGGAAACCATCGATCTGGTACTCTTTGACCCAGTGCGTAAGGGAATCAATCATGTACTTGCGGTACATTTCATGCTCACTCGCCGTCTCATTACCGACACCTGTCCCATTTTGGAAGCGCCCATCTGGCTCCATCCGGTAATAATAATCCGGAACTGTATTTTGGAAAGGACCATTCTCAGTTGAGTAGGTATGATTGTAGATCACATCCATGACCACAGAAATCCCAGCGTCATGATAAGCCCGGATCATAGTTTTAAGCTCTTTCATGGTTTGTTTGGGATTGGATGGATCCGTTGAAAAACTGGTTTCTGGTGCAGAATAATTCTGAACGTCGTAACCCCAATTGTAGGTCACACGACCTTCTTCATCGTACTGTTTATAGCGATCAGATATCGGCTGCAATTGCACGACATTGACCCCTAACTGACGGATATAATCAAAGGCAGTTGCATCGCCATGGCTATTGACGGTTCCTTCTTGGCAAGCCCCCAGATAGGTTCCACGTAAAGACTCGTCCACACCTGATGTCGGTGACTTGGTCAAATCCCGAAGGTGCATCTCATAAATCACTGCTTGACAAGGATTGTCCAAGCGCCAAGGAGTCGCATCGGCTCCTTTTTTAGGACCCCAATCAAACTGACGATCTGCTCTTGAAAGAATGGCTGAGCGCATCCCATCGGCTGTCGTTGCAATGCTATAAGGATCGCGCGTCACTTGAGTATGGTGTTCAAAATGGACACGATATTGATAAGCCATGCCACTTAAATTACCTAGAAAATCTAAAATCCAAACACCATGGGTATTTTCTGGGTGGTAGCTCGACTCTTGTTTGCCACGTGTCATCGGTATACTCTTCCAGATAGGCGCATCCAGCTCGGTTGATTGATAAAGTAACAATTCAACTTTCTTAGCAGTAGGAGCCCACAGTTTAAAGCAATGCTCCCCTTCTTCCTCTCGATGACCGAGCCATCCTTGATACGCCCATTTAGCATCAAACTCTCTATGACGCATTGCCATATCGTAGGCATGAGGCTGACGATGGCTGTAGGCATGACTCGTCAAAGCAGCTTGCAAAGAATAATAGACTGTATCGTCTCCATCGAGAATCCATACTTCTCGAACATAGCCTTCTGGTAAAAGTTCGATTTCAAAATCACGGGTCTTAGTGAGCCAATCCCCTTCTTTGACCAAGACATGGCCCCGGTTCAATGCATCCTCACTCTCGTATACCAGATTTCCCTCTACTCCAAAATAATCCAACTTGGAGAAAGAGACTGATTTTCCTTCTACTTGATCCTGCCACTGCCACATATCATAGGCAAAATAATTTCCTTTTTGCTTATGAAAATGAAGCTTTACATGGTATTGTCGCATAACATTTTCCTATTTCCAATTTAATACCGAAGGAACCATCCGCTTGTAAAACACGTAACGGACTCCAACTATTTGTTTTTATTCTTCAGATGTGTGAACCAAAGCATCGTTGTTGATTTCATCAATATTTGCAAAGAATTCCAAGTGATTATGGAAGACTTCCAATTCAACTGGAGTATCTCCTCCGTATTCCCCATCTAGATTGATGCGGAATGGTTGAGCATTTTTCCCTAACATTTCGATCGTCAACTTCTTGGTCTTGAGATATTCTACATTTTCATCGTGCACATGCTTGCCTCCATTAATGGCCTGAATCATCAAGGACAACATGTTAAAGAGCTTAGCAGTTTTTACGATAATCAAGGTAAAGTTCCCATCATCGAGCTTAGCGTCTGGTGCCACGCTTTCAAAGCCAGCAATTGAGTTGGTCAAGGCCACAAAAATCATAGACGCTGGCCCTTCAAAGACACCATTGTCGTGCTCAATCCGTACCTTTCGAGCCTTGTTTCGCGGCAACATTTTAGCTGCTTCAGCCACATAGGCAAAGTAACCCAAGCGAGATTTAACACTACTTGGAACACTGAAGGTCAATTCTGTCATGGTTCCTGCTGCAGCAATGTTGATGAAATACTTGCTGCCATAGGCACGACCAATATCCATCTGAATGGTTTGATTCTTTTCGATAATGCGAGCAGCCGCCACAGGATCTCCCATCGGGATCTTCAAGGCACGCGCATAGTCATTGGTGGTACCGGTCGGGATAAAGGCCATCTGCGGACGATTTTCCAGACCTGCGACCCCATTGACCACTTCGTTAATCGTACCATCTCCACCAGCGGCAATGATTAAATCAAAGCCTGCTTTAGCGGCTCTTTCTGCTTCATTTTGGGCAGAAAATGGTTCTGGAGTCGTTTGATAAGCGCTGGTTTCATAGCCCACGTCTTCGAGTACGTCCAAGACTTCCGCAATATTTTTCTTGATAATTTCTTGCCCAGAGGTCGGATTATAAATTAAACGGGCTTTTTTGATTCGTTCTACCATAAAGATCCTCTATAAACTTTCAAGCCAGGCCTCATCTTCTACCTGGATTCCTAATTCTTGTGCTTTGGTTAACTTGCTACCAGCGTCACTACCTGCAACGACCAAATCTGTTTTTTTGGAAACCGATCCAGTTACCTTAGCGCCCAGACTTTCTAATTTTGCCTTGGCTTCTGAACGCGTGAGTCGCTCTAGCTTCCCAGTCAAAACGACTGTCATTCCTGATAGGGCCGCATCAGCAGCGACTTTCTCACCAAGATAAGCCATATTGACACCAGCTTCTTTGAGCTCTTGCAAGAGACGCTTGGATCCTTCTTGCGCAAAATAACTCTTAAGGCTTTCAGCCACGACCATACCGAGACTGTCAATGCTGGCAATCCGTTCTGGATCAGCTGTAGCCAATTGATCGAGGTCATGAAATTCTTGAAGCAAGATTTGACTAACCTTGCTACCGACATGGCGGATCCCCAAACCAAAGAGTAACTTCTCAGCTGAATTCTCTTTTGAAGCTTGAATGGCTTCATAGAGTTTTTCAGCAGATTTTTCTTTAAAGCCTTCCAAGGTCAATAGATCCTCGACTGTCAGACGATAGATCCCAGCTACATCCTCTACCAACTGAGCTGCGAAGAGTTTCTCTACAACAGCTGGACCCAAGCCTGTAATATTCATAGCATCCCGACTGGCAAAGTGGTTCAATCCTTCCTTAATCTGTGCTGGACAGAGCGGATTGATACAGCGAAGGGCCACCTCATCCTCAAAATGAAGCAACTCACTCTGGCAGCTCGGACAATGAGTTGGAATGGCTAATGCTTGATCAGAGACTCGCTTATCTTTGACAACACGCAAGACCGCAGGAATGATATCACCCGCCTTGTAGACAATGACGATATCATCCTGATGAATGTCTTTTTCAGCAATATAGTCCACATTGTGTAAGGTTGCCCGACTAACAGTGGTTCCGGCTAGCTGGACTGGAGTTAGATTGGCAGTTGGGGTCACAACTCCGGTCCGTCCAACCGTCCAATCCACCGATAAGATTTTCGCTTCTTTTTCTTCAGCTGGAAACTTATAGGCGACAGCCCATTTAGGAGCTTTTACGGTAAAGCCTAGTTCTTCTTGAACAGCTAGGTCATTGACCTTGATGACGATCCCATCGATATCGTAGGGAAGATCCTCTCGAAGCTGAGCTACTTTTTGGATGAAGTCCCAAATTTGCTCCATATCCTCAGCCAGCACTCGCTCTTGGTTCACGACAAAGCCTAAGCGGGCTAATTTCTCAAGCACGCCTTCCTGACTGCTTTGATCAGTTGGACTCACTTCTTGATACAAGAAGGTTGCGAGATTTCGCTTGGCCACGATTTTCGTATCCAATTGGCGAAGCGTTCCTGCAGCAGCATTCCGCGGATTAGCAAACTCCGGCTCGCCGTTTTCTTGACGGATCTGATTGACCCGATCAAAGGAAGCCCGTGGCATATAGCACTCGCCTCGAACTGTAATGTTCACTGGCTCTGGTAACACCAAAGGAATGTCCTTGACCCGCTTGAGGTTCTCTGTAATATCCTCACCGACAGAACCATCCCCACGTGTCGCCCCCGTTACGAGGACTCCATTTTCATAGGTGAGGGAAATGGACAAGCCATCGATTTTCAGCTCACATACATAGCTGATAGAAGGAAATTCCTTACGGACACGCTGATCAAAGGCTTCTAATTCTTCACGCGAAAAAGCATCCTGCAAACTATAAAGGGGATACTGGTGCTGGTATTTGGTAAAGCCTTTTAAAACCACACCACCTACACGGTGAGTTGGACTCTCTGGTAAGATCTCATCTGGATGAGCAGTTTCTAGTTCCACCAACTCCCGATATAATTGATCATATTCACTATCTGAAACAGATGGAGCGTCTTTTGTGTAATACTCGTAAGCATATCGATTGAGTAATTCCACTAATTCTTTCATTCTGGTTTTCATGTTCTTATTTTATCATAAAATCTTAATTTAGCCTTGAATTTACTGCATTCTTAGCATTAAAAAAAGGAGCCAAAGCTCCCTTTTCCTATTTTGTAAAATCGATCCGTTTAGAAAGTTGATTGATCACAATCGCTCCAAAAATCAAGGATGCGAATTCACCCAATCCCATAGTCAACCAGTTATAGAAGAATGGTTGGCCTTGAAGGTAGTATAGTTCCAAGGCAATCGTAAACATGGAGATGGAAAAGAAAATCGCAAACAAGAAATGGTCCAAGCGAATAAGACCGTCAAACAAGAACTTGTTTTTGAATCGACCAAATAGAATGAGTCCAAGTCCTAAGAAGACAAAGGTTGAACCTCCACCAACAAAGACATCGATCCATCCAAAACTAAATAAGTTAGCAATCATACAACCAAGCGTCACTCCAATCAAGTACTTCTTATTGTAAAAAGCTAAGAAATTCATCATTTCCGAAACACGGAATTGATAGCCATAGTAGGCCATAGCGTTGAGAGGTGGGGTAATGGTCAATACGATATAAATCGCAGCAACAATGGCAATTTGTGCCATATCACGAGCAGTTAACTGTTTCATTTATTCTCCTTTAGCGGTTTTCCCGCGTGTAATATGCTTGGCGAAAGGATCTTAAGCACCAAGGGTTGAAGGTTTGATTTCTTCAACCTTTCAAGTATAGCATATTTTGAGGTTTTATGGTAGACTGAATTTATGAAAATACTAATTAAAAAATTTTTTGATAATGAAATTTTATCCTATCTCTTTTTTGGGGTTGCCACAACCATTGTTTCCGTCGGAACCCGCCTCTTCATCTATCATGTGTCTCGTGATGAACGATTAGCGACCGCAATTGGAAACATTGCTGGGATCCTCTTTGCCTTTGCGACCAACGATACCATTGTCTTTAAACAAGAAAGAAAGGGCTGGTTTCAGCGCTTGATCCGATTTGCAATTGCGCGCTCTGGGACCTTTATTCTAGATATGGCCTTGACCGAGATTTTTGTCAAGCAGTTCCCAGGAATTATCGGGCAATTCGTCCACAATAACAAGAGCCAAATCAATCTGATTGAAACCCTCTTTGCACAAGTGGCCATTGTGGTCCTCAATTATGTCTTTAGTAAACTCTTTGTCTTTAAAAATAAAAACAAGGCTTGAAACGATTGTTTCAGCCTTATTCTTTTAAACTTCTATACTTGCATGCTCTGCACTTAATTGATAGATGGTGCCTTCAACCCCAAAATAATCCTTGGCTAGATCTTTCAATTCCTGCATAGCTGTTTGTGCGCGTTTAGCCTGCTCTTCATTGATAGCTTCAATGACCAAAATAGCGTCCTTGGTATCTTCAGTTAGCATGGTTCTTTGAGCCTCACGCCAATTCAAACAACGGCAAACGGCGCCTTCTTGGTCGTAGTAGATGATCTCCCCTTCCAAAGCTGGCGCATCTTCGTCAGCTCCTAATGGAAAGAAAGGTTCGCCTCCTTTCGCTTGTCCTAGTGAGAGGCCACCCACCAATTTATCCATATCTTCTCCCCCACAAGGAAGGGCATAAGCCATCGACACGCTATTGTAAAGATCCACCAAAGGATTAATCGGATAGAATTCACGTCCCTGATGAACCCGTTTTAAGAGTGCCTCTATTGAAGATCGGGCTCCTTTTTTTGTTTTAAACTTGCTAAAAGCTTGGCGCCACTCTTGAACGAACTCACTCTGGGTATAGTTTTCTTCATCGATAAATTCCCATGCTCGCTTGGCACCCTTGTCCAACAATTCTTTGAAATAAGGATCCTTGGCTTCATCTACTGTATTATCAATACCATACAAGGACATCACTGTAATTCTAGCTGTTGGAAATAAATCCCAAAATGCTTGATCGACTGTCACTTTCATTGCTTTACCTCACTATAATTTCTTTTTTGACCTTTTTTGACTAGTTCCCAATCCAAGGTGATATTCTCACGAACTCGGATCAGATACTCTTCTAACTGTGCGACTTCTTCTTTGGAAAATCCTTTTAAGGCAGTTGTCTCAGAGTAAAGATGCTCCCCTAAAATGAAGGGGTAAATCTGCTTACCTTTTTCAGTTAATTCCCATTCCTTGGTTTTAAGGTTTTCACCCTTTGGGCGCTGTTGAATCATTCCTCGTTCTTCTAGTCTTTTTACGGATCGGGCAACAGTTGAGCGATCTACTTTTAAGAGCTCAGAGAGTTCTTCCTGAATCATTCCAGGTTGCTCCGCAATTCGCACCAGGTAAAGGTATTGACCACGCGCCAAATCCAAATCTCGAAATTCAATATTTGCTATAGAATCCAGAGCTCGCGCAATGATGCCTATCTCACGCAAAATACTCATCTCACTCCTCCTTTCCTATTGACAATAGCATAACACATTTTTGTTGCATTTGCAATAAAATGGATAAAAAAAGAGGCTGGAACAAAAGTTCTAGCCTCTCAATTATTTTTGAATTGTGAAGCAAGACGCAGTGGTTGAGTGGGCTCTACTACGCTGATCCCATCAGCTTTTACAGCCCTACTCAACTGTGCGGAGGTGGGACGACGAAATCGAATTTTAACGAATGACCGTTTTCTGTCCCACTCTCCCTTATTCCGTTTTTTCTTTTTTTATCAAGCGTAACCGACGCTTTAATTTTTGTGAAACTTCTCTATGCCGAAAGTCCACTTCTTCTGATTTTAACTTAGAGACAATTTCTCCACTGCGCGTTTGGAACTTTGCTTCTCTAGCAAATTGGATACTGGCGTTTAAAATACAACCAATAATCATGATTTTTGCCACCAAGATGAACCAGAACATGATGACCGCTAGGACGACCGAACCGAAGAAACGAGCATCTAAGAAATGACTCACATAACGATCCACATATTTCCAAAAGATATTCAAGATCGCATACAGGACAGCAACAACAAAGGTCGCCCCTGGCAATACATATCTAAATTTCGGAATTTTGACATTTGGAAGGGTGTAATAGAGCAAGACCAGACTGACAAAAAGCAAGAGATAGATGGTCGGCTCTGTCAAATTCAGTAAGCGCACATAAATCGTCCGATCAAATGAAAAGGTCCGATAGAGATAGCGAACGATCATTTTCCCAAACATGGAAAGGATCAGCGAGAGTCCAAACAAGCCCTGCAAGGCAAAACTGATCAGGAAGCTAAAGAGTCGCCCCCAGATAATACCACGCTCTTTTTCCACCCCATAACTCTTGTTATAGGCTTTTTGGAGGTAGGCAATGCTCTGAGAGAAGATCCACAAAGCAGAAATAATCGAGAAACTCAGTAAGCCTGTCGAAGGTTTGGTCAAGACACTCGAAATCATCTGTGCCACTATTCGATATAAGGAGGCTGGCAAAACTTTCTGTAAGCTTAAAAGAATCTGAGTGGGACGAATATGAAAGTAGGGTAAAATATTGGCTGCAATCAGCATCAAAGGGAAAATGGAGATCAGCAAATAATAGGCTACAGCAATGCTGGTGATATCAGACTCTGCACTCTGATAAAACCGCACGAAGCCCTTTATAAATGGCTGTTCCAGTACTTTTTGTAGGACCTTTTTCATTCGTCACCTCCCCATTTTACTAAAAAAGAGCAAAGAGCGAAACCAGACACTTGCCTTCAGCTCCATTCTTTCCTCTCTATTTTTTAGTATGTTCCTTCTTCACCTTGACTAGTTAAGATCACTGGACCATCTTTTGTAATCACAAATTGATGCTCGTATTGACAAGATAGGCCACCGTCAAGGGTCTTATGGGCCCAACCAGTTTCCATATCTGTATCAATCTCCCAAGTACCGGTATTGATCATTGGCTCAATCGTCAAGACCATCCCTTCACGCAAGCGAAGACCACGTCCAGCACGACCATAATGTGGGACCATTGGTTCTTCATGCATGGTAGGCCCGACACCGTGTCCGACCAAATCACGCACCACGCCATAGCCTTTGCTTTCCGCATACTCTTGAATTGCTGCACCAATATCTCCCAAGCGATTCCCAACGACTGCTTTCTCAATTCCTTTATAGAGACATTCTTTGGTCACGTCCATCAAATCTTTGACTTCTTGGGAAACATTTCCAACCGCATAAGCCCAGCAAGAGTCCGCCAAGCCACCACTATAAGACTCAGTGTATTTCTTCATTTGCGCCACATTATCAAAATCTAATTTCGATACATCCAAAACAGATTTATCCAGTGGTTCTGACAAGACCATGTCTACCTTGAGGAGATCCCCATCTTTGAGAATGACGTGACGTGGAAAAGCATGGGCTACTTCGTCATTCAAACCACAGCAAGTCGCATAAGGATAATCCATGAGACTGCCTTCTACACCGATCTGAAGCGGCAAGACATTGGCTTCTTTACAGCGACGACGGACATATTCTTCTACTTCCCATAGGTCAAGCCCTGGCTTGATCAAGTCACGTAATCCAATATGGATGCTGGCAAGGAAATCTCCTGCACGATCCATGGCTTCAATTTCACGTTGTGATTTTAATGTAATCATTGTCTCCTCATTTCTTTTGTTTAATTAATCTTAATCGTAATGGTTGCTTTCGCGACTAGCTGCAGATCTAAATACAAGCTAAAATCAACCAAGGCCGAACGTCTAGTTCGCCGAACAAGTTGGGGTTCAATGCGGATTACATCATCCACCTGCACAGCCTGTAAAAAATTGATGATCAACTGTTCGACAATCAAGCTACGCCCACTGTGTTGCATCATCTTGCGAACAACCTTCATCAGCACTTCGATCATGACCCCATTGGCCAAAACACCACTTTTCTCCAGCATACTTGGTTCCACTGTGAATTGGTAATGGTCGTTCTCTGTTTGAATCTTTTGGCCAATCTGCTCACTAAAGGTTGGTAAGCTCGAAAACTGCACCTTGCTAATCCGATCCATGACATCCCGACGCGTAATAACCCCCAGCAAGGTCTGGTTATTACGAACAACAGGAATCATTTCATAATCTTCAGCGATCATCCGTTGGCTAATCGTCGCAATGCTGGTGGACAAATTAGTGGTAAAAATGGTCCGTGACATCACCTTATCAAGGGTCGTCTGAGGCGCCTTATCTCCAGCATCTCTCATGGTTACGACGCCCACTACCATCTGGTGCTGATTGACAACCGGAAAACGACTAAAGCGATTCTTTCGAACCAAATCTAAATAATCCCGGACCGTATCCGTCTCAGAAAGATAGCCGTACTCATGGAAGGGCCGATAGACCTGCTCGACTGTCAAGATATCCGTCTTGATCTGCATGTTAGACAAAGCCTTATTGATCATGGTCGCGACGGTATAGGTATCGTGTGAAGTTCGGATGACTGGGATTTGTACCTGATTGGCCAGATCAATCACATCCTCACTCACTTCAAAGCCACCCGTCACTAAGACCGCATTGTCATGCTTAAGAGCCAATCGTTGGATGCTAGTGCGGTCACCCACGATCAAAAGCCCCCCTTCAGACACATAGTCAAGGACGTGCTTTTCTGTCATGGCACCGATATAAAATTTATTAAATTCTTTTTCGAGACCTTCCTCACCTGCTAATATTTCAGAGCCAGTGATTTCTAAAATTTCCCGATAGGTCAAATGCTCTAGTACAGCTTTTTGCGATTTGACACGAATGGTCCCACTTCTAGGACGCGTTTCGACAATTCCTTGATTTTCAGCTTCTTTAATGGCACGATAGGCCGTCCCATCACTGACATTCAAAAAATTGGAGATACTGCGGACACTGACCCGTTTTCCAATCGGTAATTTTTCGAGATAGTCTAAAATCTCTTGGTGTTTACTCATAGAAGTCCCCTCTACCTAGGCGGAAATCATAATAATCGCGCATTTTACGCGTATAGCGGTCACTCCCTTTGAATTGACGAAAGAGACGAAAGCCAGTCTTTAAAGCGACCTTTTGACTCCCTGCATTTTCAACATGGGTAATAATCTTAAGCTCCTTCAGTTGAAATTTCTCAAACGATAAATTGACCAGTTCTTTGACCGCCTCTGTCATCAGGCCCTTCCCCCAAAAATCTTTGCGTAAAAAGTAGCCTAACTCAGCCTCTCCCTTAATTTCATCCAACTTTTCAAACTTGATCGAACCGATCATCTGATTAGTTTCCTTATCACAGATCGCCCAAACCCCCAAAGGATTTTTCATGAAATAGTTGGCTAGTACATATTGAGTTTCAGCAAGATCGGCTTGAGCAGGAAAGATAAATTGTAAATTTTCAGGATTCGAAGCAATCTTATAAAAATCTTCCGCATCCTCAAAGAGAAAAGGTCGTAAATACAACCTTTGTGTTTCAATTAGTGAATAGGCAGCTAAGTGTGTCCAAATATTCATTTCAAACTCCATTGTTCGTGTATCCAGCCACCACTATCAGATCCCTAGTTCTGTCACTATTCCTCTACCAACTGGATGTCTGCTCCAAGTTGGGTCAATTTATGAATAATATCTGAATACCCGCGAAGGATGTATTCCACATTTGTAATTTCTGTTGTTCCAGAAGCCATAAGACCTGCAATCACTAAAGCCGCACCAGCTCGAAGATCCGTCGCTTTCACACTGGATCCTGTCAATTGATTTGGCCCTTCATAGATAATGTGGTCGTTCAAGGTCGAGATAGTTGCCCCCATTTTAGCCAATTCTGGTACATGGTTGACCCGTTTTTCATAAATCGTATCAACAATGCGCCCACGTCCAGCAGCCGTTAGGAGCAAAGGTGTGATCGGTTGTTGCAAATCTGTTGCAAAACCAGGATAAGGAGACGTTTTGATCTGGATCGCCTTCAAGCCCGTCTGCTTTTCTACAAAGATACTATCTTCAGAAATGGTCATGCGCACACCCATTTCCTCTAACTTGGCAATATAACTCTCTAAATGCTCGTACAGGACATTATTGATCTGGATACCTTCTCCAATAGCAGCTGCAAGGGCAATATAGGTTCCTGCTTCGATGCGATCTGGAATCACCTGATGTCTCGTTCCATGCAAATGCGGAACACCATCAATGATAATGATATCCGTACCTGCTCCACGAATATGGGCTCCCATGTTGTTGAGCAAGGTTACCACATCGATAATTTCAGGTTCCCGAGCCGCATTTTCGATCACTGTCCGACCTTCAGCCTTGACTGCTGCCAAAATCGTATTGATCGTTGCACCGACACTAACAGTATCCATGTAGATGTTAGCTCCTTGAAGAGGCTTGCCATTAGTCGCAAGTTTCATACTAGAGCCATCCATGGTCATAGCGGCTCCCATCGCTTCAAAGGCCTTCAAATGCAAATCGATCGGACGTGGTCCAAGGTCACACCCACCAGGCAGTCCAACCGTTGCTTGACCATAGCGTCCTAGTAGGCTGCCATAGAAATAATAGGAAGCTCGCAGACTGTTGATCTTTCCAAATGGCATAGGCATATTCTTCACCCCACGTGGATCAATGATCAAACTGTCTTCTTTGCGCTCGATCTTAGCCCCCATGATGGTCATGATTTCAATCAGACTCGCCACGTCAGAGATATCCGGTACCCCATCAAGGGTCACGATATCATCCGCCAGAATGGTCGCCGGAATCAGGGCTACTACACTATTTTTTGCACCACTAATGGTCACCTCTCCTTTTAGAGGGCGACCACCATTTATTACAATTTTTTTCATCTTAATAATTTATTAGCTCTTTCAAGTCTTTTTTCCTTTTACTATCGTTTTTGGTAACGGAAATAAAAGGGACAACGTATTCAAAATACTGCATCTATTATACCACAGATTGACCTATTTTTCCATCTGTAGGAATTTTCAAAACGAAAAAAAGCTAGGATCAACTTGACCCTAACTTTTCCATTTCAACGAATTATTTTACAGCTTCTTTCAAGGCTTCTACCTTGTCCAAACATTCCCATGGAAGGTCAATATCTGTCCGTCCCATATGACCGTATGCTGCTGTTTGACGGTAGATTGGACGTTTGAGGTCCAGCATTTGGATAATCCCTGCAGGGCGAAGATCAAAGATCTCACGCGCTGCTGCTTCTAATTTGCTCTCAGCAACAGTACTTGTACCGAAAGTATCGATACGAACAGATACCGGGTGTGCCACCCCGATCGCATAAGCCAATTGCACTTCTGCCTTCTTAGCAAGACCTGCCGCTACGATGTTTTTAGCAATGTAACGAGCTGCATAAGAAGCCGAACGGTCCACCTTGGTTGCATCCTTACCAGAGAAGGCACCACCACCGTGACGTGAATAACCACCATAAGTATCCACGATGATCTTACGACCTGTCAAACCTGAGTCCCCTTGAGGTCCTCCGATAACGAAACGACCAGTTGGATTGATGAAGAATTTGGTTTCCTCATCTAGATAAGAAGCTGGAATCACTTCTTTGATGACCTTGTTAATCACATCTTCGTGGATTTGTTCATTGCTGACATCTGGATCGTGTTGAGTTGAAATAACCACTGTATCCACGCGCACTGGGCGGTCGTTTTCATCGTACTCAACAGTAACTTGTGACTTGGCATCTGGACGAAGATAGCTGATTTCACCAGACTTACGAAGCTCTGCCAAACGACGAACCAACTTGTGGCTGAGTGAAATTGGCAATGGCATGAGTTCTTCTGTTTCATCCACCGCAAAACCAAACATGAGACCTTGGTCTCCAGCTCCAATCAAATCAAGTGGATCTTGATCTGCATTTCCACGAACTTCCAAGGCTTCATTAACCCCTTGGGCAATATCAGGAGATTGTTCCACCAAAGATGGGTGTACTCCTACAGTTTCAGCTGAGAATCCATATTCCGTATTAGTATAACCAATCTCTGCAATGGTATCACGAACCACACGGTTAATATCCACATAAGCAGTCGTTGAAATCTCACCAAAGACATGCACGGAACCAGTATAAACAGCTGTTTCCGCAGCCACGTGAGCTTCTGGATCTTGCTCTAAAATAGCATCTAAAATAGCATCTGAAATTTGGTCTGCAATCTTATCTGGATGCCCCTCAGATACTGATTCAGACGTGAAAAGTTTACGTTCTGACATAAAAATGTCCCCCCTTAAAAAAATATTGTTATAGAGTTACAAAGTACTGATAGAAGATTTCTACCACCTTATCGGGACCATATAACACTTCATTATAACACATTACATATGATATGGAAAATGGTTTTTCAAAAAGCCCATTAAATCAGCTTTTTCAGTCTATGCACTACCCAGTTAAACTGACTTAAACAGTCCTCAAAGTTCCTAAAAAGTTCACAAAAATACCCCGTAGGGTATCTATCAATTGACGAGTTCAGCAGGCAAGATCTAGCACCCTCACACGGTGCTTTTTTATCTTCAAAAATGGTAGGCATCCGCGTACCAATGGGTACTCGAAAACCTACCACCTACTTAAATGATAACAGTTCTTTAAAAATTTTCAACCCTATCTACTTTAATCAGTCTCCATTTTTAAATAATATAGTTCCAATAAATACCAAGACTCCCAGAATAAAGGATAAAATATTTGGACCTATCCAATAAGTATCTGGCGTACCTATAATGGAAATAACAAATAAGATAGCTGCCGCATTTAGGAGTCCTTTACTTCCTTTTCTCATACCAATGAAAAGTAATATAGTCGCAATCATAAAACAAATATAATGGATGGCACCAATATATAAGATCAGTAGATACATGGGGTTTCCTAAAAATAAAGGAAAAATCATAATACCAAGGTGACAGACTGCTATTATAAGGGCGCTCCATAACCAAGACGACTGAAGAATAATTCTTTTTGGCGAATTTTCTTTATCATTGTTTGATCGTATATCAGCATTCAACTGATCGTTTACATCTATGTCTCCTTCTACTTGAGAGTACGCCATCTCTGGTTTAGTTTCAATAGATGATAGATCTTGTACTTTCACCTTGGACTCCCAGCTATCTGCAACTTTCTCAAGTAAACCAAAAACACGACAAACAATATAAATCGATAAGAGAAGATAAAAGAGACCGTAAAAGCTTATACGAGAGATAAAAGAGTATACTACACCTATCTCAACAAGAGAAGATAAAATTAGCAAAAGAGAAAATACTTTCTGAAGTTTATCACTTGTACTTGTGATCATAACATTAATCAGAAGTAGAAACATTGACTCCATTACAGTGTATTGAAGTGTAAAAGCGTAAATTACACTCGTTCTATCCATACCAAACAATATAAATAATGGAGATATATTTGTAGAGGCAACAAATAGTACTAAATAAGCTATCGATGATTTCCAACCATCTTTACTTTTCCAATTGTTTAAAAGCTCCCTCATTTCTACATTCTTTATAAGCAAGCAAATCCATATTAAACAAATGATATTTAGCACAAAGGAAATGTTCATCAGATTTGTTGGGGAGAAAGGTGGTAAAAAAAACATCAGTAGTTGGGTAATTGATAGGAGAAGAGCAGCTATCAATCCTTCAACATTTAAACGTTGCTTCATGATTCTCCAAATTACCCAGCAAATAATCATTCCATTCCAGATAGAAAAAATACTAGAGGCAGTGAACAGTGGTGTATTTCCATTTAGATTTCGGGAACTATAGTTCACTACTATACTACTACCATAAGAAACAAGATAAAGAATTGCTTCAAGAATTAGCAGTATATAATACCATTTTTTTCTAGACATAGATTCTCCTCTACTTTCTAAGAAAAGTATTTAACTATTCATTTATTTAAATTATAACACAGTTTGTAATCGTTTTCCTAGCGTATTATCAGTAATAAATAAAAAAGATAGGACTTTTCGCCCTATCTTCTATCACCATTATTCGTTTGGAAGCATTATAGTTCCAATTAAAACCATTCCAGCCATTAAAAGTGATGAAAACAGATTAAAATGCCACTTCGGATCATTGGCAGCAATTACAGCAATAAAATAAAAAATTGTCGCTGCATATAGAGTTGTTTTATCTCCCTTGTTTTTCCCATTCCGTAGTAGGATGGTTGCAAGAATAAAACAAACCATATGAGGCAATATGTTAAGTAGGTACAAAATTACCCATGGTCCTACTGCGATAGCACCACATAAAACAAAGCCAAGATAGCCGAGAGCTAGGTAATATGCAAGAGTTAGAATAGCTGAAGTAGGGACAGATTTTTGTTGATCTTGCTCAACAATTGGTGGCTGAACAGGATTTTCTTGGCCTTGTTCCGCCATTGGTGGCTGAACATATTCTTCTGGCATTCCCTCTTTTTCTTGGTTTGTTTCAGAATGTAGATATTTATCTGTCATAACTTTCTCCTAACATTTTTAGTTATTCTTTCAAATAATAGCGCTTAAAATAGAGCGGAAGAACTGATTTAACTATCTCTTTGATCGACCCGAATACTTTTTATTGAGTAGAATAGACCATACCTACCTTTTCATCAAGAGCTTTTCTCTTCTTCAACTAAGAGTGTTCCAATTAAAACCAGAATACCTAGCAGTAACGGAGCGATTCGAAAAATTTCCCAATCAAGATCATAACCCAAGATGATAGACAGCAGATAAAGTCCGAAACTCGCATAGAGGAGGCTTTTATTCCTCTTCTTCATCCCTAGTCTAAGTAAAATGGTCCCAATAGCAACACCTAAGAAGTTTGGTGTTAGAAAAAACAACAACACGAAAAATCCCAAAATATTAAAGGAAAAGGCAAACAATACAAGATAGATAATGGATAAGTAAAAGGTCACTGAAAGAAGAATAGAATGTAAGCTATTTTCTTTTGGAGGATTCTGAACAAATATAGAATTGGGATGATCTTCACTGATCTTACGATGCTCTTTATTTTCCTCAAAATGTTTCTCTTGGTTCGTCATCACTTTCTCCTACCTTTCTTATATTTTTATGTTTTTCCTTTAACACCATTATACTTGATGCCATCATTCTTTTCATGATAGCCATCTATTCAATGCTATCTCTTAAACATTAATTTGGACCGATTTCCAATTAGATTTCAGACATCTAATGAAATAGTTAGGAAAACTTCCTTAAATAAAGTCTGCCTCTGCAATAGCTTCTTTGACCACTTCCAATGGAAGATGAACTAGTTCTACTTCTTTTTCACGGTAGAGGTACTGCGCATAGTCATCGATGCGGTATTGATGGATATAAACCACCCGCTTGCAGCCAACTTGAAGCAGCTGCTTGGTACAGTTGAGGCAAGGGAAATGAGTCACATAGGCAGTGAAACCTTTGGGAATCCCCCGTTCGGATCCCTGTAAAATGGCATTGACCTCTGCATGGAGGGTCCGAACACAGTGTCCTTCCACCATGAGGCAGTCATGATCCAAGCAATGTTCTGTACCAGAGACAGAGCCATTGTAGCCCGTTGCAACTACCTTATGATCCTTGACCAATACAGCACCCACCTTGGCCCGCTTACAGGTTGCTCGATTTGATATTAACAAAGCCTGTGCTGCAAAATACTCATCCCAGGCTAATCGTTTGTGTCCCACAGTCTTTTCCTCCTTCAAAAACCTTCTAATTTTTTTCATTATAGCACGAAATCAGCAAGAAAAAAAGAAACTACTGTCACAGCCGATTCCTTCATCCAAAAAAAGAGACCCAAATGGATCTCTTTATTAATTATTTACCAAGTTTTGCTTTAGCTGCATCTGCAAGAGCTGTGAAAGCTGCTGCATCGTTTACAGCCAAGTCAGCAAGCATTTTACGGTTCACTTCGATCTCAGCCAATTTCAAACCATGCATCAATTGTGAGTATGAAAGTCCGTTCATACGAGCTGCCGCATTGATACGTGTGATCCACAATTTGCGGAAGTCACGTTTCTTTTGACGACGGTCAC
>ERZ1699240.138-NODE-138-length-18529-cov-3.556298_pt1 | contig 18529 bp, 7 predicted proteins | sample MGYA00581535_ERZ1699240 | MGnify/ENA primary metagenome ERZ1699240 (study PRJEB42319, sample SAMD00040327) | human oral metagenome | material: saliva | host: Homo sapiens | study: EMG produced TPA metagenomics assembly of PRJDB4115 data set (Metgenomic analysis of... | reverse complement strand
CAGTTAGAGGAGTTCAATAATTACCTATTATTCGTATTGAAAAGCGAATGATAAAAGTAAAAGTAATTATTTAACTCCTCTAATTATTTTCCTTGAATAGCTCTTAATAGTATGTAGAGGGCATTAATTGCAACTCTATGATACCAATGTAACCACCCTATCCTACTTCCCTAACTCACCCACATAGTGGATAATTCTCCCTTCACTTGTCACACCTTCAATTATAATACGATAGTTTGAACTATATTCTGCAGGTAAAAGTAGACGGAAAGAACTACCGCGTAATGAAGGTAACCACACTGGAGTATGTGCGTTAGGAGTGTAACTTTGTGGAATTTGATAGCCTAATGTTGTAAAAGTCTTCGTATTTGTTAGTGGTACAGAAGCCGCTTTGAAATCCCCTTTCTTCGTTGTTATAGAGATAACACCCATACCACCAATCGCTCCCCAGATAACAGTTGAGCCGCCCTTAAAGACATCAACTCTCTCAACATCGGACATCTGGATGTTGTCTAAATCGTAATCATCATTGACAAATATCCCATCTATGGCAATAGCGGCTGGTCTTTTTCCATCTACAGCCGTACCTCCACGTACATAGCATTTCCCCAATTCAACCGTAACACTCGGTACTCTACGCAATAATTCATGCAAACAAGTTGCACCAATACTCTCTATATCACGTAGACCAAAGGAGAAGTCAGCAGTTCGTGCATAAGCATCAGAACGAGAAGAATAGGTAGGTTGATGACTGAAGATATTCACTTCTTCCATCTGTATACCCCCTTTCGGCAATTCTAATGTTGCATCTACGCGTGTTGTATCATTACTCGTCCATTCAAACGGCGGAAGTTGACCTTTATAAGCAGGGAACTCCTCTTCATCTAATAACAGTTTTACCCACGATTTTCCAGCTTTTGTAAAGGCATTAAGAACATACTGTGTACCTTCCGGAAAATCTATTCCTTCAAATGAAAAATGTCCTTGTGCATCGGTTTTAGTAACAGCATAAAAACCTTTTTCGGGTGAAATAAGATTTACAATACCTTCTTTTATAGCTTTATGCCCTACCAATGTCTCAACTCTACCACTTATCACAGCTGACTTTTCGATACCAATCTTTCCCTTCTTACATTCTCCTTTGATTACATCTGCCATTCGATACCGATTCCAACTACAGCTGTCAAGCAATCGTTCTGATTCATTATTAGAAAGAACAGATGCTGGTTCTTCTGGACAATCTGCCACATCCATATCGTATAATAAATGAGAAAGAATGTTTGATTGTCCTGCTAAATCATTAGTTTCAGCGTATTCCATACGTAGAGAAACGTCCATTGTTTCTCCCTCTCGTAAGCTATCAGCCTTAATAATACAAGGTGTTTGCTTATCATTTGATTTCTCTGCTGCTATCCATTTTACAGAAATAGGACACTGTTCTTTCTCTGGATATAAGAATTTTAGTTTCTCTACAACCGTTTTTAAGTTAGAATCCAAGAGCTGGAAAGAATAAATACCGCCTTGAGAAAGACTATCATAACTCAGAATAATATCTCTTCCTTGGCTTATTTTTCCAAAGAAAAGAGGGATTGAACGACAGTGAACAAATAGTCTATAGCTACTATTTAAGCTATCTGACGGATTATTAATACTTACTTTAATATCCTTGTTTAATTCATTGATAGATAGTTTTATTTTCGAATTACTATTGATAATATTTGTAGCTTCCCCATACTTAAAAGGTAATAGCTTTCCATGACCACCAATAAAGATACTTTTAAGACTTTCATAGCGACTGAGGTTCAACATGTTCTTCGTATAACTACGTAACAAATAACGTCCTTTTGTAACTCCTTCTGGAATGTCAATATGTCCAACAAAACCTTGATCGCTTCGTATTAGACGTACTCGTTTCACGACGATATGTTCTGGATTAAGAAGTTCTACGTATACATAACGGCTCACACTATCCGCCTGATGAACTACTGCATTCACTAAGAAGACACGCAAGTTAATACGTTGCCCTGCTTGATAACTATCTGCATCGGTAAATACGTAGGTCTTCTCTTGCGGAAATAGCTGTACCTGCCGTAGGATACGACTCAGTAACACATTGTTAGTCTGAGCATACAATGATGTTTGAAAGCATGTTAGAAATATTATGAATAGTAGTTTTCTCATATAGATAGACCTCAGTGAATGAGTTTATGTAATAGATTTTCAGCAATAAAAATAATCTTCCGTAGAATCATATGCAAACTTACACAAAAATATTAAATAATAGGTTCAAAAATAGAAAAACCATACATTAACATTGAAAAACTTGTATTCTTTGTCTGTTTAGGGTGTTATAATGTTTTTCAAACTACAAATTACTTATGTTTTAAACGTAAAGTGTAGTGGTGTTAACCATTAGCACCAATGGTGCGGAGCATCAGCACTATTGGTGCGGAGTATCAACACCACATGTGCGGAGCATTCATACTCTATGTGATAAGCTGTAATCTGTTAGTTGGAAATGGGAAGTTAGAACTCTTATAGAAGTTGTGATAAGGTGAATAAGCTACAAATAACTCATCTGTTTGAGCAATATTTTGTCGGGAAACTATAAAAACATTGATTCAGAAGACAATAGTATGATTTGAAATAACAGTCAGATGTGGATTAATAATCAACTTAGCGTCAAAGATTCTGCACTTATACTATCCATATTACAGAAACATTTTGTAAATTTGCAGTTCAATAGGCTGTTTCATATATTAGCAAAAAAGGATTGTTGATTTAGTAATTTATCAGTGGAAACGATACTGATATTAAAGCCTACAAATAACACATTGAGAAGATAAAAGAATGATATACCCCAAGAACTTTGAGCAAAAGATTGGTTTCACAGAGGTGCGCTCACTTCTGCGTGCACGCTGTTTGTCGCCTTTAGGTAAGGAACGAGTTGATGCAATGAGCTTCTCAACCGATGCCGCACAGGTGAATACTTGGATGGAAGAGATTAGAGAGTTTCGTAGAATACAAGAGGGACAAGACGACTTTCCTTTAGATAATTTCTTTGATGTACGCGAAAGTGTGGCACGAATCCGCTTGGAAGGAACCTACATGGAGGTTGAAGAACTCTTTGATCTGAAGCGTTCATTAGAGACAATTATTGCTATTGTGAACTTTCTGAGCCGTGGAGAGGAGACGGAACAAGGCGAAATACATCATTACTACCCTGCTCTCTATAATCTTGCTGATGGTGTAGCAACCTTCCCACTGCTTGTCCAGCGTATCTCACAGATTATCGATAAATTCGGTAAAATGCGTGATAATGCTTCTCCAGAACTACTTCAGATACGCCGTGAGTTGGCGCGCATCGAGGGAAGTATCTCACGTACGTTATATGGTATCTTGCGTGCTGCACAGGGTGAAGGACTTGTTGAGAAGGATGTCACACCTACATTGCGTGATGGTCGACTGGTTATCCCTGTTGCACCGGGCTTAAAACGTAAGATTTCGGGTATTGTTCATGATGAGAGCGCGACTGGTAGAACGGTTTATATCGAGCCTACCGAGGTCGTGGAAGCCAATAACAAGATACGAGAACTTGAGAATGAGGAACGAAGAGAGATAATTCGTATCCTCACAGACTTTGCTAAGAAGGTGCGTCCAAACGTACGTGAGATTCTCGATTCGTACAATCTTATGGCAGCAGTAGACTTTATTCGTGCAAAGGCTGAGCTGGCTCGACTCTTTAAGAGTTTTGAACCACAGGTGGCAGAGGAGCCTCATATTGATTGGATTAGAGCTATTCACCCTCTACTTCAGTTATCATTAGAAAGGAAGCATAATAATAGATTAAACACCTCATTATCTGATGATAATAACGAAACAGATAAAGTTTCTAATGAAGTTGATAACACACAAGATTACGACACGGTATTAGAAGAAGAGAACGATACGCGTAATACTCCTTCAAGTGTTGTTCCTCTTGATATTCAACTCACAAAAGATAAGCATCTACTGATTATCTCTGGTCCGAATGCTGGTGGTAAATCTGTATGTTTAAAGACTGTGGGGTTGCTTCAGTATATGCTCCAATGCGGTCTTTCGATTCCTGTTGGCGACCGCTCAACCACTGGCATTTTTACGGATATTATGATAGATATCGGTGATGAACAGAGTATTGAGAACGACCTCAGTACCTATTCTTCTCACTTGATGAATATGAAGGTGATGATGCGTCGTGCTTCAGAGTCTACGCTTATCCTCATTGATGAGTTTGGAACTGGTACGGAACCACAGATTGGTGGAGCAATTGCCGAGTCTGTTTTACGTCAGTTCTGGAAGAAGCATGCTTGGGCTGTGATTACAACCCACTATCAAAACCTTAAGCATTTTGCGGAAGAACATCCTGGTACAGTCAATGGTGCGATGCTCTATGACCGTCATGAAATGCGCCCACTCTTCCAGTTGGCAATCGGTAGGCCTGGTAGTTCGTTTGCTATTGAGATTGCTCGAAAGACAGGAATACCAGAAGAAGTAATTCGTGATGCGTCAGAGATTGTTGGTTCTGATTATATTCAGAGTGATAAATACTTACAGGATATTGTTCGAGATAAACGTTATTGGGAGAATAAGCGTCAAACCATTCACAGCCATGAGAAGGAATTGGAGAAACGTATTAGTCAATATGAAAAGGATATTGCAGCGTTAGAACAAAGTCGTAAGGAGATTCTCAACCGTGCCAAGGTACAAGCAGAAGAGATTATCAAGGAGAGCAATCGTCGTATAGAAAACGCTATTCGTGAAATCAGAGAGAAGCAGGCTGAGAAGGAGGAAACCAAGCGTATTCGTCAGGAATTAGCTGCTTATGAAGCAGGATTGACGGATGCAGGAAAGACAGATAAGAGCGATACGTCTAATAAGAAGAAGCTTAAGAGTAGCGGATTGCTATCTGATGACGATTTCCAAAAGAAGGTTGACAAGATTAAGAATCGTAAGGAACGCCACGAACAGCATCTGAAAGAAAAGGCAAGTAAGCAGCAAGCAGCTGCTGAAGCATTGAAGAATGCCGTACGTAAACAGCAAGGAGGTGGAGTCGTTATGGCTGGTGATTCCGTGCGGATAAAGGGTCTTACGTCTGTTGGTAAGGTGGAATCTATTGAAGGAAAGCAGGCAACTGTTATCTTTGGTGGTATGAGAACAAAGATGGCTATTAGTCGTTTGGAGCATGTTGATGCGGCAACTATTCAGTCAGAACAGAAGCAATTTCAAGCTTATAACTATAGTCGTGAGACTCGTGAAACCATTGATAAGCATCGTAACCAGTTCCGACAAGAGTTGGATGTACGTGGTATGAGGGCTGATGAAGCCTTAAATCAGGTGCAATACTTTATAGATGATGCTATTCTTGTTGGGGCAAGTCAGGTGCGTATTCTTCACGGTAAGGCAATGGTATACTTCGTCAGCTAATCCGACAGTATCTTGGCAGTGTTCCTAATGTTACAAACTATCGCGATGAACATGTACAGTTTGGCGGTGCAGGTATCACGGTTGTGGAACTATAAGTTAGTTGACAAGTTTACAAGTAAACAAGTTTACGAGTTGATTCTTTTATTAGAAGACAGATAAAGAATATAGGCAATAAATTGAAAGAGCAAGCGTTAGAATATTAATATGAACTACCTAAGGCTTTTACATATACTTCGCAAACAGCGACAGAATCTTCTGTTAGCTGTTGGTGTCACGTTGATGCTGATGTCATGCGGTATAGATAGAAATATTAAGAAAGGCGAAAAACACCTTTCCTTGGGCGAATATTATGACGCTGCGAACCAATTTAAAACAGCTTATCAACGTACTTCGCCTAAGGATAGACGCCAACGTGGAGAGCTTTCTTTGAAGATGGCTGAGTGTTATGAGCGTATTTCGTCTTCTCAACGTGCGATAGCAGCTTATAGAAATGTTATCCGGTATAAACAAGATAATGGTGAGACGCATAAGCGTTTGGCTGATAATCTAATGAAGGAAGGTAGCTATGCAGAGGCTGTTAAGGAGTATCGCATTGCGCTTGATTCAATGCCTAACAATCAATTGATAGCTCAAGAGTTTCAGGCTGCATCAATAGCTGCAAGCGTAAAAGAGCGTGGCTCAAAGTATATTGTGAAGCGTATGGACGTGTTTAACTCACGTCGACAGGATTATTCGCCAATGCTTTTTGGTGATAAATACGAACAGCTTTACTTTACTTCTACACGAAATGAAGCCAAAGGTGACGAATTGAGCGGTATTACTGGTGCAAAGGCTGGTGATATCTTCCTTAGTGAAAAGGATGATAAAGGCAAATGGAGTACACCGAAGGCTATAGAGTCTGCATTGAATACAGAGGCTGATGAGGGTACGCCTGCTTTCTCTGTCGATGGGAGGGAAATGTATATTACACAGTGTTTGACCGACCCAAGCAATCCTCGCTATGCCCAAATTTCAGTAAGTAATCGCTCTGATGCAGCTTGGGGAAAGGCTAATAAGTTGGAAATTAGTCGTGATACGCTATCGAGTTTTGCACATCCTGCCGTCTCACCAGATGGTAATTGGCTTTATTTTACCAGTGATATGCCTGGTGGAAAAGGTGGTCTTGATATCTGGCGTGTACGTCTGACAGGCGGTACAACGGGAGGTGTTGAGAACCTCGGAGAGCCTATCAATACCCAAGGAGATGAAGAATTCCCTACTTTCCGACCTAACGGTGACCTTTATTTCTCAAGTAATGGACATGGTGGTTTGGGTGGTCTTGATATCTTTATAGCTAAGGTTGGCAACGATCGTCGCTACCACTTGGAACATCCTGGATACCCTCTTAACTCACAAGGTGACGACTTTGGTATGACTTTCGAGGGCATTCATAATCGCGGTTTCTTCTCCTCAAACCGTGGTGATGGTCGAGGTTGGGATCATATCTATAGCTTTGAACTCCCTGAAATCATTCAGACTGTGAAGGGATGGGTCTATGAAATGGATGGTTACGAGCTGCCAGCAGCACAGATATTTATGGTTGGTGATGATGGAACTAACAAGAAGTTAGCTGTCAAAGGAGATGGTTCTTTCGAACAAGAGATAAAGCCTGGTGTTAATTATATCTTCCTTGCGACCTGCAATGGCTACTTAAATCATAAGGAGGAGATTAAGGTTGGGAATGTAGATGACTCTAAAGTATATACCCTTCAGTTTGCTTTAGCAGGTATAAACGTACCTGTATTGATAGACAATATCTTCTATGACTTTGATAAAGCGACACTTCGACCAGAATCAGAGAAGGCTTTGGACGCTCTTGTCAATCTTCTCAAAGAGAATCCTAACGTAACAATAGAACTCTCGGCTCACACCGATTACCTTGGTTCTGCTGATTATAATAAACGTCTTTCACAACGACGTGCAGATGCCGTAGTGGCTTATCTCACTGCACATGGCATTGTTCGCGATCGTCTTACACCTGTTGGATATGGTAAAGAACGTCCAAAGAAGATTCGTAAGAAGGTTACCGAGAAGTACCCTTGGCTAAAGGAAAACGATGTTCTCACTGAGGATTTCATCAAGAAACTCGATAAGGAGAAGCAAGAAATAGCCAATCAATTGAACCGCCGTACTGAGTTTACAGTGCTTCGAACCACATATGGTATGTTTGATGAGAAGGGAAACCTTAAGCAACAGCCAAAACCAAAGAAAAAAGAAAGTCTTGATGACGATGGAATGATTATCATTAACATTCCCTAAACATATGATAAAAGATAAGAGCCGACAATGTCTGGCAGCACAATCTCCTTGTTCTTTAGACCCAAATGGGCAAGAAGTAAGGACTATAGAAGAAGTTGAAGAAAGACTTCCTCTTGCCTTTACTGATTATACTCGTAGTCTTTTTGGTGATAACCTTTATCATACATTCCTAAAAGGATTGGGAGAAACAGCACCGGTGAGTATACGTCTTAATCCCTTTAAGTTGACAGAAACGACTCATAAAGTTAATCCAGAGTTGAATCCTCATCCTATTCCTTGGTGTAAGGAAGGCTATTGGTTGGATACAAGACCTAACTTTACGTTTGACCCACTACTTCATGCTGGGGCTTATTATGTGCAAGAAGCATCATCTATGTTTCTATCTCATGTATTACAACACTCGGTAAAACAGCCAGTTATGGCACTCGATCTCTGTGCTGCACCAGGTGGTAAAACAACTTGCGCACGTACGTCCTTACCTGCTGGCTCCTTCCTTTTCTCTAATGAACCGATAGGGAAGCGTGCACAAATATTAGCAGAGAACGTTCAAAAATTTGGTCATGAGGATGTCGTTGTTACAAACAACTACCCTCGTGATTACAAAAAGACAAAGCTTGGTTTTGATGTTATTATAGCCGATGTCCCCTGCTCTGGTGAAGGAATGTTTCGTAAAGATCCACAATCAATAGAGGAATGGAGTCTACAGAATGTAGAGAGCTGTTGGCAACTTCAGCGTAGTATTATTGCTGATATATGGGACAACTTAAAGCCTGGAGGTATTCTTATTTATTCAACTTGTACCTTTAATGCACATGAAGATGAAGAGAATATTGCGTGGATTCTCAACGAATATGAAGCTGAACTCCTCTCTGTGCCTACAGAAGAGGCATGGAATATAACAGGAGCACTTATTGATAACCCACTTAGAGACGGTCGGGAATTTCCAGTTTATCGCTTTATTCCTGGTAAGACACGTGGTGAAGGTATCTTTATGGCTATCATTCGTAAGCGTGGAGAGAACAAGACGTTTATCAATAAGACAACTATTGATGTTGATAAAGCAATCACAGAAGCTCGTAAACGTCTTCGTATTCTCTCGCATGGTGTAAAAGAAGGAATGCAAAAAGGGAAGAATGTTATCCCTGACCATACGTTAGCACTCTCCTTTTCAACTGATAAATCGGCTTATCCAAATGTAGAGGTTGATTATCAAACAGCTATCGCTTATCTTCGTCATGAGGCTATTATACTATCTTCTGATGCCCCACGTGGTATCGTTCTGCTTACTTATAAAGGCTATCCGATAGGCTTTGCAAAGAATCTCGGAAACCGTGCGAACAATCTTTATCCACAGGAATGGCGCATAAAGAGTACACATATACCAGACGAGCCTTTGGTTCTTTTATAATATAAATGCAGACAAGAAAAATCCAAAAAACAATATATCCCTATAATATCTTAGAAATAAACGGACAATTATGCAACAATATTTAAACCTCCTCAATCGCATCCTCACAGAAGGAACACAGAAAGGTGATAGAACCGGAACAGGAACTTTATCCATTTTTGGTCATCAAATGCGCTTTGACTTGCGCGATGGCTTTCCACTGTTGACAACTAAAAAGCTTCATTTGAAGAGTATTATTTATGAATTACTTTGGTTCTTACGTGGTGATACGAATGTGCACTATCTACAAGAACATGGTGTAAGGATTTGGAATGAGTGGGCTGATGAGAACGGTGAGCTTGGTCCAGTCTATGGTCATCAGTGGCGTTCATGGCCTGATTACAAGGGAGGTACAATCGATCAAATTAAGAATGTGGTGGAGATGATCAAGCATAATCCTGACTCACGTCGTATGTTGGTCACAGCATGGAACCCTGCTGAGGTGGAAGATATGGCTCTCCCACCCTGCCACTGTCTCTTCCAATTCTATGTTGCAGATGGTAGATTATCGCTCCAACTCTATCAGCGTTCGGCAGATAGTTTCCTCGGTGTCCCTTTTAACATTGCATCATATGCTCTCCTTTTGCAAATGATTGCACAGGTTACGGGACTTGAAGCAGGTGAATTTATCCATACTACAGGTGACACACATCTCTATCTAAACCATCTTGAACAGGCTAAACTCCAGCTTACTCGTGAGCCACGTCTACTGCCAAAGATGAAGATTAATCCTGATGTAAAGGATATCTTTGATTTTAAGTATGAAGATTTTGAACTGATTGGTTACGATCCATTGCCACACATTCCGGGAGTAGTTGCAGTGTAAAAGATAGCCTCCCCCAACCCCTCCGAAAGGAGGGGAGTGCAAATAGAAATTAGTTGGAGTATGAAATTAATCAATTCTCTCAACTTCTAAAATAGTATATTAAATTAGTCAAGAACTATAAATCCTTCACCAAATTGATTGCTAAATCAGTACTCCTCTCCTTTGGAGGGGTTGGGGGAGGTCCAAAAACACCATTATGGAAATAAATATCATTGCTGCAGTAGCAGCCAATCGTGCCATTGGTTATCAGAATGATGTGGTCTATTTCATTAGAGAAGACCTTAAACGTTTTAAGCAACTAACAACAGGACACACTGTTATCATGGGGCGTAAGACCTTCCATTCATTACCAAAAGGTGCTCTGCCTAATCGTAGAAACATTGTACTCAGTAGAACGGAAACAGACTTTCCTGGTTGCGAGGTTTATTCTTCACTTGAAGAAGCGCTTAAACATATTGGGGAAGAAGAAAAGGCATTTATCATTGGTGGAGCCAGTCTTTATAAAGAGGCGCTTGCTATAGCAGACCATCTCTACCTTACAGAGATAGCTGCTACTCCTCCACAAGCAGATGTTTTCTTCCCAGAATATAATGATGGTACATGGATTGTGGAATCACGTGAGGAACGTCCTGCTACTGATGATAATCCTGCATACGCGTTTGTAAACTATGTGAGGAAATAATCTTCACTCCAAACTCCTGTCCTCCAGAGAGGAGAATAACAAGTATTGAGTTGTATAGTAACATAACTGAATATACAAGATAACTCATTTTTAAAAGCTCCTAACATAGGAGCTTTTTGTATAAAAGTTTGTTTTCATCTTACTATTTGTATGATATTTTCCATAGTTGTAATTCTAATACATACTCTTTTAGCTTCTAAAAGATGCCTAATTGGCTTTCAATAGATGCCCTTTTGACCTCTAACTAACGCCCTTTTGAGCCCTTACTAAGCACCTTACAAAATACAAGTTTATAACTATCTGTATTACTGTAAGTTACAAATGCAGAAGTAAGAAGTGTTTTTAAATTTAAAAACATTCTCTACTTTGATATTTTTGTAAAGTCTTTTTGTTTGCTTATAGTCGTTTAAAAGTACTTTTCTAACGCTTAACTGCTTTCTGCCAAAAGGTAATATTCAATGTGTTTGATATTAAAGAATATGTGTACTTATCATCAACACCACATGTGTTAGGCATCAGCACCATAAGTGTTAAGCATTAGCACTATATGTGTCTGGCATAAACACGTAAGTAAGAATTGATGTTAGAGCATATTATAGTTATCATTTTAAGGAATAATAAGACCTAATTAAAACTATTCAGCCCTGCTTAATCAGAGTAGCAGGGCTGAATAGTTGAAAATCAAAAAGATTAGAATGGCAAACCAATCGCTAAGTGGAAGGCTTGTGCATCCTTAAATTTTGATATGTTATAGAAACCAGTCTTGCCAGTTTCATAAGGTACGTGTAAGCCAAGTCCCCAATCAAGACGAATCATGAAATAGCCAATATCATAGCGTAAACCAACTCCCGTACCGAGTGCCATTTCATTTAATATATTCTTAAACTTGAAATGTCCTTCTGGTCGACCATCATCATAGTGCATTGTCCATACATTACCAGCATCGAGGAAAACGGCACCATAGAGGGAGCCCATAAGGTGAGGACGATACTCAAGGTTGAACTGTATTTTAATATCACCTGTTTGCTCTACGTATGAACGTCGACGCTGCGTTGAGCGATAGCGTCCTGGACCAATCTGGCGGGCATTAAACGCACGGATGCTATTGGCTCCACCTACATAGAACTGTTCTGTATAAGGTGCAAATCTACTGTTGCCATACGCCCATAACGTTCCTAAATTGACGTGGGCTGCAATACCACTCTTCTCTCCAAGACTCCATACTTTTGTAAGATTAGCATCAATCTTCACAAATTGTGCAAATGGATTCTTAAAGAGTTTCTTGTCTTTTTCGCTCCAACGTCTACCAAAGGCAGCGTAACCTGCAGACAAGATATTTGAAGCTTCACTAACCGTTGTCCATATTTTAATCGGACTCTTATAACGAGCTGGGCTCATAAACGTATGTTGGAACATCATCTTAGGAATGAACTGGTCTGCCAATGATACCTCAAGATAAGGAACACTATCTATCAATTCAAGATAACGGTCAGTCACGTTATGCATATACTCATAAGTCAGTGTCAAAGGAGAGAACGAATAGCTATTACGCTCGTTTGGTTGCCACTGGTATGTTAACTCGCCTGACACAACATGACGCTTGAAATACTTAGAACGGTTCAACACATCAACAGAAGCTTTAAGGGTCGTTGATGGTGTTGTATAATAGATGCGTGGTCCCTTAGGGATATATACAAGTCCCTTTTCTGCAGCCTCGGCAGTCTTCCTTTCTTCACGTTCCCAACGCTTTCGTGGTGGTGTAACGAATGGATTAACAAGGCGAGGAAACTGTAAACTGGCTTCAGCACCATACTCATAATTATTCAGTCCAAGGCGATCACGGCCGTCATCATCACTACTTGCCGACCATTCGTAAGAACCATGTATGCGTAAATTAAGTTTCTCACCACCACGGAATGCATTACGTTTTGTCAGACCAATAATAGCCTCTGGACCATATCTACCACTTGTTTTCCCCTTTCCATAAGCCTCAATATAGAAGTCATAAGGCTTATCAAAAATGCAATTAATGGTCATGTCTAAGATATTACATGAATCAGTGCTATCACGTGGAGTGAAAGTAAAGTTCGTAGCAGAGAATAATCCGCTACCATTCAGCTGTTGCTGGCTTTTTTCAAATAGTTCGTTATTATACACAGTACCCGGCCATATCTTTAAATCATTAGCTATGGCGCGTAGACGGAGTGGCATGTGCGAACCGTTGTAATTCACAATGACATCACGGAAACGCTTGTGCTGAGTAAGAGAATCTATGAACTGACGCTGTAGGTTGATGTTAATGGTTCCTATTGTCCATTTTCTCAATACTTTATCACTTACTGAATCCGCCATCTGCAGACGAATAGAAGCCAAGCCATAAGCCTTCGTTGTGTCAGCAAGATAACTCGCATCGTTATTCTGATAATAATAATAACCATTATTACGGAACAAATCAGTTATTCGCTTGCGTTCTTGTTCAAGTGTTGCTACATCAAAAGCATCTCCCTTGCGGATAATTGCTTTATCAAGATTGGTTCTTATCAAACTATCTGCTGAAGGTGGAAAGTTGGTATATTGTACGCTATCGAGCAACCACAGACGTCCCATATCAACAGCATACTGTAGTCGCATCTTCTTTGGATTACTCTGTGCAAGCTTCTCATAGCTTATCTTTCCGTTGAAATAACCACGTTTGCGTAAGAGATTTTCACCAACCGTTACGCGCAAATCAGGTGTTGTTGAACTCATTAATACCGGTGAAGAGCCAAATGCACGTACTAACCAACGACTGAGTCCGGTTGTATCTTGTGAGAAAGCATTCCATATCCATAACCCGATAGGGAAAGGAGAACGCACACTGGGGCTACCCAACCAAGCGGCATTAGGCTTAGTTGCTATCACAAGATCCAACTCTTCTTTCACATCATTGAAGTGTTGATTTTCTTTGTAATTACTGTATTTTGTCGGCTCCATACCTGTATATAGGTGTTCACCATCTGGGATTGCTGAAGTCGTACTACAGGCAGCAAGTATAAATAAGAATGCCATAAAAGCAAATAGTTCTATGACTCCTTTTCCACCTGTTGTTCTAATATATTTATTTCTTTTTGTCATTTACAAAGTTTATTAATGTGTCTCGTTTAGGCTTCTCAGTCTGTGGTGCTACTACTGGATTATCTTCTTTAGAGCGGAAGATATCCTTGAAATGACGTAACTTACGACGCCACATGAAGCCAGCACCAAACTCACTCAAGTTACCTTCTAACCAATCGTATGCCTCACGCTCATAGTAGAGTTTCAAATATTTGGTTTCTTTTTGGTTTAGACGATATTCAAGCGAGAAGTTATCGAAGTAAGCGCCATTATCTTCAGAGAACTGTGAACCTGTTGAAACTCGTCCACCCATAATGATACGTAGGCGATTATTCCAGAGACGTTTTGAGAACTTGAAGGTATAGTCGGTGTGTAAGTTACCATTCACATCGGCAGCACTTTCCATATTGGCAGTCAAGTCGAGTCCCATAGAGTTAAGGGCTTTACCCGTAATAGAGTTGACTTGTGTCTGTAGGAAGCTCGCTAATGCACCACTCATGGCAGTATTAGCACTTGCTGAGTTATCACCATCGAAGTACATACCTGATGCTAACATTGTAACGGCAAGCTTTGAGCGTTCCTCAACACTCTTCGTATTAAGGATATTCTGCATCTCTTGGTCGTCTGGAGCAGTTATAATAAATTCCACACCAGGTTTAGGGAACTGCTTGGTAAGGCTTACACCACACTCAAAATCAACAATCCTACCTTCACCCGAACCATTCGAAACACTTGTTCTGACTTCTTCCGTTGCGGTAATTTTCAGTGTTGGTTTCATCGGATCACCTGTAAATTCAAGATAACTTCCGTCTTTAATGTTGAAAGTACGGAGTGGAATAACTGGCAGAGAGTATTTCATCTTACCATCACTCAACGTATATCTACCTCGAACCTGCACACCATTGGTTGGGTCATAATTAAGAAGTAGATTGCCACCACCTACAAAATCGACATAATTAGACTGATCAGCATTCAACGCACATAATACATGTGCCTGCTCATCAATATCTACATTAAGCCCCATTGTAAAGCCTGTAATATCTGGACGTTTGACAACATTAACCGTAGAATCATTGAAGTTGATGAACTGAACGAGGTCTTTCAAATCGTCATCAGTAGATAATGTACCATCACGTACTACATATGTGACATCTGTACTACCTAATACATCAAGCTTTCCAACTAACTGTAAGTTGTTTAAAAGGCCGTTTATTCGTCCTGTAAAGTCAACGAAAGCCTTTCCATAAACTTCTGAACGAGGATTCTTCTTTGCATTAATGATTTGGAAGTCCTTAGCCCTCAGTTGTGCATCAAGCTGCATCTTATTAAGATTAGAGAAGTCTAAGTAGCCCGATATGTCGAGTGGCGAACCATTACTTGCAAAGAGTTCGAAGTTCTCAAACTGAATATGGCTATTGTGTATTTGAACAGGATCATCCGCAAAGCGCATCCTTATGCCGTAAGGTGCACTCACCAAATAAGTTGAATCAAGATAAATCTCACCATTGAAGTCCAAGTTCTTAAGTGGACCCTTTACCGTTAGGGTTCCTTCTCCTACTCCATCGAGTCCTACAATTTGGTCAGGAACGAAGCCATTGACGTAATTCAGTGGGAAATGGTTCATCTCTAAGGTTGCATCAAGTTCTCCAGCCCCCTCATTATTATAGGTACCCGAAAGTGAACCGACTTCCTTTCCGTTTTGTGTTATTATACCATCAACATAGTGAGTACCATCTCCCTTAGGCATATAAACAAACTGTGTGCCCACATCTCCCATAGGACTATTCTCATAAACAAGCTTCTTAATAGTCATATCGCTTGATATCGTGAGTTCCTTTTCAGTCTGAACAAGGTGATAGTCACCGTCCAACATACCCGACAACTTCGGTGCAAATGGTAAGATTTCAAACAAACTGCCTAACTCAAAGTGGTTCATTGAGAGTGTAACATTTTGTAATGAAGTAGGATCATTATCTTCTGTTGATACGAGCATACCAGTTCCGTCAGCTGCTTCCAGACGAAGATTGGCAGATAGACGACGGTCACGTCCAATGTAGATATAGTTGGAATCATTGACAGCAAATGACTTATAACCTAAGATAGATTGAGGAGAAGTAATTGAAAGTTCTATTCCCCTACCCTTCATAGCAGCCTTCATCGCTAAGTCGAAACCAGTCTTACCCTTATTATCAAGGATGGTTGCATGTGTCTTCAAACCATGTTCGTAGAGTGCACCCTGCAATGATCCATGATAAGGATATGTATTATTAGGGCTATTTATTACAGATAGCGTATAGTTCAACTGTCCATCAATACTGTTAAGGTCGGCCCTAATACTGTCGAGAAGAATATCATTATATACCAAAGAATCAATACTAATTCTTCCATCGAGTCCCTTTGTTGGTGATGATGTCAGGTTAATATCTGCCTGACTAAAGGCATATCCATCTCGTGCTAACAAGTTAGAGAATAAGTTATCACGTCCACTACGGAGCGTAAAGTGTCCTGTTGGTAACTGACGGAGTATAGCAGACTGATCTATACGACGATTAGTCAATTGCTCACGTACAGTCTTATAGATTCGCTTTCCACTTTCTGCCAATTGGTTGACACTACTATTAAAAGCTGTACTGAGATGGAAGTCTCCACCATTCAGAACTGCATGCACTGTATCACGACGACTCATAAGGTCGACATTCACATCACCTGGAGTATAGGTACGGTCTTTTTTGGTAACACGAAGATTGCCAATCAAACCACGAACATTCAAATTATCTTTGCCAGACATTGCAAACGAGGTGTTAGCAGAGAAACTACTTGTCATCGCTTTGTCTACAATTCCTAATTGGTAAAGGTCTACACGTGGGAAAACACCATTTATTGAACCTTCAATTTGATCACCACGCATGGTTGCATCAAGATTGAAATTACCTTCAGCTAATGGTAAACGCTCTCCCTTACGTTGTTCGCTTAGTAATAAGTTACCCACATTTCCACTTACAGTATAGTACTTCTTCATATCTGAACGAAGCGTAATGTCTGTATTAGCAGATGTTATATAGTGCTTGTCTATAAATCCAAAAGCCTGCAAATCTGCTTCTGATAGATTTCCTTTTATGTGAGTGTCAAGGCTACCAGGGCGTACATCAGCTCGCACATCAAAGTTTCCAGCTGCTAAAAGTCTACTTTTCTTTCGTCCTTCTTGCAGAAGGCGGAACGAACGAAGTGGACCACTGACATGATGAATGTTCTTCATATCAGAGTGTACATCAACATCAGCCCATGTAGAAACTACATATCTTTGATTCATTACGCCCATGGCGTGCAAATCAACACGACGTAACCAACCACGTAGATGACCATCCACAAGTTTTGTATTAACTCTGCCTTTATAAGTGAAGTCGCCACCTATCATTCGATTCGTACTCTTTACATGAGCCGAAAGTTGCTCTCCATGTTTTGAAATGTCTCCATTCAAGCCATCCAATACGTAGTTACCATATTTGAAACTACGAATACGAAGGCTGAGATTGGTTGATGATTTTGGATTTAAGAAGTCTGTACCTCGTCCTTGCGTCTTTATTGTTCCAGAGAAAGCTGATAAGCCCATATTGGGTAAAAAACGATGAACAGGGAATGAAGTCGCATCTGCTGTAATACGATATAGTTCTGTTGCTGTATTATAAGCACCATTCAATCGAATACGTCCGCCACCTTGTGTCAACTGTATGCTACCTGTGTACAGCGTTTTACGCACATGAATATCACCATTTATACCTACTCCATGTGGGAAAGCTATTGTCTTGCGCACATCACGTGGTAATAATTTAGAAACAAAACCAAGATTACTTGCTGTTCCTTTAAGTTTTAAGTCACTGCGAAGATGACCAGCTCCAGACATCATATCAGCTATCCATCCTGTTCCTGTAAGGTCAAAATAGCCTGGCATAGCTAAACGAAGCTGTTTAAAAGCTGCTGAACGAAGATTTCCATCCAGTTGACCCTTTATGATGATACTTTGATTAGGAATAGCCTGATAAATATTCTTTGGTATGGAGGTTAGGAACGGGTGCAAATCTTCCAGACGTAGAAAACCATCTAACTGAGTAGATATCTGCCCAGGATTCTTATCAGCAAAGGCATTCATGTCCATCATAAACCGTCCAGAAAGCTCAGTGTTAGGTAGTCGGAAATACAAATCAGGTAGATTGATACTTGTAGAATCCATAGAAAATGGTCCACGGAAATCCTTTACTATCAGTCCACTCTTTTCCTTCATATTAGCTGTACGAACACGTAATCGAATCTTTGGAGCAGCATATAGGAAGGAATCTATACCTAAATTAACATCTTGCATGGCTATATGTGCTGCATCAAAACCTGTCTTTGCATGGGGTACATAGTTTTGATCATAACTAAAATCACCGCCTTGCCAATCTACGTTTGCAATCTTGTATATGTTGTCATGTAATAGAAGTTCAGCTCCGTTAGCTACTGCTTTCTTGAAGTTTGCATGAACACTCATTGTGTCGCCAGGCATATGGAGGCGAAAATCCGTTTTTGTAAGATTAAGTTTATCTATATTGATACGCCAAAGTGGCTTCTGTTTGTTTGGATCTTCGGGTACAGTATCTCCCAAAGCAATATCTACCCATCCCCCTTCTATATCTGCTTTGTTAACACGAACAGAATCACCAACAAGGTTAACTGCATGGCTAAC
>ERZ1699240.125-NODE-125-length-19733-cov-3.315771_pt1 | contig 19733 bp, 17 predicted proteins | sample MGYA00581535_ERZ1699240 | MGnify/ENA primary metagenome ERZ1699240 (study PRJEB42319, sample SAMD00040327) | human oral metagenome | material: saliva | host: Homo sapiens | study: EMG produced TPA metagenomics assembly of PRJDB4115 data set (Metgenomic analysis of... | reverse complement strand
CGTCCAGGGCGACGGCCTCGCGATAGCGCACCGCATTGCGCACGACGATCGCGACAACGGTGACGAGGGATAGCACGAGGAGAACCGCGCCGATGCGCACGGTTGTCGAACGTCGTAGGGCCCTCACGCCGCCATTGTCTCCTATCCGGGGCGATACGTCAGGCGGAGGGCTTCGCGTCCTTCTTCCAGGACGCCACCAGGGCTCCGATACCGCTGCCGGCGACCAGGACGCTCATGATGCGCACGAAGGGCTGGAAGACGGTGTGGCAGCGCATCGTCTTCATCGCGCACAGCGGGCAGATCCCGCCGGGGATGAAGAACACAACGACGCTGGCGATGACCGCGAGCGCGAGCAGGGCCAGGCGCGCAGGCTTGTTCTTGACGAGGGAGGAGGCGCCGTACAGTGCGATGAGGCCGACGGCGTTGCCGGCCACCATGTTCTGGCACTGGTGGCAGTGCATCCACGAGCCGTCGGCCCGTTGCTCGCACGCCGAAAAGACGGTCACACCTCCGGCGAGCAGCAGGGCGCTGAGAGCGGCCGGGACCAGGGGAATGATGACGTCCTTCTTTGCCACGGTATCCATTCCTTGAAGACAACGATCAGTATTGATGAGCTTTACCTAAGTATATTAAGCATAACTTTCAACACTCGTCAACGAGCAATAATGCCACCATGGCGCCCCGAACATACACCTCGCCCCCGCCGGGTCTCGACGGGGGCGAACTGTATGTCAGAGTAGACCAGCGGTGCACAGGGCGCGACGCAGGGCCGACACCTCATCGTCGCTGATGCCCACCATCGGCAGGCGCACGGCCGGGCTGTCGATGACACCCTGGAGCCACAGGGCGTACTTCGCCATGACCGCTCCCTGTCCGCCGCCCATGATGGCGTGCACGAGGGGACGCAGAGAGTACGACAGCTCGCGCGCCTCCCACACCTGGTCGCTGTCGAGCAACTCGATCATGCGGCGATACTGGGCCGAGGCCACGTGCGTGACCACGGAAATGAAGCCCGAGGCGCCGCCCGTCATCCACGCGAAGTTCAGGCCATCGTCGCCCGAGTAGTACTCCAGGCCCGTGCGGTGCATGCGCTCCACGCCGGTCTCCACGTCACCCGTCGCGTCCTTGACGCCCAGGATCCGCGGGTGCTGGGCAAGGATGTCGAGGGTCGCGTCAGAGAACGCGATGCCCGTGCGCCCCGGAATGTCGTAGAGCATGACGGGCAGGTCGGTCGCATCCGTCACGGCGCGCACGTGCGCACGCAGGCCCTCCTGGGAAGGACGATTGTAGTACGGGGACACGATCAGCAGACCGTCCGCTCCGTGCTCCTGGGCACCCTCACCGATGCGCACCGCGTGGGCGGTGTCGTTCGAGCAGGCGCCGCACAGGATGAACGCTCGATCCCCCACGGCCTCACGGACGGCGTCCGTCAGGTCGTTCTTCTCCGGCTGGTGAGTCGTCGGTGACTCGCCCGTCGTGCCGGACAGCAGAATCGTGTCACACCCTTCATCGACCAGCTTGGTCGCCAGGCGCTGCGCCGAAGGCAGATCAATCTCGCCGGTGTCGGTCATCGGCGTGACCATGGCGGCTGCGAGGGAACCGAAGCGGCGGGGAGGAATGTTACTCATGCGTTCCATGATACGCACGGCCCCTCGCATTGGGCGCACTGCGTCCCCGACGTGGACGGAGCACCACGCGCGCGCCCGCGTGGCGTCGCTCGCGCCGTGGGCCCTTAGTCGCGCTCGGCCCACCACATGTGCTGCGTGGGGCCATCGCCCAGCACTCGCACCGCGCCCGAGGGCGCAAAGCCCGCAGACGTGTAAAAACGCTGGCGCTCCTCATCATCCACGCCGACCCACACGCGCAGCTGGCCACTCGTCAGGTCCGCGACCGCCGACAGCAGGCGCGACGCATGTCCCGACCGGCGGAAGTTCTTATCCACCGCCAGCTCATACACCTGCGTCGCGGCCACCGCCGCCTCACCCGGGGAAACGTCGGGGGTCGAGGGTGCCCCGGCCTCGTCGGGACCGGCCAGAGCGAAGCCGACGATCGTATTGCCGTGGAGGGCGACGAGGAGGGCGGTGCCGCCCGGCCGCGGAGAGGCCAGCGTCGCCTCCCACTGGGCGGCGAGTGCCTCCTCGGTAATGCCCTGGGCATCGAGGGCGTCCTGCCCCATGAGGGAGCGCCAGGCCTCGCACTGCAGGCGAGCGATCGCGCGCGCGTCGCCGCTCTGGGCGGGGCGCACGGAGCGGTCCGGACCCACGCTGCTGCTCACAGGCCCATCACCTGGTCGAGGCCAATCGTCAGGCCCGTGCGGCCGACCACGCGGCGCACGCCGAGCAGGACACCGGGCATGAAGGAGACGCGGTCGAAGGAATCCGTGCGGATAACCAGCTGCTCGCCCGCGTTGCCCAGGAGGATCTCCTCCGAGGCGGTCAGGCCGCGCAGGCGCACGGCATGGACCGGAATGCCATCCACACAGCCGCCACGGCTGCCGAGCTCGTCGGTTTCGGTCGCGTCGGGCATCTCGCCCAGGCCGGCCTCGGCGCGCGCCTTCGCGATGCCGCGCGCGGTCGCCACGGCGGTGCCGGAGGGAGCATCCACCTTAGCGGGGTGATGCATCTCGATGACCTCGGCGGACTCGAAGTAGGGGGCGGCCATGGCGGCGAACTTCATGGCGAGGACAGCGCCCATTGCGAAGTTCGGGGCGATCAGGACAGCGCGCCCAGCGGCCTGCGCATGCTCGCGCACGCGCGCGTAGGACTCTTCCGTCCAGCCGGTCGTGCCCACGACGACGTCCACGCCCGCGTCGAGGAGCGCGTGCACGTTAGATTCGGTGACGCTGGGGATTGAGAAGTCGACGGCGACCTGCGCGCCATTGACGCTCTGCGGCGTGATCTCGTCGCCCGCATCGAAGAGGGCAACGACCTCCATGTCCGGGGCGTCCGTGACCGCCTGAACGACGGTCGAGCCCATGCGGCCCTTGGCTCCTGTCACTGCGACGCGAATCATTGCGCTCTCCTTCTTACGGTTATGTGGCTGTCTTCAGGGTATTCCCGCGTTCGGCGCGACGAGCGCGGATGGACAGGGGGTATCTCACTCCCCCACTGTTCACTCGGTGGGCAGGACGAGGGCGCGGCAATCCAGCTTGGCGATGAGGGAGGCCGCCAGGGCGCGCACGTCGGCGGATTCCACCGCGTCGAACTCGGCGAGGGACTCATCGATGGGCCGGTAGCGACCGATGATTTCCGAGCGGCCCAGTCGCATCATGCGCGACCAGTTGTCTTCGAGGCCCAGGACGACGCCTCCGCGCACCTGTCCGCGCACGCGCGTCATCTCTTCCTCGGTCGGGCCGTCCGCGGCGAGGTCTTCCAGCTGAGCGCGCATGATGGCCTCGACCTCACCAACCTTGTCGGGGCTGCAGCCCGCGTACATGCCGAAGGTTCCGGTGTCGGAGTAGGCGACGTCGAAGGCGTAGGTCGTGTAGGCCAGGCCGCGCTTTTCGCGCACCTCCTGGAAGAGGCGCGACGACATGGAGCCGCCCAGGACCGACAGCAGGACGCTCATGGTCGGGCCCGCCGGGTCCGTTGCCGCCAGGCCCTCACAACCGATGATGACGTGCGCCTGGGTGACGTCGCGGCGGCGGGTGATGTCCTTGTCGTGGTCGGCGATGGGGTTCACGGTCGTGGATCGACGAGGCCGGGGCGAGGCCGCGCTGCTCTCGTCCCAGGGCGATCCCTCCAGGGCGGCCTGCACGCGCTCGCACACTGAATCGTGGTCGACGTTGCCGGCGGCGGCGACGATGAGGGATGAGGGGCCGTAGTGGGCCTGGTAGTGCTCCCAGACGTCCGCGCGCTCGACCTCACGGATGGCCTGGGGCGTGCCGCCGACGGGGCGTCCGATCGGGCGGTCGCCGTGGACGGCCAGCTGGAAGGTGTCGTGGACCGTGTCCGTGGGCGAGTCCTCCCCCATCGCCAGTTCGTCGAGGATGACGCCGCGCTCCATCGAGAAATCTTCCTCGTCGAGGCGTGAGTCGGTGACCATGTCGGTCAGCGTCTCAATCGCCATGTCGAGGTCCGCGTCACGCACGCGCGCCCAGTAGGCGGTGTGCTCGCGAGCAGTCTCCGCGTTTGACTCGCCGCCCACGCTGTCGAAGGCGACGGCGATGTCAAGGGCGGAACGCTTGTTCGTCCCCTTGAACAGAAGGTGCTCGAGGAAGTGGGTCGACCCAGCCGTGCGCGGCCCCTCGTCGCGCGACCCCACGGGCACCCACAGGGACACGCCCGCGCTCTTCGTTGCGGGAATCTCCTGGGTCAGGACACGCGTCCCGGCTCCCAGGATCGTGCGTTCAATGCGGGTGTCGCCATCCTCGATGGATAGGCGGGCCTCGTCGAGCGGCAGCGGCTTGGGCGTCATACTTCTCCTCTTGCGTCCCCCATAATCCGGGGGTTGGCACGAAACGTTCACAGTGTAGCCGCAAAAAGGCCGGTGGCCGGGCGGAGCACACGCTCCGTCCCGGCCACCGGTCCGATTTAGCTAGCGGGAGCTACTCACTCCTCGGAAGCGCCATCCTCGCGCTCGTCGTCGCGGCGACGACGGGTGCGGGTACGGGGGCGACGCTCGCGACGCTCGGAGCGGTCGCGGCGCTCACGGCGCTGCTCGTTCTGCTCGCCCTCGGCGGCCTCGAGCTCGCCGGCCTCGCCGTCGATGACGGCGTGCAGGCTCAGCTTGCCGCGGTCGCCGATCTCAGCGATCTCGACCTCGACCTGCTGGCCGACCTGCAGGACATCGTCCACGGAGTCGATGCGCTTGCCACCCACGAGGCGACGGACCTGCGAGATGTGCAGGAGGCCGTCCTTACCGGGGGTCAGCGACACGAACGCGCCGAACGAGGTGGTCTTGACGACCGTGCCGACGAAGCGCTCGCCGACCTCGGGCATCTGCGGGTTCGCGATCTGGTTGACCATCGTGCGGGCGGCCTCGGCGGAGGCGCCGTCGGAGGAGGCGATGTAGACGGTGCCGTCGTCCTCGATGGTGACGTCAGCGCCGGTCTCGTCCTGGATCTGGTTGATCATCTTGCCCTTGGGGCCGATGACCTCGCCGATCTTGTCGACGGGAACCTTGACGGTGATGATGCGAGGAGCGTTGGGGCTCATCTCATCCGGGCCGTCGATCGCCTGGTTGATCAGGTCGAGAATTGCCAGTCGGGCGTCGCGGGCCTGGGCCAGCGCGGCGCGCAGCACCTGGGAATCGATGCCGTCGAGCTTGGTGTCCAGCTGCAGGGCCGTGATGAAGTCACGGGTACCGGCAACCTTGAAGTCCATGTCGCCGAAGCCGTCCTCGGCGCCCAGGATGTCGGTCAGGGTGACGGCCTTGAACTGGCCATCGACCTCACCGGTCATCAGGCCCATCGCGATGCCCGCGACGGGGGCGCGCAGCGGCACGCCGGCCTGGAGGAGGGACAGGGTCGAGGCGCAGACGGAGCCCATCGACGAGGAGCCGTTGGAGCCCATGGTCTCGGAGACCTGACGGATCGCGTAGGGGAAATCCTCACGCGAGGGCAGGACGGGAACCAGGGCGCGCTCGGCCAGGTCGCCGTGGCCGATCTCGCGGCGCTTCGGGGAGCCGACGCGGCCAACCTCGCCCGTCGAGAACGGAGCGAAGTTGTACTGGTGCATGTAACGCTTGGCGTTGACGGGCGACAGGTTGTCGATCTGCTGCTCCATGCGCAGCATGGCCAGGGTGGTGACACCCAGGATCTGGGTCTCGCCACGCTGGAACAGGGCGGAGCCGTGCACGCGGGGCAGGACCTCGACCTCGGCGGAGAGAGAACGGATCTGGCGCGGGGTGCGGCCGTCCATGCGGATCTCTTCGCGCAGGGTGCGGTTACGGATCGTGGCCTTCTCGAGCGAACGGAAGGCAGCCTTGAGGGCCTTCTCCGACTCGGGGAAGCGCTCGGCCAGGGCCTCGAGCATCTCTTCCTTGACGGCGTCAACGGCCTCGTCGCGGGCGAGCTTGCCCTCGGTCAGCAGGGCCTGGGCGACCTTCTCGGCCGCGTATTCCTCGACCGCCGCGTACTCTTCGTCGGTGTAGTCCAGGAACAGCGGGAACTCGGCGGTCTCCTTGGAGGCCTTCTCGGCCACCTTGAGCTGAGCCTCGCACAGGGCCTTGATGAAGGGCTTGGCGGCCTCGAGGCCGTCGGCCACGACGTCTTCGGTGGGGGCGGTGGCGCCAGCCTGAATGAGTTCCCACTCGTTCTTGCCGCCGCCGGCCTCGACCATCATGATCGCGACGTCTTCGGAGCCGTCTTCCGTGGTGACGATGCGGCCCGCGACAACGATGTTGAACACGGAACGCTCGAGCTCGCTCCAGCGCGGGAACGCGACCCACTGGTCGTCGATGAGCGCCAGGCGGGTGCCGCCGATCGGGCCAGTGAAGGGCAGGCCGGCGATCTGGGTGGACATGGACGCGGCGTTGATCGCCAGAACGTCGTAGGCGTCGTCCGGATCGATCGTCAGGACGGTCTCGACGACCTGGACCTCGTTGCGCAGGCCCTTGACGAAGCCGGGGCGCAGCGGGCGGTCGATGAGGCGGGCGGCCAGGATGGCCTCGGTGCCCGCGCGGCCTTCGCGGCGGAAGAAGGAACCGGGGATACGACCCGCGGCGTACTGACGCTCTTCAACGTCGACGGTCAGCGGGAAGAAGTCGAACTGGTCCTTGGGGTTCTTGCCCACCGTGGTGGCGGACAGAACGGTGGTGGAATCGTCCAGGTAGGCCAGGGCGGAGCCAGCGGCCTGCTTGGCGAGACGGCCGGTTTCGAAGCGCACGGTGCGCTTGCCGAAACGGCCGTTATCGATAATCGCCTCTGCGGCGATGATGTCGGAGCCTTCCATCATGGGGCGTTTCTCCTTGGTTTGTTGGTGTCGCGCTCCACTTCGGCCTTCGATCGAAGCCCACGGATAAACGCTCCGTAGGCCACTGTCGAAAACCGGCGGCTTTCGCGCGAGAAATATCGGTTTGCCCGAGGCGGGCGTGTGAAAACCGGCCCGTCTCCGCTATGGGAGGCGGGCCGGCCCAAAATCAGCGGCGCAGGCCGAGACGCTCGATGAGCGAGCGGTAACGCTCGATGTCGATGTCAGCCAGGTAACCCAGCAGGCGGCGACGACGGCCGACCAGCAGCAGCAGGCCACGACGGGAGTGGTGGTCGTGCGTGTGGGTCTTGAAGTGCTCGGTCAGATCCTTGATGCGGCGGGTCAGCAGCGCGATCTGCACCTCGGGGGAACCGGTGTCGCCCTCGTGGGTCGCGTACTCGGCGATGATCTGGTCCTTGACGTCCTTGCTCAGCGGCACAGGCTTCTCCTTTGTGTTCGTTGCGCGGGGCATCCGGGCTTTTCCCGGGTGCTGACAGTCCGCGGCCGGTGTACGGCCTTTCTACAGTAGCACGCCACCGGCATTATCCCCACAATGAGCGACCAACCTAACGATTCTGCCTTCTCACGAGGCCTTCTCCCCTCCCCGCTCTGCGCTCCCCCGGCCTCGGGCTGGGTGCGTGCGCCCCCTTGGGAGCGAGACCAGGCGAAGCGGAGGGCGCCCTATCGCGCGGTGACGGAGTCGGGATCGACGCGCCCGGCGACGCCGATGCCGAGGACGGAGGCCGTCTGGCGCAGGTCATCGTCCATCTGGGTGAGCAGTTCGTCGAGGGAGTCGAAGGAGAGCATGGGGCGGATGCGCGATACGAAGGTCACCGCGATACGTTCGCCGTACAGGTTGAGGTCGGAGCGGCCCATGACGTGGGCTTCGACGGTGCGTTCGACGCCGTTGAACTGGGGGTTGGTGCCCACGGAGATGGCGGCGGGGAGGAACTCGGCGGACTGGGTGCCGGGCACGGCGCGCACGACCCAGCCTGCGTAGACGCCGTCGGCGGGGATGACGCCTTCGACGTCCTCGGACAGGTTTGCGGTCGGGAAGCCGAGGGTGCGGCCGCGCTTGAAGCCGTGGCACACGGTGCCGCGGATGCGGTGAAGATGGCCGAGGACGCGGGCGGCACCGGACACGTCGCCGGCGGCGAGGAGCTCGCGCACCCACGAGGAGGACCAGCGGCGCCCCTCGGGGGCCTCGATGTCGGTGACCGTAATGACGTTGAAGCCGTAGCGGCGCCCGAGCTCGCGCAGCGTGTCGATGGTGCCCGCGTTGCCGCGTCCGAAACGGAAGTCTTCTCCGACGACGACCTCGCGCGCACCGCAGCGCTCCACCAGGTACTCGTAGACGAACTCGTCGGCTTCGAGGCTGTAGACGCTCGCGTCGTAGTGGGCGACGAGCGTGGCGTCCAGTCCTGCGGCGGCCATCGCGTCGAGGCGGTCGCGCAGCGGGGAGATCAGCTGGAGGCCCACCTCGGGCTTGTGGACCTGGATCGGGTGCGGGTCGAAGGTGATGGCCACGGCGTCGACGCCGAGCTTATGGGCGCGCTCGATGCAGGTGGAGATGACCTTCTTGTGTCCGTTGTGCATGCCATCGAAGTTGCCGATGGTGACGACGCTGGCCTCGTTGCCGGGAATGTCAGAGAGTGAATACCAAACGTTCATGAGTCTCTTTCTAGAAAACCAGGACGGTGCGCAGGCGAGCCGCATCAATGCGGAGCAGGCCGAGAACAGTGCCGTCGGGCGCGACGGCGGCGATCGGCGCGGTCTCCTCCTCGGGGGCGCTCTGCGGGCAGTAGCCTGCCTCGGCTGCCCACTGTGCCAGCTCGTCACGCAAGCGCCTCGGGGCCTGGCCGTGCGCGAACGCCCCAGCCTCGGCGTCGGACAGGAGGAGCGAGGGGAACATCGTGCGTGCAGCCTCGCCCAGGGGGACGAGGGGCAGGACCGGTTCTGCGTCCACCTCCCCTTCCGGGGTGGCTGCCTCGATGGCGGCGCTCAGTTCCTCGAGCGTCATCGCCGTCTCCAGGGGCACGTCGCCCACGCGCGTGCGACGCAGCGCGGTCAGGTGGGCACCCACGCCGAGCGCCTCGCCGGCGTCGCGCGCGAGGGCGCGCACATAGGTGCCCGAGGAGCACTCGACGACGACATCAACATCGACCACGCGAACGGGGCCGGAGGGAACCTGTTCGTCGGGTGCATTGTCCGCGTCGGATTCCTCAGCACGCACTCGACGGGGCGCGGGGGCGAAAGGACCTCCAGGCGCGAAATGTGCACCGGACGCGCCGCCAGCTCGACGTCTTCACCGGCGCGGGCAAGCGCGTAAGCGCGCTTGCCGTTCACCTTGATCGCCGAGACGGTCGAGGGCACCTGCATAATGTCCCCGCGCAGCGGCGCGAGCGCAGCCTCGAGCTGCTCCTCACTCAGCGAGGCGCAGCCAACGGCCTCGGTCGCGACGCCCTCAGCGTCGTCCGTGTTGGTGGCGACGCCGAAGCGGATCGTCGCCCGATATTCCTTCGAATGACCGCTCACCCAGGTGAGCAGCTTCGTCGCCTTGCCGATGCCGATGACGAGGACTCCCGTGGCCATCGGGTCCAGGGTGCCGCCGTGCCCCACCTTGCGGGTGTGGGCCAGGCGTCGCACGCGCGAGACCACGTCGTGGCTGGTGAGCCCCTGCGGCTTGTCGATGACAAGCAGGCCGGGACGAGGATTATCGGGGCGACGAGCCATGAGGGTCAGGCCCAATCCTTCGCGTCGGCCTCGTCCTCTTCGTCGTCGTGACGGTAGGGGTCGGCGTCGCCGGCGTAGGTCGCACCCGCGGACGCGGCAGCGATGGCCTCGTCCTTCGCCTTAGCCTTTGCCAGGGCGTCCTCGAGCGCGGCGGCGCTCTCGGGCAGGGCATCGGGGATGAACTCCAGGGTCGGGGTCAGGCGCAGACCTAGCGCCTTGCCCACGCGGGAGCGGAAAAGACCCTGCGCGGACGCGAACGCGCGCGCTGCCTTCTCGCGTTGCTCGTCGTCGCCGAGCACCGTGTAGAAGATGGATGCGTGCTGGAGATCGCCCGTCACGCGCACGTCCGTGATGGTCACAAGCTCCAGGCGGGGATCCTTCACCTGGCGTCCGATCATCGACGCAACGGTCTGCAGGATTCGCTCCTGCACCTTTCGAACGCGAGCTTCATCAGCCATCGCGCCCTCCTTTCGGGCGTTGTCGCCCTCGTCAAAACACTTGGTGAGAGAAGATCGGGGTCCGAGCGTGCCCGGACCCCGATACTTCAAGCCATGCGATCAGTCACGAGCCTTCTCGCGCATCTCCCAGGTCTCAATGATGTCGCCTTCGGCGATGTCCTTGTGACCCAGCGTGATACCGCACTCGTAGCCCTCGCGGACCTCGGTGACGTCGTCCTTCTCGCGACGCAGGGACGCGATCTCGAGGTTCTCGGCGACAACCACACCGTCGCGCACCAGGCGAGCCTTGGTGCCGCGCTTGATCGTGCCGGAGCGGACGATCGAACCGGCGATGTTGCCGAACCTGCCGGAGCGGAAGACCTGGCGGATTTCCGCGGTGCCCAGCTGGACCTCCTCGTAGATCGGCTTGAGCATGCCCTTGAGGGCAGCTTCAATGTCGTCGATCGCCGAGTAGATGACGTTGTAGTACTTGATCTCGACGCCCTCGGCATCCGCCATCTCGGCCACGCGTTCGGCGGGACGGACGTTGAAGCCGATGATGACCGCGTTGTCGACGGTCGCCAGGTTGACGTCGTTCTGCGTGATCGCACCGACACCGCGGTGGATGATACGCAGCGCGACCTCGTCGCCCACGTCGATGCGCAGCAGCGAGTCTTCCAGGGCCTCGACGGCACCGGACACGTCGCCCTTGATGACCAGGTTGAGGGTGTCGACCTCGCCCTCGGCCAGGACCTTGTCGAAGTCCTCCAGGGAGACGCGCTTGCGACGCTTGGCCAGCAGGGCCTGACGCTCGGCAGCCTCACGCTTGTCGGCGATCTGGCGGGCCGTGCGGTCATCCGACGCGACCAGGAACGAGTCGCCGGCGCGCGGGACGGACGTGAGACCGAGGACCGCGACGGGGGTCGACGGACCGGCCTCGGAGACGTCGTTGCCGGCGTCGTCGAACATGGCGCGCACGCGACCGTAGGACGAGCCGACCACGAGGGAGTCGCCCACGTGGAGCGTGCCGCGCTGGACGAGCATGGTCGCGACTGCGCCGCGGCCCTTGTCCAGGTTCGCTTCGATGGCGACGCCGCGCGCATCGGTGTTCGGGTTGGCCTCGAGGGTCAGCGCCGCGTCGGCGGTCAGCAGGACGGCCTCGAGTAGCTCGCGGATGCCCTGGCGCTGCTTGGCGGAGATGTTCACGAACATGACGTCGCCGCCGTACTCTTCTGCGACCAGGCCGTACTCGGTGAGCTGGGAGCGGATCTTCTCCGGGTTCGCCGTGTCCTTATCGACCTTGTTCACCGCGACGACGATCGGCACGCCGGCCGCCTGCGCGTGGTTGATGGCCTCAACCGTCTGGGGCATGACGCCGTCATCGGCTGCGACCACGAGGATCGCGATGTCGGTGACCTGGGCACCACGGGCACGCATGGCCGTGAAGGCCTCGTGACCGGGGGTATCGATGAAGGTGATCGGGCGGGCGGTGCCGTCCTCAGCCTTGACCGTGACCTGGTAGGCGCCGATGTGCTGGGTGATGCCGCCGTGCTCGGTGTCGACAACGTCCGTGTGACGGATCGCGTCGAGCAGCTTCGTCTTACCGTGGTCGACGTGACCCATAACGGTGACGACCGGCGGACGGGGCACCATGTTCTCGGCGTCGTCGAGTTCTTCGGCCTCGAGGTCGATGTCGAAGGACTCGAGCAGCTCGCGGTCCTCGTCCTCGGGGGAGACGACCTTGACGTCGTAGCCGAGCTCCGCACCCAGGGCCTCGAAGGTGTCCTGGTCGAGGGACTGCGTGGCGGTCGCCATCTCGCCCAGGGCGAAGAGGACCGTCACGAGTGCCGCGGGATTGACGTCGATCTTCTCGGCGAGGTCAGCCAGCGATGCGCCCTGGCGGATGCGGATCTGCGCGCCGTTACCGCGCGGGATCGACACGCCGCCGATGACGGGTGCGTTCTGCTGCTCGTACTCTTGGCGCTTCGCGCGCTTCGACTTGCGTCCGCGCTGCGAGCGGCCGCCTCCGCGACCGAATGCGCCCGGCGTGGAGCCGCGACCGCCGCGGCCACCGCCGCGGGGACCGCCGAAGCCGCCGCCGTTGTTCTGGGGTGCGCCGCCGCCTGCGCCTGCACCGGCGCCGGGACGCGCGCCGCCGCGACCGCGGCCACCGCCGCGACCGCCGCGCTCTGCGCCACCGTTACCGGAGGCGGCGTTACGAGCGAAGTTCGCCTGGCCGGGCATCATACCCGGGTTGGGGCGGTTGCCGCCGGTACGCGGGCCACCGTTACCGGAAGCACCCTGACGCGTAGCGCCGGAACGCGGGCCACCGTTACCGGAAGCACCCTGACGCGTAGCGCCGGGACGCGGGCCACCGTTACCGGAGCCACCCGGACGCGGGGTGCCGGGACGCGGGCCACCTGAGCCACCCGGACGGGGCATGCCCTGCGAGGATGCGTAGGGGTTGTTGCCCGGGCGCGGTCCACCGGGACGGGGGCCGCCGGGGCGAGCCGGGCGCGGAGCGTCGGTGCGACGCGGCGCGGGCTTGGGGGCGCCAGCCTCTGCGGGCTTACGGCCAGCGGGCTTGGGGGCACCTTCGGGCTTCTTGGCACGAGGCTTGGGCGCGCTCTTCGCGGCCGCGGCGGGCTTAGGCGCGCCGGGCTTGGGAGCGTCCGCCTTGGGAGCGGCCTTGGGGGCCGCGTCAGCGGTCGCTTCTGCGGGAGCCGCAGCCTTCTTTGCGGCGGGCTTGGCCGCACTGGGCTTGGGGGCCTTAGCGGCGGGCTTTGCGTCCGCCTTCTTGGTCTTGGGGGCCGCCGCGAACTTCTCGCGCATCTGCCGCACAACGGGCGGTTCGAGCGAGGACGACGACGACTTGACGAATTCACCTGCTTCCTTCAGGTGACCCATCAGTTCTTTGCTGGTGATTCCGAGCTCTTTGGCGAGCTCGTGGACACGCAACTTTGCCACATTTCTCCATTCCGGAAGCGTCTCCGGTCCGGAGACGCCTTACTGATATTGCTGGCAGCTCATCGCTGGGTACTCATCGGGTGCCCATCAGCTTCCAACCCGCTTCCATTTTCTCGGCGTTGATGGCCCGTGGCCATCACTGGTGGTTGATCAACTCCTCCACGTCGTCCCATACGCCATCCGGAACGTTTCCCGTTCGGAACGAGCGCGCGAGGCCGCGTCTGGCTCGGGCTTTCTGGACACACCCCGCGTCGGGGTGGATCCAGGCTCCTCGGCCTGGAAGAGTCGCCGTTCGATCAAGGTGAATCGATCCGTCCGGCGAGCGAACGATCCGCACGAGGGCGGCTCGGTTCGCGTGCGTGCCGCATCCAATGCAAGTGCGCTGGGGCCCAGGGGTGGGCACTGGCGGCACAGAATACGACACAATCCCCTAGCTTAGTCCAGCTAGGGGATTGCTCGTCTCAGATTCTATGAGCGACTTGTCACGTCGTCGGGGGTGGAGACGCGCGAGGCAGTCGCGTCGTCGCCGGTTTCCGTGTCGGCGTGGATGTCGATGTGGTAGTTCGTCAGGCGCGCGGCGAGGCGAGCATTCTGGCCTTCCTTGCCGATGGCGAGGGAGAGCTGGAAGTCCGGAACGATGGCCGTCGCAGTGCGGTTGTCCACGGAGTGGACGACGACGCGGGTGACTCGGGCCGGAGACAGCGAGTTGGCGACGAAGCGCGCCGGATCGTCGGAGTAGTCGACGATGTCGATCTTCTCCCCGCCCAGCTCAGCCATGACGGAGCGCACGCGCGCGCCCATCGGGCCAATGCATGCCCCCTTGGCGTTGATGCCCTCGCGGGTGGCGGCGACGGCGATCTTCGTGCGATGTCCGGCTTCGCGGGCGATGGCCTTGATCTTGACGAGGCCCTGCTGAATCTCGGGAACCTCACGCTGGAAGAGGCCGGCGACGAGGTTGGGGTGGGTGCGCGACAGGGTGATGCGCGGGCCGCGCTCGGTGCGCTCGACGCCCACGACGTAGGCGCGGATGCGGTCGCCGTGGCGGTAGGTCTCACCGGGAACCTTCTCGCCGTCGGGCAAGACGGCCTCGAAGTCGTCGGAAACCTGAACCATCGTGGGGCGGCCGGGGCGCGGGGCTTGGACGGTGCCGGTGATGATCTGTCCTTCTCGGCCCGCGAAGTCACCGAAGACACGCTGGTCGTCAGCGTCGCGCAGGCGCTGCATGATGACGGAGCGCGCCGTGGACTGAGCGATGCGCCCGAAGTTCTTCGGGGTGTCATCAAATTCACCAATGGGGTTGCCGTCTTCGTCCTCGTCCATCGCCATGACGGTGACGCGCCCAGTCTTCTTATCGATTTCGATGCGGGCCTGGGAGATCGCACCGGGCAGGTTGTGGTACGCCTTGAGCAGTGCCTCTTCGATGGCGTCAACGAGGGTTTCGAGGCTGACGCCCTTCTCGTTTTCCACCATCCGCAGAGCGGTCATATCGATTTCCATGGTCTCCTACTTCCCCGTTCCAAAGTCGACGCGGGAGCGCGCCTTCCTCATGTCCTGATAGTCAATGGTAGTCGTTTCACCGTCAACATCGATCGTTGCGCTGGTCTCGTCTGCGGCAACGACACGTCCGGAGACGTAGCCACCGGCGCGCAGCTTGATGCGCACGAGACGTCCGATCTGTCGCATCCAGTGTCCGACCTTCGTCAGCTCACGTTCGGCCCCGGGAGTCGACACTTCCAGCAGGTATTCACCGTCGATCGGATCCGCTGCATCCAGGGCTTTCGACACGGCGCGGGACACGTCCGCGAGCGTGTCGGAGTCGATTCCGTCGGCGCCAATGGGCGCTTCGACGATGACCCGCAGGAGCGGCATCGCATCGGAGCGTGAGCGGGTCACTGAGTCCAGTTCCAGTCCCGACTGTGCGACCACGGGAGCCAGCAACTCCTCGAGCGGTCCCTCTGACGTGGACGATGCCATATGCGCCTATCTTTCTCTCGCGTACGCGGGTCAGTTCCCTATCCTACCCGGGGGTGTGGGATGATGCGGGTGTGCGTTTCGCAAAACTGACTTTGACCACACATCGTCTCCCCAGCCTCATCGCGACCGGAGCGGCGCTCGTTGCGCTGTCCGCGTGCTCGTCCTCGTCTTTGCCGACTCTGTCCGGTTTTGACGCGGTGCGTGACCAGGCCGCGCGCACGGAGTCTGCGGCATCCGATCGGGCGACCCAGCTCGCCGAGGTCGCGACGGACTGTGCGTCCTGCTCGGCGGCTCTGCGCGCCGTCGCGTCGGCATCGGGCGAGCGACTCGAGGCGCTCGGCGGACTGTGGGATCCGTGGGGCGGGGCAACGCCCGAGGGCCAGTCCGCTCCGGCAGCAGTATCCGAGGCACCTACCGACGTCTCGGCGTACGTGTCGTGGCTGGCACGCACGGCCACGCGCGACCTTGAGATCGCCGCCAACCCGGACAAGACCTCCGCAGAAGAGGCACGCACGCTCGGCGCCTCGGCGCTCGGACGCTACGCGAGCGCCGTGACGCTCGCCCAGGCGTACGGCATTGAGCTGGATGCTGGCCTGGACCAGGCCCTTCTTGTCAATGACCGTGTGAACGCAGCCTCGCGCCAGGGTGTCCAGACCTGGTCTATTGATCTCTTTGATGCACCGGCGCTAACCTCGTCGTTCGCACCCTCCGGCAAGAACCTGGCTGCCTCGCAGGAGCTGTCGGCTGCGGTCGCGACCTGGGACTGCACGGCGTCAACTCTGCCGAAGGCCCAGGTGAGCGCGGGTACCCTGACCGACGCCTACGCCGTGTCGGGCGAGCTTTTGGTGCGCGCAGACGTCGCCCTGCGCGCCGGTGCGGCGGATATGCGTACGCCTCGCTGCGACCTTGGTTTCCTCGATGCCCCGTCCCTGGCCGCGAACTTGCTGGCAGCAGACGCCGCGATGTTGACCAGCGACTCCGCTGATGTGCGCGCAGCGGGGGCCAGTGCGGCGATGGCAGACATTGAACAGTGGGCGCCTCGCACGACGCTGCCTGCCCTGATCGGCACGCGCTGAGAATCGCCACCAGCGCCGAGTAGGCGCTCCGTCATACACGCAACAGGGCCGCTCCCCATCCGGGGGCGGCCCTGTGTCATTGCCTGGGCTCAGACCCTGGCTGCGATGTCGTCACCGATCTGGGAGGTGGAGCGCACGAGCGGCGTTCCGGCCGCCGCGGCCTCGGCACGCGCTGCCATGTCGGCGTCGATCGCCGCGCGCACACGCTCGGCTTCCTCGGCGAATCCCATGAAGTCGAGCATGAGCGCGACCGAGGAAATGGTCGCAGTCGGGTCCGCCTTGCCCTGCCCCGCGATGTCGGGGGCGGAGCCGTGCACGGGCTCGAACATGGAGGGGAACTCACGCGCGGGGTTGAGGTTGCCGGACGCGCTCAGGCCAATGCCACCGGTGACGGCCCCGGCCTCGTCAGTGAGGATGTCGCCGAAGAGGTTGTCGGTGACGATGACGTCGAAGCGGCCCGGGTCTGTGACCATGTAGATGGTGGCGGCGTCGATGTGGCAGTAGTCGACGCTCACGTCGGGGTATTCCTCCCCCACCTCGTCGACGATGCGGCGCCACATGTGTCCGGCGTTGACCAGGACGTTGTGCTTGTGGACGAGCGTGAGGTGCTTCTTGCGCGAGGCGGCGGCCTCGAAGGCGTAGCGCACGACGCGCTCGACGCCGTAGGCAGTGTTGACGCTGACCTCAGTCGCGATTTCGTGGGGGGTGCCCACGCGCACGGCCCCGCCGTTGCCGCAGTAGAGGCCCTCGGTGCCTTCGCGCACGACGACGAAGTCGATGTCGCCGGGGTTAGCCAGGGGGCTGGGCACGCCCTCGTAGTACTTCGAGGGGCGCAGGTTCACGTAGTGGTCGAGGGTGAAACGCAACTTGAGGAGCAGACCGCGCTCGAGGACGCCGGAGGGCACGGAGGGGTCACCGACCGCACCAAGCAGGATGACGTCGTGGTGCTTGATCGCCTCGAGGTCCTCATCGGTGAGGGTGTCGCCTGTCGCGTGCCAGCGCTCGGCACCCAGGTTGAAGTGGGTGGTGGAGTAGTCGATGCCCTTGTCCGCCAGGACGCGGTCCAGGACCTTGAGGCCTTCGGGGACGATTTCCTTACCGATGCCGTCACCGGGGATTACTGCGATGTTCAGTGTCATGTCTCCATCTTCCCCCGCGTCTCCCCCGCGCGTCCGGGTGGGTCCAACCCGTGGTCTCTTTGGGCCGTGACGTCCCCCATAGACGAGGCCGGGGCCGGGAGGGCACTCACGCTCCCCCGGCCCCGGCCGAGACATCAGGTCAGATCAGATCCACGCACCCGAGGATGCGAAGTAGTACCAGCGACCGTCGATGGTCTGCCATCCGGTGACCATGTGGCCATCACCGGCGAAGTAGTACCAGGTGGAACCGATGTGCTGCCAGCCGGTGAGCATGGTGCCGGTGTCGGAGAAGAGGTACCAGGTGCCTCCAACCTGAGTCCATCCGGTTGCCATGGCCCCGGTGGAGGGCTCGAGGTAGTACCAGGCGCCTCCGTCGCTGACCCAGCCGCTCGCGCGTGCACCGTAGGCGTTGTAGTAGCTCCACACGCCGTCGGTCTTATCCCAGCCGGTGACCATGTAGCCGTCAGCACCGAAGCGGTAGGTGGCCTCGCCGATGGTGACGGTCTGGTTCATCGCATAGGTGGAGTCCTCCAGCTGCCACTTCCACCCTGAGCCGGTGTTGACCCAGTGCGCGGGGTTGACTGCGGGTGCAGGTTCAGGCGCGGGCTGCGGGTCCGGTGTGGGGTCCGGGGCAGGTTCGGGCGCGGGTTCGGGCGTGGGCTGCGGGGCGGGAGCGGAATCTTCGCCGGGATCGACCAGGCCAAGGTAGGCGGCGTCCACGCGCATAAACTCGATGTTCTTGTAGCCGCCGGACTCGTAGAGGAGGCCCCAGGTGCCGTCAGCGAGGGCGTGAAGGGTCGAGTAAGCCATGTCGCCGCTCTCGAAGACCGTGCCGTCGTTCCAGGTGAAACCGTCGTCGTAGGAGACGCGGATTGTGCCGTTGGCGCGAGCACTGGAGGAGTTGGCGTTGGAGAAGAGCAGGACACGGGCGCGTGCGGACCCCTCGGGGGCGTCCGGGAATGCGCGGATGATGGAGGCGTTGTTCCGCGGGTCAGTCAGGTCCCAGTTGTGGCGGAAGGGACCCCAGGTCTGACCACCGTCGTAGGAGATAGCCTCCAAGCGCTGGCCTGCGGTGCCTTGCGTGCGCGAGTTGAGGAGCAGGCGACCGTCGGAGAGTTCGACGACCTTGTTCTCGTCCGCACTGCCTTCGGTGGGGGTGCCGGGTTTCCAGGTCGCTCCGTGGTCGTCGGAGTAGACGGAGACGGCCATGAGGGAGGTGGAGCCGGAGTTGGCGACGGCGTACTGCTGGATGAGGCGTCCGGCGTGGGTGCCGTAGCGTAGCTGGATGCCTTCACCGGAGGACGCGAAGCGGGTGAACCACGCTCCTTCGTATCCGGCGCTCACCTGGTCGGTGATGGTTCGAGGGTTGACCCATGTTTCGCCGTTGTCGTGGGATTCGACGACGTGGGCGTGCAGGATGTTGCGCGCCGTGGGGTCCGTGCCCAGATGGGATTGGAAGAGGCCGGCGTCGTAGGACTTGACCGAGAACAGGAAGATCGTTCCGGTGGTACGGTCCACGACGAAGGAGGGGTCGGAGTATCCGATCTTCTCCGCACCGGGGGTTCCGGCGAGGGCGGTCTTGATGGGGGTCCAGGACTTACCGCCGTCCTTGGAGATGCGGTAGACGATGGAGTTGGCCTGGGGCGCATCCTGACAGGTGTTGGGGCGACCGTCCCACGAGGCGATGATCCAGCCATTGTTGGCGGTGGTCAGAGCGGGGATGCGGTGGCAGCTAAATCCGGCGAGGCCGGGGGACGCGAGGCGAACCTTGTCACCAATCGCGTAGTCATGCGGGGTTTCCAGCGGGTCCGGGGCCGGGGGACGCTCGCCCTGGGCGACGGTCACCGGGTCGGCGTTGGCAGTGATGCCACCGGCGATGACATCCGTGCCGTTGCGGTCACGGGTGGCCGCCCACGTGGTCATCGGGGTGAAGGTGCCGGCCGCAACGTCGTCGGCGGTCACGGTGTGCGTGGCGGTCGTGCACTGCTTGGTGGTGTGCGCGGCGAGGTTGTGCCAGCGGCAGTTCGGAGCGCCGGTGGTGAGGACGCCGGACAGGTTCGAGTCCACCGGGAAGACGGTGAGCGCGCTGTCGGTGTTGTTGGTGTAGGTGACGGTGATGGTGATCAGGTCGCCTTCGTACACCTTGTCTCCGTGGGAGTCGGTGCGCGTGACGGTGACGGTGATGGGGGCCGAACCTTCGTCGGTTGCCGAGGCCGCCACCGGAGCAGCTGCACCGGTGTCACTGGTCGGGGTCGCGAGCGCGGGAACCGAGAGAGTCGCGCACAGCAGCACGGCTCCCGAGGCAGCCGCGAGGGCGCGCCCGTAGTGGCGGAGGGTCATCATTGGTCCTTCCGATATGGGTTGTCAATCAGCGGTCAGTGAGTCATGACTCACTATCCACGAGATTCATCATACAAATTTAGATGCTCGCTAACCAGTTATAGGACAGACAATTTTATCAACGTCTAGGACAATTACCTTAGAACTATCAAGATT
>ERZ1699240.119-NODE-119-length-20165-cov-3.234854_pt1 | contig 20165 bp, 28 predicted proteins | sample MGYA00581535_ERZ1699240 | MGnify/ENA primary metagenome ERZ1699240 (study PRJEB42319, sample SAMD00040327) | human oral metagenome | material: saliva | host: Homo sapiens | study: EMG produced TPA metagenomics assembly of PRJDB4115 data set (Metgenomic analysis of... | reverse complement strand
ATGTAAGTCATCTGTCTTGTATCTTTCTGTCTCAACTTCAATTCCTTTATACGCACCACGTATCAAAAACTCAAGTTTGTGAACAGCACTCTCTGAAAGTTTCGCCTTGTTGTTATATTCAGTCCAAAGTTTAAATGCCTTTTGTCTAGCTTCTTTTACATTTGACATCCAATCATCTCCTTAAACACTAATAGTCATCATAGCGTCGAATCCTTCCAACTCAAATATTTTATGCATCCCACTATGCTTATGCATACCAACCCATGATTCGTCGTCAATCCCCATGACCTCACGCACTCGAATCCAAGATGAATTTCCATTCACTGGTATCTCGCTTTTATCCCCAGCTAGTAGTAGTTGTAGCAATAATTTGTTATTTATGTAAACATCACCAACCATTTCTACCGGGTTTTCAAACCAATACGGTACCCATCTACCTATCATTTCTTCATAGTATCCAACCTTGCCACTAATATCTTGTGCTGGAAACACAAACTTGACTCCTTTGAAGCAAGTAGCGTGTACATTATCACCTACTTCTACATCCGTACATTCGTTTAATGGTAAAATGATTGGATGTTGAAGTTCACTACTAACTAATGTTGCTGTAAGATTTAAACTCATTATTTTTCCTCCATTCTGTCAACCAAAAACTTTACCACATCGCAAGACTCATCGATAAACTGATAGTTAGTGTGGCGTCTGACCCGTCCATGTTGAATACTTCAAGAATTCCGTCATGCTTACGTTTAGCCTGTACCGCATCTCTGTCATAAAAGTTTGAGACAACCTCACGTATTTCAACCCAAGCTGAATTTCCATCTACTGGTATCTCTGTTTCGTTAGCGAAAATAAATTCCCGATACAACAAGTCGTTTGATATGTAAACATCAACGATGACGTCCACTGGAAAATCAAATCTAATTGGCATCCAACCTTCTACTTCATCCTCATATCCAATCTTACCATTAATATGTTGCGGATAGATAGAAACCTCAATTCCCTTGAAATAAGTGCGACATGAACCTTCATCGATTTCCACACTCTTACCATTAGTTAATCGTAAATCAATTGGTTTTGATAGCTTGCTACTAAATAATTCTGCTTCAATGTTCAATCCCATGATTTCATTCCTCCTAGTATTCATTCTCAATGAGAGCGATATTCTTCTTCAAGTTATACGTAATAACCAATATTGGATGAATTGAGCGTTCTTTCTCAATCATAAATTTATAAAAAGCGTCAAATCCTTCTACAAACAATGTTTCATGTAGTTTACGAATATATTCATTTTGTGGTTGCAGCTCTACTAGTTGTTCATATAATTCCACAGCGTTATCATAATGATACTCCACCAACGGTCGCATGAACTCTACACAGTCAGTCAACGCTTCGGTTTTAATCTTGTGTTCAATATTATTCATCACAGTATCAATATTCGTTAACTTATTCATTAAGTCAATTTCGAGATAGACTAGTCCATTTCGTAACGATTGTGCAATATCATTCCAATCTTCCTCAGTTACTTCTCTAAGTCTTGACTTCCTTAAATAATGAAGTCCCATTTGTTCAAAATCAACCGTGTCATCACCAATGTCAGCAAACATTTCATACCCCAAACGTCCCAGACCATTAGTATGGTATTTCGTATCATTGGTCGAAAGCGCGGCTACTAATAATACATGTTTACCATTAACGTCACGTCCAATGTCAATGCCGAATGGTTTTACATATTTTTCTAATTTGTCAATAAAACTAAACGCCCACTCTCGAAATGCTCCACTAAATTCACCACCGTCGAAATCGTAGAAGATTTCAGCAATTCGTTTCATTTCAACACTAAAGTCACGTTCTTTCAATCCAACTCGTCGACTCCACTCACGATATGCTCGAACATAGTCTTGATATAACTTATAAACTTCGTCTTTTGTTGTCATTTAAACACATCCATTCTAGTTTTCCTGTAATTCAATCACGTGTTCTTCCAATTTATAAATATCAGCAAGTGACTCGTAATCATATAACAAGAGTTCCACCCACTCATCATAATTACCATCGAATCCTTTAACATGTGATTTTTTCACAATCTCACGTTTTTCTTCACTCAATGTGTTATAAATCTCCATTGCATTTTCGTAATGTGGGTCAATAATGTGTTTTAAATCATAGTAGCAAATTCCGAGTCCCTCGTTGTGAATTCTACCTAACATGTAATTAGCAGCACGTACCAATTCATCGTATAACGTGTTCATATCACTATCCAAGAAGTTGAGAGCATTTTTCAATTCTTGTTCCAAATCGCTCCATTCTTGTTCAGTCACGTCATCTAACTTAGATTTCATTGTGTAAAATAGAACGAGTTGCTTGAAACTTTCTTCGTCATCGATAAATAAACCGACCATATATTTACCCAGTTTACCTAGTCCCTTGCGAACTTCTTTGTCAAAATCCACATCTAACGTAGCTGTAAGAACGCATCCGCCATCACTGAAATCACCTTCGACCTTGATTTTGTCGTATGTGTTATCAAATCCCTTGACGGTACTCTCGAACCATTTAGCTAACGCCAATTGTAGTGTATCATCGTATCCTCTGAACGCTTTAAGAACATTGTCCATTTCCTCACTATAATCCGCTCTAAATGATTTAAACTTACGTTCTTGCTCATTGTGTAACTCCACAAAATCTTTATATAATTTATAAACTTCTTCTCTTTTTGGCATTTTAACATCTCCATTCTTTCACTCTCCGAAAACTGTTCTTTTACAGTTCTCAAATGTATCTTCACTCTTTCCCAACAAATCCAATTGATGACATCTTACTATCAAGTCATCTAATTCTAGTAAGACGTATTCTCGAATTCCAACTCTACCATGCTCAAGCAGCCAATATACTGTTTCCAGCTCATTTTCTGAGAAACAATCAACAAAATCATTGAATTCCAACGGTGAACCTAATGTACCAAAATGAACATCTATTTCGAAATACTCCAAGCACTCATGTGCTAAAATGTTAAAATACTCATTAACTGGTACATGTGCCAAACTCGGAATCATGTACACATCCCAACAATTGTCAATGTCGACCACCAAAGCGTACTCACTTACTGCTTGAATCTTGCGTCGAATGTCGTTCTCGTATTCCGTACACCAATTCATAAATCTGAGTCTATTTTCATCAAATGCTTCGTATTTATCAAGACGTGCTTTAAAATCCTTAAATGGTCTATAGATTCCAAAATCAGACCGCTCTAGTTTAACTGTCAACATCTCAATGTCTCTCATGAAAGCCGAGTACGCAATCTTTAATCTATCTGCACCAACTACCATCGTCATATCTCCGTTCTATTGACTAATCACAATTTGTTTGCATTTATCATATAAAGTATCTCGATTTCCCATATTATCTAATACAGCACACATCTGATTCATGTCCATGATTTCATACATAACTTTGTTCTGTATCTCATCAGCAGCCTGTCCCATCTTGTCGTATAACGTATCCCATTCATCTTCCGTGAAATGTTGAATGAATTCATCGAATTCTAACGGTGAATCACTTGTTCCGAAATGAATGTTTTTACTTTGGCATCCTAAAAACTCGTTTACAGCAGCGTTAAAAACATTCTTTCGTGCTCGTTTACTTATCTTCGGAAAAATATAAACTGTCCAGTTTTCACCCTTATCATCAATTTCAACATCCTCATTGACTGAATGAATTCTATTTACAATTACCATTTCATACTCATCACAAAATTGGGTGAATTTACTTGTATCAATGGTAACTCCATCCTCATTTTCAAGTCGCTCATGAAATTTAGCAAACGGTTTTCGTATCTTAAGCGGTTTTAATCTATCCGCTAACATACTAGCCACTCTTGTACATAGTTCATATCTAACTTTCAGTGTGAATTTACTTACTGTCATCTTAACATCTCCATTCTCATTCTACAAACCGAATACTCTATTTCTACAATCTTCAAATATTTGTTCACTTTTACCAAGTGCATCTAATTTGTTGCAAACTTGTTGAACATCATCTATCTTCCAATACACATCTTCCCAAATTCTAAGAGCGTATCGTTCCAATTGACTATGTAGTGCTTCCCAGCCATCTTGCTCGAAATTTGCAATGAATTCATCAAATTTCAAAGGTGAACCAACATCTCCGAAGTCGATACCCTTCCACATAGGACTCCCACAGAAATGTGCGATTGTGTCAAATATCTCACTTTGCTTTACTTCTGCAATTTTAATCGGTACAAAAACTTCCCAGTATTCGTCACGTTCTACAATTTTAACAAATACACTCAATTTCTGAAATTCGTTGATTACATCCTTTTTGTAGTTATCACACCAAGTCATAAAAGCCACTCTTTGATTGAGTGGTAAACTTGTTTCAGACAACTCATCTGAACGTAGTCGCTCTCCAAATTGATTAAACGGTCTATAAATTTTAAGATTCGAACGTAATAATTTTTCGGTTGTCATTTCGACCACTTCTATAAAATTTCCGTACGCCATACGAATGTCTTCTCGTTCAATCGTCATATCTTATTCCTCACTTTCCATATACGCTCTCAAATCGAAAGCATTTCGACTAGTAGTTGCGTTCTCCAAAAATATAATCACAACATGATTCTTTAGCTCTCGTTTCGACCAATGTGGACAGTTTGTTACTAAAATCGATAAGAGCTACTAAATCAGAATTCAACATCTGTTCAATCTTTGCTTTTGCTACTGCAAGTGTATCATACAACTCATCATCGGTCAACTTACATGCTTTTCTAAACTCAACGAAACTCAACGGTGAATCAACTGTTCCAAAATCAAATGTTACTCCTAAGCTACATAATACTCGATTCATGTAAGAATTAAACAAGTCGTCGCTATATAATTTCTCATCCTTGAATAAAACCACTCTCCAATAGTCAATGTGTCTTTCAACAGTAAACGGAGTGTCATCCCAAACTCGTTTGTGAATCATTGCATTGTACTCAATTTTCCACCAATCGAAGCGTCTTTGTGACGCCTTGTCCATATGAACTACGTGTAACTCGTCTCGTAAATCATTATCCGGTTTCATGATTTTTACATCAGAGCTTTCTCTCACTTGTACCAATTCACGAGCGACACTCACTAGCTCATCGTATTTAGATTCTAATTCTTGCTTCGTCATTAACTCAATCCACCTTCAAATACCATTTCATAACATGTACGACTTGCGTTATCATCAATGTACGCTTGAAATTTTTTACTAGTGTTTACTAAGTTTTGCAATTCTTTTGTGCGTAAAATGAATGCTCTCATTAGTGCAAAATTCAAATTACGATGTGCGTCCTCATACTCAGACTCGTCATACCATTTGATGAAATTACTAAAACTCAATGGTTCATCCACTGTACCGAATGACATAACCAAGTCACTCAATAGTCGATTCATGTATCTACTGAATAAGTCATCGGATTTCAAATCCTCTTGTTGAAAGAATAACAATCGCCAATAATCGTCACCATCTTCCACGTGATATGGTGTGTCACAACTCATCTTAATCTCCATGTGACCTTCAAAGTATGTCACCCACCAATCGAAACGATTTTTGGTTTCCTCTCGCATATTGTCCACATTCAACTCAGCTCTCATTTTATCGTACGGTTTCATGATTTTCACGTCTGAACTCAATCGTTCTTGAATGTACTCCTTCACATTATTCACAAGTTCGTTGTATTCTTTTTCCAAAAACTCAATTGTTACCATATTGGTTTTCCTCCTCGCACTGCAAAATCACATGCTTCGTAAATCTCCTCACCACTTAGTGATTCATTTAGTCGTTTACACAAATCCCATGCAATTCTCTTTTGATTATTTCTCACATCTTCAATTCTAGCTAGACCGTCTTCAAAAATTCCAATGAACTCATCCAGTCCAAGCGATAATCGACCATGTTTTGTGCGGTCTTTCACAAAGTCTTCATATTTTATATATTCCTCGAATGGTGTTTGTTCGAATTTATTTCCGAAATCAAAACAACCGTTCATTTCAAATAGTCGATGAACTAAGCTACTGAAATCATCTTGCATCCATTGGTCAAAACGTTTTAATACTAAAACTCTCCATCGGTTTCCTAAATCACGTAACTCGAATCCACACTTGTCGACCTCATACTCAATTTCGTAAGCAATATTGTCTACATACGTGAAAAATCGTTGTTCTAGTTCACCGTAGTCATTCTCAACATCTAGTCCAATTCTAAATGCCCATTCATTAAATGGTTTGTAAATTTCGAACGAACCACCATTGAGTTCATGATATAGCTCCACTGCTTCTGTCATAAATTCGTTATATTTTTCTTTCACTAATACGTATTCTTTTCGTAAATCTTCTGTCATCTCATTCACCTTTCACAAAATCTGCACATTCGTCAATGACGTCGCCATAATAAACATATCGTTCTAGAGCTGCTGCGAATTCCTCAATTTTACCAATTGTATTCTCTGAAAATTTCGTTACATTGTCGTTTGCTTTGTCCATAAACCACAAAATCTCATCATCTGAACATCCACTGAAACATTTAGCAAAAACATCATATTTTAGAACGCCATAACTATTGAAGAATTGACAATCCACATCAATCGGTAACATGCGATGGATGAAGTTCTCCATATCGTCGTTTCCTTCCACTTTCGTTGGAAGTAAAATCCATTTATCACCAATGTCTCGTAAAAATAGTCCGTGTTCCTCGGTCTTCTCTACAAGTGTTTTTGTGAAATTATCACACCATGTATGAAATCTTTCATTTTGTTCGTTATAACCAGTTTTTAAGTCCAATCCTGCATATTCTGCAAACTCGTTAAATGGTTTCTTAATTGTCCTATTTGATTTTTTTAATCGATTCCATGTTCCAATTACGTTTACAAGAAGTTTGTCATAAACTTTTTCATTTACCATTTTACTCATTTTTATTTATCCTCTCTCAAAACATGTTTCTCGCAATCGTCAAATAGTTTACGAGCGTCCAACTGTTCTCGTAGTTCTTCACAAAGTTTTTTCACAGCTGGAATCTTGTCATTTCTGATTGACTTGATTTGTTCCAATCCACGTTTAAATACTTCAATTGCTTCACTTTCGTCGTAAATCTCTTGAGAATACTCATCAAAATCATATACACCATAATAACCACAATCATTATATCGTAGCTCACCATCAGTCAAAATGTCCACCAACGTATCCATGTCTAAGTCGTAGCTGTATGGTAAATCTCCTACATTAAATGGTAACACTATCCAACCATCTGACGCATTACACCAATTCAATCCACGTGAATGTACCAAGTCATAAAATCCAAGTGTGAGATTAGTCCTCCAACTCATAAATCGCATTTGTTTCTCAAAACTAGCTGTCTCCAACTCCAACATCCACTCAAACGCTCTGAATGATACTGGACTATAGTTATCTAAATTCTTTAGTTCTTTATAAAGTTTCTCAACCTCAGTCATGAACTTGTTATAAAGTTTTTCTACCTTTTTATATTCCATCTGTCAACCTCCTATCTTGAAATGAAATTCTTACAATCTTCAAATAACGCATTAGCACTAAAGTCTTCTCTCAATTCCTCACATAATTTGTTAATCTTCGGTAATTCATTATTACGAATATAATTTATTTTTGACAATCGTTCTAAAAATACATTAATCACTTCTTCTAATGTACGGTTTGTCTCCGTCCAATATTCCTCAAAATCGTAAACGCTATAATAGTCACCGAATTCAAAATTCAACTCACCTTCGGTCAGAACATCTAACAATGAACCCAACTCTCCATCATACATGTATGGTAAGTAATCATTACCAAATGGTAGAATATGCCAATATAGATATTTATTATTCACACTCAACTTATGTGCTTGTACGACCTTAACGAATTCTAGAGATACTTTATCTCGATATTCATAGAATGAGTCTATTGCGTTAAAATCAAGTGACTCAACATCAATCAACTTATAAAGTTCATCGAATGGTTTTTCAATCTCATTGTCCAATTTTTGAATCTCAAGTTGAAGCTTTGTTGTTTCTTTGATAAACTCATCGTAAATCTCTTTTGCGTCATTGTAGTTCATGAATCATCTCTCCTATCTATTTAAAAACATAATTTTCACATTCTTTCAGTAGCTTACTAGAACTAAATTGCTCTCCCAATTCATCGCACAAGTCTTCTACAAGTTCCAATTTGGAATTCCTTACTTTTCCAATATTGCCCAATCCTTGTTGGAAAACTTTTATCATATCTTCGTGTTTCATGTTTCCGTACTCGCAATAATCATGAAAGTGCGGCACGTTCGTGCCATTATTAAACATGTTTCCATGCGAGTGTTCGGTTAAAATATCCACGATTGTACTGAAATCAGAATCATAAGTATATGGAATCACTGTCAAATCAAACGGTACAACAATCCATTCACTCCCAAATTCAACCATGTACAATCCACCTTGTTTCACAGCGTCACTAAACCTATCTCGTACATCATCCACCCAACCATCAAAACGGTCTCGAACTTCCTGTCTGCTTTCCCAAACACCTTCTAGTGTACCAATTGCAAAGAACGGTTTCGGTATACTATTATCCATTCGATTTAGCTCACGATACAACTTAACAGATTCCTCTAGAAAATACTCATACAAATCCTCAGCTTTAGCTATCGTGTCATAATAGTTATCAACAAAACCCTCGAATCCATAGATATGACCCATCATTTCACTCCTCTCAATCTTCTAAGTAAAACTCTCTTTCAGCTTGTTTCATTCGCAATTCTAGTTCTTTTGCGTCTTCTCGCAATTGTTTACAAAAATCTTTCATTACACCAAGCTTAGTCTCTCTAATTTCTTGAACATTCTCCCACCCACGATAGAAAACTTGAATGATTTCTTCGTAAGTAAGTTCACCTTTTTCGTAATACTCGTGAACATCTGGTAAGTTATCAATATCGTCAAATAAATCACCATGTGATTGTTGTGTTAAAACGTATACCAATGTACTGAATCTATTATCATAATTACAATTTAATAAACTTGTACTAAATGGTAAAATTTCAAAACAATAGGGTGTGTCAACTACTGATAGCTCATTAGCTTTCAACGAATCGTACACCTTATGTCGAAATTCAGTATTCCATTGCTCAAATTGTCTATTTAAGCTTTCACCCTTCAAGCTTTTAAGCTTGCGACTCCATAATAGAAGTTCTCTATAGTTTTTATACACGATATTATACGTTGCTTGTAATTCTTTGTATAATTCAATCGCTGCATCCAAGAAGTCAATATACTCTCGCTCAGCTTCCATTGCAGTTTCGTAGTAATCATCAATATAATCTTCGTAACTCATATCCAACACCCACATCTTTCTATATAATTGTCTTATAAAAGCATTATAACACGAATCTCGATTTGAGTAAATACTTGCAAAAGTCGAGAAAATGAGAGTTTTCAAATTTTACACAAATTTTTTATTATACCACACTTCTAACATCCGTGTCAATACCTATTGTTAACCCTAAACTCTAAACATGGTTAACAATAAGAATCCGACCATCGTAAAAATTCCGAAACATACATGTAAACTTGATGTTTATATTGTCCATTTTTCGTGAAATATGACTGTAACCGTTCTGTAACAAACTGTAACACGTTTGTAACAATTCTCATCATTTTCTAATGCTTTTAAGCGTTTTTTAATGAATCTGTGCGTATCTCGAAAAAGCTGTGTTTATACGCACAGGAGATGCGTACAGCTTTTTTGTTGTTAAATCAACGTTTCTGATTTTGCTGTACGTATGTCTAAAAAAGATGCGTACAGCTTTTTTGTTGATTTAACAACGTTTCTAGACAACTGTACGTATCTTTTATAAAAAAACACTAAAAATAGTTTGAGAATGATAATACAAGTATAATATATTACAAAATAAGAGAGAGCATAGAAGTCGAAAAAAAAAGTTTTAGTACTTTTTTGCAAAAGATGCGTACAGCTGTCCAGAAATCCCACCAAATCAACAAAAAAGCTGTACGCATCTCTGTGCACATCAAAAATCGATGCGTACAGCTAAATCAGAAATCGCATTAAATCAACAAAAAAGCTGTACGCATCTTTTTGACCACTTGTGCACACACGTACACATACGCACAGCTTGAAAATCGTCGTTTCTTAACAATTTCTTAAACAATTTAAACATTTCTTAAACATTTCACAAATAAAATGAGTTTTTACTATTAAATAGCAAAATCACTTTCACACTATAAGCTTGTAATTCATGGTAGAAGCATTTCGTTGTACGTTGACATACAATCATACATCGTAACACTAAAATCGCTACAAGCTGTCTTAAATCGCAAATACGAGCGTCGTGTTGTAACTTCTGTTTCGACGAGAAGCGTCACCGCTTCTAGAATGCTCTCAGAAGCTCATAGACGACGTCTGAGACGTTTTAAGTACTCCTTGGAAACAATATACGTCTACCACTTAAAATCGTTAAAACAAGTCTTAAAACGCAAATAAGAGCACATTACTTTTTCACACTCAGCTCTACACACGGTGCTTGCATGTATGATATAATAGAGTTATGGAATTTACAGATTATAGAACCCAAACATATCTTATTGACATGAGCGATGAGTTGTATGAGATGTGCTTAGCAAGTAAGTCGTTATACAATCAAGCGTTGTATTTACTACGACAACATTTTTTTGAAACCGATAGGACACTCAGTGTCTCAGCACTAGATAAACTCGTGAAAAAGACGAATGAGTATCATTATCGTAAACTATATGTACAATCTGCACAAGCAACGATTATCAACTGTCGTATGAATGTCGTGAGATACTTTAAAGCAACAAAAGTATTTTATGAAAATTGGGACGCTTCGCAGAAGTTACCGAAATTTCCAATGTATTTGGACAAACAAGACTTGTATGATGTGGTATTGACGAACCAATTGATTAAGTTAGTGGACGGTCACATCTACTTCTCCAAACGCTTAGGATTAGAACCATTGAAATTAAAGCATGTCGACGGTAAACTACTAGAAGTGCGATTGAAACCAATCTTTTATCAAGAGCATGACACACGTAAACGGATGGTCGAAGCACAAGTTGTGTTTGAAAAAACACTCGACGTGGATAACTTGAACGGTAAACATGTCGCTGGCATTGATTTAGGTTTACATAATATTGTCACATTGGTTTCCACAAGTGCGTCTCCAATACTTATTTCTGGTGACAAAATGATTCGTTATCAACATCAATTTAATCGTAAACTCGCTCGTATCTTTGAAACTGGAGGTGCACAGTCCGTACGAGCACAGAAATTGTATTACAAACGTAAGCAATTTATGAATACAGAGTTACATAAAATCACGAAAACAATTATTAATTATTGTGTAGATAACGATATATCCACACTTGTCATCGGACGAAATAAAACATTAAAAGAAGATACGTACCATCGTATTTTCAAACAGTTACCAGTTCATCGTATTGTAGAGATATTAGAATACAAGACGAAAGAATATGGAATTACGCTCCACGTCACCGAGGAGTCGCATACGAGTGGAACATCATTTTTAGACGATGAGCTACCCACACCGACATATTATGATAAAAGTCGTCGCAAACACCGTGGATGTTTCATCTCAAACGATGGAATTCGTATTAATGCTGACGTGAATGCTGCATTTCAAATTATACGGAAAGTGTTTCCGAACATTGAGTTCGACTTACAAACAAAATTTCGGAGTTTAAATCCAAAGTTATTGAAAATTTAGCTTCATTTCTGATATAATATAAGAATACTATAAATTAAATGAGGTGAAAATTATGGGTATTAATCGATTAAAAACAAAAGCGAAAGACCCAACGGATTGCTTGTTTGGTGTCCAGTTAGACGGAACACCATTTAACTTTCCAATTTCCGCTGGACCGCACTGGTTGGTGTGTGGACAGTCTGGTTCTGGTAAATCCGTAATGCTTAATGGAATGTTGATTTCGATGATTTATCATTCGACGCCAGAAGAATTGAATATTATTTGGGTAAATTAGTTATTTACAAGCAGAAGCTTCGACAAACTGAAAAGCCCCACGTATCGAAAGGTGCGTGTCATTACAAGAGTTAAACCGAAGAAGTTGACCTAAAAGTCTCAACACCACAACGTAGTTGGAAACGACAAGCGTGACGGTCACGAAAGTAGAAAAAACGTTGAGAATGTTGATACGGATTATTAATGTACACCAACATGAATTTCCGTAAAGCTGAAATAAAAATCACTCAGTGCTGATTGAATAAATAGTGAACTTTCAGAAACGGTGACGCTAAGTCAACAATGTACAATTGTACATACAAGGGTCTGTTTCGGTAGCAAATCTCTAAGGATTAAATTGAATCTATGAGATAGCTCCAACGACTATCCGTTGAAGACGGAGTACATCACAAGCAAATGGTGATGGAAAAATACTTGGGTTTTCAAAATCATTAAGGTGTTTGATTTTGAAGATTTAACACATAGTCTACGCACGACCCGTAATGGGAGTGACCTAGAATGAACTAGGCTGTTAAGAGTTGCGTCTTAATAGAAATTGTCGAAAATTGAATATTTTTAGAACGGTAGACCCGAAAAAGGTTGAAGCGACTGCTTACATTGGACTACCATATTGTCCATTAGACCCAATTACAGAAATGGATGATGCATACGCATGTCTTCTATATTATACAGAACTCATGGATGAACGCTATCGTCGTTTCGCAAAAACTGGAGTGAAAAACTTACCAGAGTTCAATGATTGGGTTGAGCAAAATCCAGAGAAAGCAAGTGCACTTGGTTATGTAAAAGAACCATATATTGTATTTGTAATCGACGAGTTTGCGGATATGAAAGATACGGTTGGTTCAGACGTGGAGTTACCAATCAAACGTTTAGGGCAGAAAGCTCGTGCTGCAGGTATTCACTTAGTGATTGCAACACAACGTCCATCGGTGGATGTTATTTCATCTATCATCACAGCAAACGTACCATCTCGTGTTGGTATGCGTACAACAAATGCTGCGAACTCAAATATCATCATCCAACAAGACGGATGCGAGAAATTGACAATTGGACAAGCTTATATCAAGACAAATGACGGGATGACTCGTGTTACTGGACCGTACATTAGTAATGGAGAAATTGATGCTATTTTCAGAACATTACGTGAGAAATATGAAAGACCAGAACCAGCTGACTATAAGAGTTATCTTGTAGATAACGGGATTATGGACTGGGACACTGAGGATGGAAACATGGATAAACCACCAATGGAACGTAAGTTGAAGAAAAAACGTTCTCGTGGAGGTTTTGGATTCTAGTAAAACAGATAGGAATGAAAGAAAATGATAATTAAAAACTGGATAAAAAAGCACGGACGTAATACATTTAGTTTGCTATTAGGACTGTTCGCAGTCGTATGTTTAGCAATACCATACGTTCAAACATTTATCATTTCAAATAATCAAGTTGTTGCGATTGAGAAATTCAATGAGCTAACAGTAGATGACATTCGGAATAACGTAGAAGAAACACAAGAAGACGTTACGTTTGATTACAGTCAAGTACGAAGCTTGACACCAGAAGATGTAACCAAACAAGCACTTAGTGGGATTAAAGCATACCATCTGGGATTAATTTCAATTCCAGATTTGGATATGCTACTTCCAATCTATAAGGGTATTAGCAACGAAATCTTGTTCTATGGAGCTGGGACTCTGAAACCCGAACAACGAATGGGTGTTGATAATTACGTACTTGCAAGTCACAATTATGAGTACGAACCAAAATTATTATTCACACCGCTACTTCGCTCACAAGTTGGAATGAAAGTATATTTAACCGACAAGGACAAAGTATATATCTATCAAATCAGCGAGATTAAGAAAGTAAATCCAGAGGATGTTTGGGTGGTTGACGACCGTGGAAAAAATGAATTGACTCTAATTACGTGTGATGACATTTATGGGTCGCATCGCTTCATTTATAGTTGTGATTTAGTAGAAATTAAGACCGTCGACGAAGTCGGTCCAGACGAAATGACTCGCTTGTTTAATCACACGATTAGTAATATCGAAGCGAGAGGAGTTCTCTAATGAGACGTAAATTATTTCCGAGCATTGGGATTGCGACGACGTTAATCGCTGTTGCTCAACCGATGGTAAGTGCGGATACTATAGATATAAATATAAAATCAAAAGCGGAGTATAATCCGAAACAACCAGCGACGTGGCGACAACTAGATACGCCATTCTCAAATCAGTACTACACGCCAAGTCGTGAGCAAGGTGCTACATTTGGAATGGCGGGATGTGGTGCGTTTGCAATCGCTGCATTGTGGCAGAAAACTGGTTATCGTGATGTGACACCAGTGGATGTTGCGAATTGGTTAAACACATCAGCTCGTGACTATTCAAAAGCAATATCACCAGACGAGAAACATACCGGGTTGATGAAACCATTCGTCACAAATACACCAAATGCTGGGATTACAACGTATTATCCAGCGTATCTAGGTGACTACATGGACATTGACGGTCCAGCTGATAAAGGTGTACGTTATTTAAGTACTGGTGGTGACGGTGTTACATTTGGTTATAAAATCAATGATAATGTTCATGTTTGGAAGAAATCATTAGCTGAGAAATATCCAACATTGTACCAACAAGACGCTGATGAGTATATCAGAGCAGAGTTCGCAAAAGGTCGATTTGTGATGATTGTTATGACGACTCGAGATGGTGACCACATGGCGATTGTTGATGATGTTTTACCAGACGGTACAATTGTAATGGTGGATTCTGGTGGTGGTTACAAGTATTGGGAAGGTATGAAGCAGAAATGGAAAGCGACTGCTACTTCTGTATTCTCATATCAAGCAAAAGGACTAGATGTCCAAGAAGCACCAGTATTTTGGAAAGGTGAGACTTATACAAAAGCGAAAGCTGCGGTTCAACGTAACACACAATCAAATCAAGCATTGAGTGAGCACGTTGACTTAACAAACACGAAAGAAGTTGACACTGTGGTTAAAGCTGGTAAACCAGATACTACAATGAAAAACGGTAAAATCTCAACTGGTGAGACACGAGATGTAAGGTTTGGAGCTTCTGTTGTACCATTTAAGACTGAGTATATTATGGACAAATCACTTGAACCGGGTGTAGAGAAGCAAGTTAAAGCTGGTGTAAACGGTCGTCAGAACAAGAAACATGAATTTGAAATTAAAGCTCAGAATCGTGTTGTGAAATACGGTCCAGCGAAAGTAGCAGTAACAGTTGAGCGTAGAGTGAGTTTAGACTTAAAACCGGAACAAGAAAAAGTTGTAAGTAACGGTTCAATTGGATACAAAGACCATGATGGTAAGATTGTAGAACCAATGAAACCACGTGTTATTGAGTATGGAGCTAAAGAAGTAGCTTATAATGTAGTACGTAAAGAAACTGATGGAATTACGAGTGAAAAAGTGATTCAGAAAGGTAAAGTTGGTCGTGTAGACGAGCATGGTAAGGTGTTAGTTGCTCCAGTTGAGGAGATTGTTGCTGTACCGAAAGCTAGTGTAAAACCAACGGAAACAACAACGACTACAGAAAGTACTACGACTACAGAAAGTACTACGACTACTGAAAGTACTACAACAACAACAAGTACTACTACTGAAAGCACAACAACAGAAAGCACAACAACCGAGAGTACAACTGTTGAAACAACGGTCGAACCAACGACTACGTCGGAAACTACAACCGTTGCGACTAAAGTGGAACAAGAAGTTGTGTATGAAGTTGACTTTAACTTAGAAGTTGGAGAGCAACGAGTGAAATCTGAATCTCCAGAGAAGAAAGTAATTGCTTACGGTCCAGAGCGTATTTACAAAGATGTGATTCGTAGAGCTAATAATGACTTGACTCCAGATACTGAGAAAGTTGTCGAAGAAGGAAAAGATGGTTACAAGAACCAAAATGGTGAGATTGTGGAAGACAAGACAGATATGATTATCGAGATTGCACCGCATACGACACCATATGCAACGGAAGTTCAGTATACAACGGATTTAGCTCCGGGTGAGACAATGGTTGCAAAACAGGGTGTGCTTGGTTTGACATCATATGATGGAACAGCTCTCAGTGAACCACAAGATGAGATTATTTTACGTGGCGTTGAAAAAGACGCTAATGTACCGACTGTGAAGGTGAAAGACGTCGCTGACACAAATAGAAACGAAGAACTTGAAAAAGATAAACAAGACGCACTTGCGACACCATTCGAAGAACCGGCTCGCAAGACTAGTGAAGTGAAAACATTACCAGCTACGAACGTAGATAGTACAACAGTAGTACTATTAGGTGCTGTGGCTTCAATTTCAGCGATTGGTGCAGCAATTGGATTGAATAAGAAAAAGAAAGACGGTGGTGAATAATGATTCATTGGATTGGTAAAACGAATGGTGGTATCACCATCTACGAAACGGAAGTACATGACTCTATTGAGTTACTAGATGAATTGATGATGGAAGGAATTATCCAACCATATTGGGAAGTTGGGTCACAGTTAGCTTATTTCTTAGCACAAGAAAATCAAGAGTTTAAAGACATGTATGAGTCACTAACAGCAAACGAATTAAAGAAATTTAATTTGAAAAAACTATTGCATAATATGAGTGAGAATGATATACTTAATCTTATCAAGAAATGTGACGACCAAGCATATGAGCAGGTGGTTACATTCCGATAGGAAGGTGGTGATAAACCATGAATCAAGAAAGTGCGAAGGCTAGATTAGAGAAATATATTAGAGAAATCAATGCTGCGCAAAGTAAAGCTATCGTCTTGAAGAATGACTTGTTCAACGACTATGAGTTAGAAGGCTTTGAGAATGACTACATTAACACATTATGGAATGATGATAGTTATGTTAAGGAATTTGAAGACTATGTTGACGAACGATACTTTACTAAATTATGCGATGACATTGATGACGTGATTGAAGCTAATAATCAACTACTAGCTCACTTGTACGCTGCTAAACGCTCTTACATGAGTGTTAGCGTACGAACTAGACGTGGTGGATTTAGCTTCTAATCTAGCTGAAAACTAAATATATTCATTAAGGTTATTAGTTGATAATTTTGGTGAATAAGTGTATGATGAGGTAAATGAGTTTTAGCACTTGTTTACCTTATTTTTATGTACATTTTAAGGGATAAAAGAAGATTTAGGGGATGGGATTTGGATGGGATACGACATAGTTGATTTGGATTCTAAATTGAAAGAATTATCCAATGAAATCATTGAAGACCTTGAGGTTCAGATATGTGACAGAGACAACATCAAATTCATACTTGTAATTGGTGACGTAGTTGAATCGTCGGTACGTGACATGTTGACTAACTCGGATGTTTTCTTATCGTATCGACGAGATTCGGATAACTTGAACGTTCGTGATGTTAATGATAGGTCACGAAGTGTAATTGTATACATTGAACCGAAGGGTAGAAATTGTTGGACAATTGGTGATTCCATAGATTTGAAAATTGGAATTATTGTTCGAAATCATGTGATTGGTTATAAAATAACAAGAAGATATAGCTTTTCAGCTAAAATTAAAGAACATGGAGGATTAGGAAATGAGTAAATTACATTTATTAGATAAAGAAGTGGTACGTAAGGACGTACGAGAAGTAATGGAAGCATTATCGGAAAAGGTGTTGGCGAGTGAGTTTGCTCAATTCATCACAAGTGACTTGTTGGTAAATAGTTTCACGGAAGAATTAGTGGAGTCACTAGAAGACGGTCGAGCAGACTTCTGTGCTAAAGCATCAAAAGTGGGTCGTAAAGTGGAATTGTGGGTATACCGTGAAGATACCGACCATGAGTCTTACGGAAACGGTACTTTGATTCAACGATTCGTGATTCGTGCTATGGCGGAAACACCGAATGCTGATAATCGTAAGTATGCTCATAAAACAGTAGAATTTATATTTGCAGAAGAACAGGAGTGACATCATGGATAAAATAAGATATCGATTTGCGGTTAACGACAAGAATTTGTTGTGGCGTAGATTTAAAGCAATCTTGACGGATTGGTCGAATGAGATTGAAAATCCGGGAGTGAAATGGTGCTTGAAAGATGAACGCTTACATGACATTTGTGATAAACTAGAAATTGAGTTCAATGGAATCGTTTACGACGAGGACAACACTGGGTATGCTGATTTTGAGTTCGGTCCATTTCTGAAATTAAACGTAGATTTTTCAATTTTAGAATTAGTCGACCGTCGTAGCGAGGACGAACTCTCGGATTGCAAGGTCGAAGTGACGTTCAAGTTTAACGATTCAAGCCAAGAGATGACGTATCGATTGACGAAAACAATGAATGTTAAATTGAAGAAAGTAAAAGCTGGTTACATGTAATACAATCAACATTAACTAGAAACTAGTAATAATTATATAAAGAAAGTGGGTAGTATTATGTATAGAATGTATCGAATTTATGATTTTAGTGATTTGAAGGATGAGGTATTTGGTTACTTATCAGAATTTGCAGCATCTATTGGAGAACCATATGTTGAACGATATTTAACTGAAACAGATATCGAAAGTGGAATTACGGAAGCAATTCGTGCAGTAATTCAAGGTCATGAGCATCACGAACAAATTGACTATTTTGACGACTGTGAGAGTGTGCTATTGACAGTGAAAACATCACGAGATGATTTTAGTGCTATCGAAACTGACGAAGATGGTACAATGAGGATTTGGGTTAGACTGGAGTTTAAAGTTGTGGATGAAGATAACGAAGATGTTGAATCTTACGCTCTATTTAACTTCAAAGTTTTAATCAAGGGCGTTAAGTAATTTAATTAGAGGGTGAGTAATACTATGTTTAGAAAATACAGAGTGGTTGATTTCAATGAGTTAGTTGACGAAGTATTCGAGAAGCTGACTGAATTCGGTAAGTCATTGGGTGAGTATCGTTTAGGAAAACATGCAGCGAGTTATTTGGTTAACAATAACATTGAAACAGATGTTGCGTTGATGATTCGTGATATCATTAAAGGTCATGAATATTATTCAGAAACTGAGAAATTTGACGAGGGTGACATTGAGCTAGTGGTAAAAGTATCACGAGATGATTTTGACGCAATTGAATTCAATGAAGATGAAACAATGATAATTGGAGTTCAATTGGATTTTGATTTATTCTATGACCATGAGTGGCATGACTTCACAAGTGACGCTCGATATAATTTCAAAGTTTTGATTAAGGGTGTGAAGTGATGGGTGAATTTTTAGTAAACTTACAAGAAACACGTCCAATGTTGGAGAATTTCATATCTGAATTCACAAGAGATATTCCGAATTCCAATGCGTTATTTAATAAATATAATTATGGAGAATTAGAAGTCATGCTTCTTGACGCAATAAAAGAAGCAATCAACATGGACGAGAAAGTAACGTATGAACGTCTTATTGAAAGTGACGATTTATTCGGAGATTATAAGTGGACTATAACATGTGAGAAAAAGAATCGTGGTGTATTTAAAGGTCGAGATGAGTTTAGTTGTGCTATCTTATTAGAATCAACACTACAAAGTGTAGATGGAGTGGAAACTTATTCACACTCACATCGTACGTATATACCATGTATATATGTTTAGAATAGAAAGGATGAACAATTATGAAAGAACATTTAGTATATGAATTGAACGAAGTAATGCGAGAATTGGGAACAAGTGGTCAATCTATCAATGCGATTAGAAATTCACTTGACCATAAAATAGCAGATGGCGTCAATGAGATGTTTGGAGATTTCACTAGAGCTGAGGATTTGAGAGAAAAGTTAATCTATTATGCTCGATTGCATGATGAACTTTATTACATGGTCGATAAGCTCCAAAAAGAGGTCAACAAACATGAATAATCAAAAACAATTAGATGAATCCAAATTAATGACTGCGATTGAAAATCTAGTAAAATCATTTAAAGATTATATTGAGTCACACAACGAGACATTCGACACTAGCGAATCGAAAGTGATTGATGGACTAAGAAATGCTCTAGACATTGTCATGAGTGGAAACTCTGATGACAAATCACTGTTAATTG
>ERZ1699240.117-NODE-117-length-20411-cov-3.411852_pt1 | contig 20411 bp, 20 predicted proteins | sample MGYA00581535_ERZ1699240 | MGnify/ENA primary metagenome ERZ1699240 (study PRJEB42319, sample SAMD00040327) | human oral metagenome | material: saliva | host: Homo sapiens | study: EMG produced TPA metagenomics assembly of PRJDB4115 data set (Metgenomic analysis of... | reverse complement strand
GAGTAACGCTCCAGGTGAAATATCCACGACGATTTCAATGGAAATGATTCAAGGAATGCGTGTGGAAGAACCTGCTCCTGAGCCGGAACCCGAGCCTCAACAGGCAGAACCGGAACCTGAAAAACAGGAAGTCGTCGCGGATCCAACGAAGAAACCAGAGCCTGAGAAGAAAAAAGAACCTGAGAAAAAGCCAGAAAAACCGATAGAAAAACCGAAACCAAAACCAAAAGAGAAGCCAAAAGAAAAACCTAAAAATGAGGTAAAAGCAGAGAAAGCGGTAGAAATGCCGAAGAATTTACCGATTGGCGATAAGAATATTAATTCAACGGCTACGGCAAATTCTAAAGCGACAACTACGGGTCAACCTGGCACAAATGGTATTCAAGGTGGTTCTGGTGCCAATACTGATGAACATAATGCCTATCGTGCGGCTATTCGACGTGAAATTGAACGGCATAAACGCTATCCTGCACGCGCAAAAATGATGCGTAAACAAGGTATTGTTAACGTCAATTTTAGTGTTGGAGCAGATGGTTCTCTGTCTGGAGAGCGTATTGCTAAATCTTCTGGTGATGAAAGCTTAGATAATGCAGCACTTGAAGCTGTGAGAAGTGCGAGACCTGTTGGTCCAAAACCTGCGGGATTTGCGTCTTCAGTAAGCGTACCAATTAGTTTCACCATTCAATAAATAAAAAGGCGAACATGATGTTCGCCTTTCTTTTTGCTAATTTTAATTAGCCCATACCGTATTTTTTCAATTTCTTACGCAATGTACCACGGTTGATACCGAGCATATTAGCTGCGCGGGTTTGGTTACCGCGGGTGTATTGCATAATCATATCTAACATCGGGTGTTCAACTTCCGCTAATACTAATTCGTAAAGATCATTCACATCTTGACCATCTAATTGTGATAAGTAATTGCGTAAAGCTTGTTTTACAGAATCACGTAATGGTTTGTTTGTTACTTGTGATTGAGAGTTTAAAACTGAAACGGTTAACGCTTCAGACGGACTACGTTGTTGTTCTAACATTTTTCTTTATCCAAAATTGAATTTAAAAAATCTTCCAGCACAATTAACTGCTCTTTAGGTTCATTAATTGCGTTAAAAGTCTGTCTAAAAACGGAATCGGGTTGAATTCCCTGTAAATACCAAGCCACATGCTTACGGGCTATTCGATAGCCTTTTTGCTCACCATAGAACTGATGAAGTTCCTGAATATGATGCAAAATATGACCGCACTTTTCACGCAAACTTGGTGTTTGAATTATCGAATCATGTTCCACTAAAGCCTCGACGGCTTGAAAAAGCCATGGATTGCCTAGTGCGGCACGACCGATCATTATTGCATCAGCACCTGTATACTCAAGTACCTTTTTCGCTTTCGAGGCAAAATCAATATCACCATTCGCAATGACTGGAATTGAAATTGATTGTTTCACTGCTCGAATATTGTCGTATTCCGCTTCACCTTCAAATAAGCATTCTTTCGTCCGCCCGTGAATGGTTAAAGCCTGAATACCAGATTGTTCTGCAATTTTGCCGATTTGCACACAGTTTCGATTTGCTTTATCCCAACCTGTGCGAATTTTTAACGTCACAGGCACATCAACGGCATTCACGACCTCTTTCAAAATTTTTTCCACTAAATCGGGAAATTGAAGCAGTGCAGATCCCGCCAGTTTTCGATTTACTTTCTTTGCGGGACAGCCCATATTGATGTCGATAATTTCAGCACCATAGGCTACATTAATTGCTGCAGCTTGGGCCATTTCTAAAGGATCAGAACCTGCAATTTGCACTGCATTTAATCCTAGCTCTTCACTATGTGCTAAACGAAGTTTCGATTTCTCTGTATGCCAAACTTGTGGGTTGGTGGACATCATCTCTGAAAACGTTAATCCCGCGCCATAATGGGCACATAAACGTCGAAAAGGTTGATCCGTGATACCTGCCATGGGTGCCAATAAAATACGATTTTTTAATTCATAAGAACCAATTCGCATTTTATGTTATCCCCAATTACAAGTCCTATCTCCAGCAAGCCAGGCCACAATAGCAACCGACAAGGGGTGCTATATTACGCATTTTTCTTTTTTTTGCAAAGTGAAATTTGTTCAAAAAATGCACTTTTTTTAATTGACAAAAAGAAATTAAGCCGATTTTAATTTACCTGTAATACGGCACCATTCCTCTTTCACCGCAACAGGATCTAAATCAAAAGATTGCGTATAAGCATCACATACCGATTCTGCTTGGGTTTCTAAAATACCCGATAATCCAAGATCGCCACCCTCTTTCACTAATTGGGAGATAATCGGGTAAAGTTCTTTTAATGGACCCGCAAGAATATTCGCGACAACGATATCCGCTTTTAAATCTGCAGGTTTATCATCTGATAAGAAAAGTTGAAGACGATCCGCCACACCATTTTGTTCTGCATTATTACGACTGGCGAGAATCGCTTGTGGATCGATATCAATACCGATTGCATTTTTTGCCCCTAATTTAAGAGCAGCAATGGCAAGAATTCCGGAGCCACAGCCAAAATCGATCACTGTTTTGCCTGTTAAATCTAAACCATCTAACCACTCTAAACAAAGTGCAGTTGTTGGGTGTGTACCTGTCCCAAAAGCTAAACCAGGATCAAGCATCACATTAACTGCATTTTGATCTGGCACTTCACGCCAGCTTGGGCAAATCCATAAACGTTTGCCAAATTGCATTGGGTGGAAGTTATCCATCCATTCACGTTCCCAATCTTTATCCTCGATTTGCTCAATTTTGTAAGCGGTGTTTTCATCTAAATGATGTGCTTGTTTAAGCAGACTCACAATTTCATTCATATCGGTTTCTGCATCAAATAATGCAATCACATCCGTATTTCCCCACAAACGTGTTTCGCCTGGAAGTGGTTCAAAAATCGGTGTATCTTGGCTATCCATAAATGTGACCGAAACTGAGCCGATTTCTTCTAAAAAATCGCTAATTTTCTCAGCTTTTTCATTTGTACTATTTAAGCGAATTTGAATCCACGCCATCTTCTTTTCCTTTTAATTAATTTCTTTATGTAACCATCTGGGTAATAAACTTACGCCTAGGGCTGAAACTACAATAATGATAATCCCAAGCGCTGAAACACGTGAAACCTCTTCGTTGAGTAATAATACTGCCAAAAAGACACCAAAAATCGGCTCAAGTGCAGTCAAAATTCCCGAGATTTTTGCATCCACCGAATTTAAGCCTTTATTCCACAACCAAAAGGCAAACCAACTACATACTACACCGAGATAAATCAAACCGAAGAAACCAAGCCAGTTTAAATGGATATCCCAGTTTTCCGTCAGCAATAAAGTAAATGGCAGCATGGTGATAGCGGCTAACACTATCGAAATTGATGTATAGGCTTGTGCTGAAACCGTTGCCACCACTTTTTTCGTCCAACGCAAGCAACAAGCAAACACAATACTTGCCGCCACCACTAATGAGCATCCCAATAAGCTAATTTCACTTGAGCCTTCATTGCCCTGCCCACCTAGAATTAAAATGGCCACACCTAAAAAGGCAAAAGCACCACACAACCAATGATACCATTTCGCACGATCTTGAAAGAAAAAATGCCCAATGAAAATCACACATAATGGTTCTAATCCAATCATGGTCGTTGCACTCGCCGCGCTTGTATATTTTAAACCAATGAATCCCAGCAAAAAGGTCGCGGTATAATTGAAAAAACCTAGCCACCAAAGCTGTTTTCGCATCGGTTTAGACACGCCTTTCCAACGACGAAAAAAGAGTGGCATCACAATAATCGCCGCCATTAATAAACGGGCTTGGATCATCAAAATGGTGTCCATCATTGTAAAGGTGTATTTAGCGGCAACAAAGGAACTACTCCAAATAAACAATGCTAGGATCTGGTAAATCATAAAGTGCGGTCCATTTTTACTGTTTTTTTGCGCCGAATTGGTTACCCAAGATGAAAGCAATCAAGCCAAATACAAGTGCAGGTACAATGGCATTAAAACCAAATAGTTTGATACCAAATTGAGTCAGTAGCACATAACTACTTAATCCCACCACCATTGAGCTTATTGCACCTGCTGCATTTGCTTTATCCCAATAAATGCCTAATACAATCACCCAAAGGAATGCTGCTTCTAATCCACCGAAAGCAAATAGATTCAACCAAATAATCATATCAGGTGGATTCAGTGCGGCAAGAATTAACAACGCCGATAAAATTAGTGTAATGACTGATGAAATACGGCTAATTCGTTTTTCATTCTTCGCGGCTTCAGGTTTGCTTGCAAGATATAAGTCTTTCACAAAAATTGAGGAGGATTGAATGAGTTGCGCATCAACTGTGGACATAATCGCAGACATCGGCGCGGCTAAGAAAATCCCTGCAACAATAGGAGGAAGTACTTCCAACATTAAGGTTGGAATGACTTTATCTGATACTGTTAAATCTGGCACAACGGCACGTCCTAAAGCGCCCGCCAAATGCATCCCTAACATAATGACTGAAAGGACAATCGTACCAATGAGCATGCCTCGATGTAAGGCTTTACTATCTTTGAAAGCCATGCAACGCACGGCTGTATGTGGTAAACCTACCACACCGAAACAGACTAAGATCCAAAATGATGCCATAAATTGAAAATCAAGCATCTCATTTGGGCCGTAAGGGCTTACTAAGCTCGGATCAATTTCAGTTAATTTATTGACCGCACTTTCCACGCCACCGAGATGGTAAATCACGCCCACTAATAGTACGATTGTGCCAAAAATCATTACGGTACCTTGAATCGTATCAGTTAATACGACGGCTCGGAAACCACCAATAAACGTATAAATGCCAACCGTTAAGGCAAAAATAAGTAAGGCGTGAGTATAAGGAATCCCTATCGTAGTTTCGAGCAATCTTGCGCCACCAATAAATTGCACAACCATAGCGGCAAAGAAGGCAAGCAACAATGCTAGACTGGAAATCCAAACGAGATATTTATTTTTATAACGATAGAGAAATAAATCATTGATAGTAAGCGCATTGGTCTCGCGAGAAAGTAATGCAAACTTTTTGCCCAATGCACCTAAGGCTAGCCAAACAGCCGGCACTTGGATCATGGCGAGTAATACCCAGCCTAGCCCATATTTATAAGCTGCCCCTGGTCCACCAACAAAAGAACTGGCGCTGGCATAAGTGGAAGCCGTTGTCATCGCAAGGACAAAGCCCGTCATGGAGCGATTTCCTACATAATATTCCGTAAGGAAATCACCTTTACTACGTTTTACATAAGAAAATAATGCAGCGACAAAGATGAAGACTAAATAGATAGCTAATGGGAGAATAATACCTAAATTCATTATTTATTCTCCTTTGACTCAACATCTAGCGGGATATCTAGAAAGACAATTTTGACAATCCAATACCCAATGACGACAAACAAAATAGGTAAATAAATGCAGGATAATTCAAACCACAACGGAAAACCTATCGGTCCAGGCGAGTCTTTCGGTAAATAAGCACAAACACACCACCCAATCACATAAAAAATAGCTAACCCTAATGCCCAGCGCGCCTCCTTGGCGGCTTGTTTATATCGTTGTGATAAATCCATTATAAACTCCCGTTAGAATGTTTTACCCATTTCAAGGAAAATACGATTTTTGTCGTAGCTATAAAATGGGTGATTACTTGAAACTCGTTGATAAGACCACGTGATTTTAGGCGTGATTCCCCAGAAGTAAAGATCTCGATGCCATAATGTTACAGCCGATTGGTATTCATTATTTTTTTGGCGAATATTAAATAAATCAGCACCTTTGTAAGTTCTACGTGCATAGGCAAGGGAAATTCGGGTTGAAATACCCCAGCCCCACTCTTGTCCCCAACCTAAACGGAGATTTTTACGTTGATAAGCATTGTCCTTATCTCGAGTATTTTCACGATTATAATCAGCGCCTACGAACCAAAATTGACCACTCTTAGGAAAATAAGATAACGTATTCGACCAAAGATAATTATTGCCATTCAAATGCTTACGAGTGTTGTAACGCTGTTCACCATACTCGAGTGCGGTTGAAATTTGCCACTTTTCATTCAGCCAATAAGTTAAATCTAAACGAGCACCTGAATTCTTCGAATACTGCTTCATTGATTCGCTACCTGAGGAGCCACCTGCATACCATCGTCTTTCTGTAAATGGCATCAATGAAATATCAAAACGTGCTGTTTGATAACCTAATCCAGCGCCAACTCTACCATTAAACTCATTATATTTTTTATTATCCCAATAATATTTCCCACTCCCCTCGATAGAAAATTTAGTGAAATAATTATGGGGTAATGACCATTTTTTCTCTGCTTCTGCAAAATAAGAAAAACCTGTTGCACTTTCGCGCTCCCAGGCATTCCAATTTCCAATGCGAGTGCCTGCTTTTGGTGCATTGTTAATATTGCTTTCGTTTAAGAAGCTCAAACCACCTTGAAACTTCCATTGATCTCGGCGGTTAAGTGCCGAAAGATATTGGTCGATCATGACGATAGACTCAGATGAAACTTGTTCAGCTCTCAGTTTTTGGAATTGATCTTTGGCCGCCTCATTATCATTGTTTAAAAAGAGTGCTTGTGCTAACTGATAACGTAACGGCAGAATGGTCGAATCTTGAGAAAATAGCGTACGATAACGAGTTACCGCCTCCGAAAAACGACCATTTTCGCGAGCATTAATTGCATTTGCCCACTCAAGTAAAAATGGATCTTGTTTTGGCAAATTTTGATACAACGGCAGTAATAGTTGAACGGCTTCACCGTTATTTTGCAACACTGCAGGAATCAATCCACGTACGATCAAATCAGGATGTTTTGCCAATTCTTCTTTCGTCATAGAAAGTGTATGTTGATCATCACGTTTTTCTGAAATTTGTGGCTTTTGAGTGGATAAGTCTGGTTTCGCAAGCTGAAGCTGATCATCAAACCGCTCATCCCGAGGTTGTGGAGACTTCTCTGCAGCAAAAGAGAATGAACTAAGCAACAATGAGGAGCTTAAAAATAAAACAAGTTTAGATTGTGAAGTCATTTTTTATTCCTATAAAGAAAAATAAAGCAAGCCAAAGGCTTGCTTTAAAATTTACAAAAATTTTCTAATTTTTTCTAGCACCAAAAACACCAAATTTATCATTTCCTTGATAAGTTCCGGCTACTTCGTCTGCATCTTTTCCATAGAAGCCTCCTTCAACCTGAACACCTTGGCTATTTGTTCCACTAAATTGATTACCTTGAATTTTAGCAGATAAAGAAACATCATCGAAATGTAAATGAGGAGGAAGAGCGCCTCCAGCAATCTCATTTGATACAAGCTCATCTTTAAAGCCAGTTGTTGCTAAAGAAATTGTTCCATTTAATGTTTTATCTGCAAAATTAGCCGTTAGTTTTACGAATGATAAGTTAGACTTTAAGTCATCAGCCCGCTTCTCTACATGCATACCATTTCCAGTATAATTTGCAGTACCTGATTGTGGCATTTCTGTTGTTGGATTTACACCAAATGCAACATAATAATCAGAACCTAAAGTAGGCTCCGTAAATTTCCCCCAACGAATATTTTTATAATTTTTGCCACTAATAGAACGAAATTCGGGAGGATCCGCCTGTAGTATTTCTTTCTCATTCGTTCCAATGACTGGACGTTCGTAATACCCTGATGGAATAATTTCAATTTCTTGACCTTCAACATTAACGAGATTAACGTTATTGTCATCATGTATTTGTCTTTCAATGACCGTCACTGTTTTATCTTCTTTATTAACCTCAAACCCCACTCGTTTAAGCACGATTTGTTCTTCATTTTTTGGTTGTTCCGCTGGCTTTACTGATTCAGTTGGTTTTACTGACTCAGCTGGCTTTACTGACTCAGCTGGCTTTACTGGCTCAGCTGGTTTTACTGACTCAGCTGGCTTTACTGGCTCAGCTGGTTTTACTGACTCAGCTGGTTTTATTTGGTTAACTGGTTGAGTATTGCTACCACCACTACTTCCACAGGCAGCTAACGTTACAGTTGCAAGAATTGTTAAACTTAATTTAGAGAGATTAAATTTCATAATTTTTCCTTAGGTAAAAATAAGGGTGCATTATAAAAGGATTTAAAATACATTTTCAAATTAAAATTATAATTCATTAACATAAAATTAACTACGGACAATAAAAACGGCTAACCTAATTGTGTTAGCCATTTTATTATTAATGATACATCCAAATTTCTCTCTAAATAATAGAGACTAGAGCCGTCTTTTAGCAGTTTTAAACTAAAAATGGATGTATAAAGTTAGATATTTTCCTAAATACGGTGATAATTACTTTTTAGCAGCAAATGCAGCGCCCCAAGAATTATCATTAGCGTTTGCTGAACCACCTAATTCTTTTGCATTTTCACCGTAGAATTTTCCTTCAGCTGTACCTTGAGAATTCAAAAGATCAGACTTAGCCGTTCCAGCAAAACTATTTCCTGAAATATTTGCATCAACTTTCAGAACATCAACATTACCAGCGCTAATCGTCCCTGTTAATTTTTTATTACCAAAATCAGCAGTAAAGGTTGAAGAACCTTTTACATAATCTTCATCCGGTAATTTATCAGTATCCGCTGCAATAATACTATCTCCAGCATAGGATGCTACACCAGATGAAGGCATTGAATTTGTAGGGTTTCCATTATAAAAGAGGATATCTTCTTGACCAGGTCCAGTACTGCCAATAGCGCCTATACGAACATCTGTATATTTGCCACAGCACACGGAAACAGTATTAGGGAATTTATAGCCATTAAATGTTACACCTGCACCATATTCTGTCCAACCACCAGAAAAAATAGTCCCCCCATTAGATGGAGGTGCAATACGAACAGTTTTTCCATCAATAGATAATATTTCTAAATTATAATCCATCAAATTTGCACGTTTAACATTAGCATTGTTATCTTCACCTGTAGCTACTAATGCTGCTCCAGTTCCATTAGAAGAAACTTGAACTGGATTATTGTTACTTGGTGTTGCTGAATTGATTTGGTTTTGCCCATTATCAGTAGCAGAATCACCACTGCCACCGCTACTTCCACAAGCAGCTAAAGTTAATGCAGCTAAAGCTGTTAAACTAAACTTTAAAATAGTATTTTTCATAATTTACCTCTTAGGTTGTTAACTAAACACAATTAATAGATAGACATAACATAAATTTATGTGATTTTTATCTTATCATAAATTTAATATTATTATATATATAACCTATATAAAAAAATAAGGTAAAGACAATATTTGTCTTTACCTTAATAATTTATAAATTAATCATACATCCCTAATTTCTTCTCTAAATAGTGGATATTTGCACCACCTTTTTGGAAGTTTTCATCTTCAAGAATGAGTTCATGAAGTGGGATATTTGTTTTGATACCATCAATAATCGTTTCAGATAATGCATTTTGCATACGACGAATAGCTACATCACGAGTATCACCGTATGTGATTAATTTTGCGATCATGGAATCATAATGTGGAGGAACGGTATAACCACCATACACATGAGAATCCCAACGAACACCTAAGCCACCTGGAGAGTGTAAGTGTGCCACTTTACCTGGAGATGGTAAGAATGTTTTTGGATCTTCTGCATTGATACGACATTCAATTGCATGACCTTTCACTTTAATATCTTCTTGTTTATAAGAAAGTGGTAAACCAGCCGCAATACGCAATTGTTCTTTCACCAAATCCACACCAGTAATCATTTCTGTTACTGGATGCTCTACTTGAATACGGGTATTCATTTCAATGAAATAGAATTCACCATTTTCATACAAGAATTCAAACGTACCTGCACCGCGATAACCAATTTCGATACAAGCATTCGCACAGCGAGTGCCGATGTCACGACGAACTTCTTCTGTAATACCTGGCGCAGGCGCTTCTTCCACCACTTTTTGGTGGCGACGTTGCATAGAACAATCGCGTTCTGCAAGATAAATTGCATTACCGTGTGTATCTGCTAAAACTTGAATTTCAACATGGCGTGGATTTTCTAAATATTTTTCCATATAAACCATATCATTGTTAAACGCTGCTTTTGCCTCTGCTTTTGTCATCGCAATGGATTCTTCAAGTGCATCCTCGCTACGTACCACACGCATACCACGACCACCACCGCCGCCAGATGCCTTGATAATAATTGGATAGCCAATACGTTTTGCAATTTCTTTATTTTTCGCGATATCGCTACCTACTGGGCCATCTGAACCAGGTACGCAAGGCACGCCTGCTTTTTTCATTGCTTTAATCGCAGAAACTTTATCCCCCATTAAACGAATAACGTCCGCTGTTGGGCCAATAAAAATAAAACCAGAACGCTCAACTTGCTCTGCAAAATCCGCGTTTTCAGAAAGGAAACCATAACCAGGGTGAATCGCATCCGCACCGGTTACTTCTGCTGCAGCAATAATTGCAGGAATATTTAAATAACTTTTTACAGATGGAGCAGGTCCGATACAAACTGTTTCATCTGCAAGTAATACGTGTTTTAAATCACGGTCGGCGGTAGAGTGAACCGCCACAGTTTTAATGCCTAATTCTTTACAGGCACGCAAAATACGCAGTGCAATTTCACCACGGTTAGCAATCACAACTTTTTCTAACATAACAATTTCCACTTGGGTGAAAAAATGGCGAGAAAGCTCGCCATTTCAGATTGATAGGGATTATTCGATAACGATCAATGGTTGATCAAATTCAACCGCTTCGCCATCATTTACTAAGATTGCTTTAACCACACCAGCTTTATCAGCTTCGATACGGTTCATCATTTTCATTGCTTCAACGATACAAAGTGCATCACCTACTTTGACTGTTTGTCCCACTTCCACGAAAGCTTTCGCTTCTGGGCTTGGGCTGCGATAGAATGTACCCACCATTGGTGAACGTACTTGGTGACCAGACACTTCAGCTGCAGGCGCTTCCGCAGGTGCAGCCGCTGCAGGTGCTGAGGCTGCTGCCGGAGCCGCAACCGGTGCGACTGGCGCCGCTGCATATTGAATTGCAGCAGGTGCAACAGCTGGTGCCGCACGACTAATACGTACTGTACCTTCTTCTTCTTGCACTTCTAATTCAGTGATACCCGATTCTTCTACTAATTCAATCAGTTTTTTGATTTTACGAATGTCCATACGTTCTTCCTAAAAATAATAATGAATTGTTAACCGCACTTTCAGAATTGATTTCCAAAGTGCGGTCATTTTGAAACCTGTTTTTTTGTGTCGGCAAGATTACCGCAAAATCATGAACTTTGCGATAAATTTCTGCGAAAATCTGTAAATTTTGTGAAATTTTATGCTTTTTTATTTAAAAAATCTAACGCAAATTGGAGAGCAAACTCATAGCCTTTTACACCTAAGCCACAAATCACACCTTCAGCCACATCACTAAAGTAAGAATGATGACGGAATGGCTCGCGTTTATGTACATTAGACAAATGAATTTCGACAAAAGGAATTGACACCGCAAGCAACGCATCGCGCAATGCAACACTGGTATGCGTATAAGCTGCCGGGTTAATTAAAATAAAATCCACTTTCTGAAAACTTTGATGAATCTTATTAATTAACTTTTCTTCGCTATTTGCTTGGAAACACTCCAAATTCACACCATGCTGCTCAGCAAGTTTACCCACATTTTCTTCAATGGCAGATAATGAAAGTGAACCATAATGTTTTGGTTCCCTTGCGCCCAACATATTCAAGTTCGGGCCATTTAACAGCAAAATATTGAATTTTTTTGACATTTTCACATCCTTTAACTTGTGCGAATTATAGCGATTTTTTGTGTAATGGTGGTCGTATCTCTAGATAATTTTGGTAATAAATTCTGAATTTAGATCAATTAACGGTAAATCTGAGCCCGGCCATGCTCGTAATACCTGATGTTGCATCAAATTCAATGTATCTAATCCAGGCATCACGTTAGGCGTATATTGCGCAGCGATACGAGCGAGTTGCGTCAATCCAAGGCTACTTTCAATACTCGAGCTGATCACCGCTTTTATGCCTAAGCTATGCGCTTGTGCAATCAGCTTTTGACAATCTTGCAGCGAGCCAATCAATGTTGGTTTAATCACAATGGCGCTTAAGTGCGGTTCTTTTTCTAAAAGAAAATCTGGCTCTCGCACACTTTCATCCCAAGCAATATTAATGCCTGTTTGAGTTGCAAACTGGCGGCTTTCTTCACGGGTTTTACAAGGTTCTTCCAAAAATTGAATGCGAGAACGATGTTGTAGTTTTACTTTCTCCGCAAATTTTAACGCCTTTTCCAAGGTCCATTGACGATTCGCATCTAGACGTAATTGCAAATCAGGAATGGCTTCAAGAAACATATCCGTAATCAAACCATCACGATTCGCTTCATACATACCGACTTTGATTTTAGCGACTTTGTCACCTGACATTTGATTAAGTTCTGCATATAACTCATCAGGATCGCCATAACACAACGGTGCAGTATGATAGTTACCTTCCTCATTTAAATAACGTTTCATCTCATCCATCGCCGTGCTAATACCAAAAGCAACAGAAGGATAACAACCATCAAGGGGGACTCTTGGAGCTTCGCAGCTTGCATGACACCAATTCGTCAGCCATTCAATGGCTTGCTCTTGCGCTTGTTCGATGGTTTCTTCGCTAAAACCAGGTAAAGGTGCAATTTCCCCCCAGCCATCACGGCTGCAAGCAACACGTACAATCAAACCTTCACGGCGTTTTAAAAAACGTCCACGTAAAATTAACTGACTATCGACGGGAATAGAATAACGATAAAGATTAAATGATTTGGTTTCCATCTTATTCTCCTTGATGGTAAAAGTGCGGTTAAAAACACACAGATTTTTAACCGCACGTATTCTATTTAAAAGGCACTTGTTTCATAAATAATTTACGTTTTACTCTCATAAATTCGTTTATGATTCTTTCAAAGACTGAAAATTTCGTTTGATTTTCACAAACCGACTCTCGACCTTTTTGCAAACTACTTTCAAAAGGCTTATCCGGATTCACAACAAAATCTTGCACACAAATCCCTGGTGAAAGCTGAACCACTTTGTAATCCTTTAAATTCAAAAAATGCTCAAAGATAAGAGAATCAATGGCCACCTCAAGGGGTTTATTTTTCACCTGTTCGAGAAGATATTTAGCGCCTTTCGCTGTCACGGTATAACCCGCCGTTCCTGATTGCTTAAATGTTATGGGATAAATCTTTCTATCATACTTTGCTGGTCTAGGCGCGCGAAATACCATTCTTCCATTAGCTTCAAGCTTCAATACATCAATATCATCAGGCAAATAATCGACTTCTAACAGCTCTTTTGCATTCTCGCCTAAGTAAATATCATCTTCAAAAATATTGATATAATCTAAGTTCTTTTCTAATGCTAAATTCCATAGTGAGATATGACTTAACGCACAACCAATTTCCCCATCCCATAATTTAGCTTCTGAAGAGCGATCTAAAATAATATTAAATTTCTTTGCAACATCCTCAATACGATCTGGCGTCACTGCATCAAAAAATGAAAAAAGGATATTTTGCCGACCAAATTCTTGTTCAATGTGTTTGCGACGTTTTGTTTCTCTGGTTAAGCTAATCACATAATTATGTTGTTTCACACAGGACATAAAATAATTCTAAAATATGAATAAGGATTGAGATATATCACGACAAGGCGGTTAAAAACACACAGATTTCTAACCGCACTTTTATGTTCAAATTAAGGATTGCGTCTAAATTTGCTGAAGTCTGGCGCGCGTTTTTCGTTGAACGCGTTACGACCTTCTTGACCTTCTTCAGTCATATAGAACAACATGGTTGCGTTACCCGCGAGCTCTTGTAAACCTGATTGACCATCACAGTCTGCATTTAATGCGGCTTTTAAGCAACGTAATGCAATTGGGCTGTTACGTAACATTTCACGGCACCAACGCACAGTTTCTTTTTCTAAATCTGCATAAGGTACAACAGTATTCACTAAGCCCATATCTAATGCTTCTTGTGCATTATATTGACGGCATAAGAACCAAATTTCGCGGGCTTTTTTCTGCCCCACTAAACGTGCCATATAGCTTGCGCCCCAGCCACCATCAAATGAACCGACTTTAGGACCAGTTTGACCGAAAATCGCATTGTCTGCCGCAATAGTTAAATCACATAACATATGAAGTACGTGACCACCACCAATCGCATAACCTGCGACCATTGCCACCACTGGTTTTGGACAAGTACGAATATCACGTTGGAAATCCAATACATTTAAGTGATGCACACCGCTTTCATCTTTGTAACCGCCGTAGTCACCACGAATTTTTTGGTCACCACCAGAACAGAATGCTTTTTCGCCTTCACCGGTTAACACAATCACGCCAATTTTTTCATCGAAACGCGCGTTAGAAAAAGCATGGATCATTTCTTTGACTGTTTGCGGACGAAATGCATTACGCACTTCCGGACGGTTAATCGTGATTTTTGCAATACCATCAGTCGATTTGTGGAAACGGATATCAGTATAACCTTCGCTATGATCAACCCACTCAACTGGTGCATATAAAACATCATCTTTTGGATTTTGCATTGTTCTTTCCTTTATAAGTGTAAAAAGTGCGGTCATTATAGCGGAAGTTTTTTAGTTCGGGAAAGAAAATCACTTCTCAATTAGAGAATCACTTTACAATCAGATTGTTGTTGTTAAAATTTTGCCATTCTAGATGTTATAAGGAAATTTAAGTGAAAAAAATTATTTTTTTAAGCAGCATCATGTTATTGAATGCTTGTAGTTTATTTGGTTCATCACAATCAACTATTCCTGCTGAATTCGCACAAGCTGATTATCTCCTTTCAGATGAGAATGCGAAAGCATGGGCTACAGCAAGTAAACAAGCTGAGCAATGTATCTATCCAAATTTAACTCGTATTCAGCAACAACATTTTGCCAAAGAAGATAGCTATATTCATTCCCAATATGTCTTTTTCTATCCGTTAGAAAAAATCATCGGTGAAGATTATGTAAAAATGATTCAAAAAGATGAAAAATCGATGAATTATGCAACCTATCAATTTAAGAAATTCCGCGCAGAAATTGGTGATGTCGATGCATTAGAACCAAAAGCTTGCCAAATCTTACGTACTCAGGCAAAAGAAGACTTAGATGTGGTGAAAGGCCAGTATGTAAATGGCATGGTAGATGAAACGAAAAATGATGACGGCACATTGAAGAAAACGGGTGATGGTATTGCAACCAATCAAAACAAATTCTTCTTTGATATTATTAAATGGGGTTCTGCCCTTCTTCTCTAATTTTTATTATTTTATATAAATTTATATCACTCTCACGGCGTAAATATTTTTACGCCGTTTTTATATCAAGAGAAAACGGTTGCGATCAAAAAAAGCTTAAATTTTCAGTAAAAAAGCAAAATAGTCATTTAAATTAAAGTCATTTTCAGCTAGTCTAACAAGAATTAGTTTTTACAAGGAGAAAACATCATGACAACGCTTTTTGATATTGCACAAAACTGGTTAAATCAAGATCCTGATGCAGAAACTCACGCAGAATTAACCGCACTTTTAACGGCGGCGAAAAATGGTGATGAAAAAGCACAATCTGAATTACAAGCTCGCTTTAGTGGCCGTTTACAATTTGGTACTGCGGGGCTTCGTGGACCATTACAAGCAGGCCCTATGGGTATGAACCGTGTTTTAGTGGCACAAGCTGCGGGCGGTTTAGCAGATTATTTAAAAGATTACGACAAACAACCTTCCATCGTGATTGGTTACGATGGTCGTAAAAACTCTGATGTTTTCGCACGTGATACCGCTGAAATCATGGCGGGTGCAGGCGTGAAAGCTTATTTACTTCCACGTAAATTACCAACGCCAGTATTAGCTTACGCAATCCAATATTTTGATACCACCGCAGGTGTCATGGTGACTGCAAGTCACAACCCACCAGAAGATAATGGTTATAAAGTTTATTTGGGTAAAGCGAACGGCGGTGGCCAAATCGTTTCTCCTGCAGATAAAGATATCGCGGCATTAATCGACAAAGTAGCAGCAGGCAATGTAAAAGATTTACCACGTAGCCAAGATTATGTGGTGTTAGATGATGAAGTGGTTAACGCTTATATCGAAAAAACCGCTTCTCTTGCGAAAGAACCAGAAGCAGACATTAACTACGTTTATACTGCAATGCACGGTGTAGGCTATGAAGTATTAAGCAAAACCTTAACCAAAGCCGGTCTTCCACAACCTCATATTGTGGCAGAACAAGTATGGCCAGACGGTACATTCCCAACAGTAAACTTCCCTAACCCAGAAGAAAAAGGTGCATTAGATTTAGCCATTAAAGTAGCAAAAGAACACAATGCGGAATTCATTATTGCTAATGACCCAGATGCAGACCGTTTAGCAGTGGCTGTTCCAGATGCACAAGGTAACTGGAAACCTTTACACGGTAACGTAGTAGGTTGTTTCTTAGGTTGGTATTTAGCAAAACAATACCATGCAAAAGGTGAGAAAGGCGTATTAGCGTGTTCTTTAGTGTCCTCTCCAGCGCTTGCTGAAATTGCGAAAAAATACGGCTTCCAATCAGAAGAAACCTTAACCGGTTTCAAATACATCGGTAAAGTTCAAGGCTTATTATTCGGTTTCGAAGAAGCGCTTGGTTACTTAGTTGACCCTGATAAAGTACGCGATAAAGACGGTATTTCAGCGGCGATCGTATTCTTAGATTTAGTGCGTCACTTAAAAGCACAAGGTAAAACCTTAGCGGATTACGCCAATGACTTCACGCAAGAATTCGGTGCTTATGTAAGTGGTCAAATTTCTATCCGTGTAAGCGATTTATCTGAAATCGGTAAATTAATGGCTGTACTTCGCAACACGCCTCCAGCTGAAGTAGGTGGTGTTAAAGTGGCACAATTCATCGACCACACTAAAACTGATCGTCAAAGCGACATCCTTGTATTCGTATTAGAAAACGGTAGTCGTTTAATCGTTCGTCCATCTGGTACTGAACCGAAAATCAAGTTCTATCTTGATGCTCGCGGTAAAGATCCAAAAGACGCGGATCAAGTTTTAGCACAATTTGATGAAGGCGTTCGTCAAATCCTTCGTCAAGATGCTTACGGCAAACAAGATTGCTAATTGAGCAAACTATTAAATAATAAAAAACGCTAGGTTTGATGCCTAGCGTTTTATTTTGCTTATTTCAATGCAAGTTGTAACTTGCCCTGATGTTTTTCCAATAAAGTCTCTGCTTGAGCACGATCTAATCCACTCAGAATCATCATAATCGCTAATTTCGCATTTTGATCAGCTTGCTTTAATGTCTCTTCTGCGAGAGCCTTATCGCAATCCGTGGCTTGCATGACGATACGAATGGCACGAGCTTTCAGTTTTTCATTACTTGCCTGAACATCCACCATTAAGTTTTGATAGCATTTACCCATTAAGATCATAGAAGCCGTAGTAAGCATATTCAGTACTAATTTTTGTGCCGTACCTGATTTTAAACGGCTCGAACCAGTCAGCACTTCTGGTCCCACTACCGTATCAATGGCAATATCCACAATATTCGCCATCGCTGAATTCGGATTACTTGCAATCGAAACCGTCACTGAACCTAGACTTTTCGCATATTCCAATGCACCGATCACATAAGGTGTTCGGCCACTTGCAGCAATACCCACCAACACATCTTTTGAGGAAAAGTGAATTGTTTGTAAGTCAACCACAGCTTGTGCTTTACTGTCTTCCGCCCCTTCAATTGGATGACGCAATGCGCGCTCGCCGCCTGCAATAATACCTTTTACCATTTCAGGTGAAACGCCAAATGTTGGCGGGCATTCAGAGGCATCTAATACCCCCAATCGACCACTGGTCCCTGCGCCAATATAGACTAATCGACCACCTTGTTGAAATGCAGCAACAATACATTCGACTGCTTGGGCAATTTGAGGTAAACATTTTTCAATTGCCAAAGGTACTTGTTTATCTTCCTGATTCATTAACTGCACAATTTCCAATGCAGACAAGCTATCCACATGCATGGAATTGAGATTCCGTTGTTCAGTAATTAAAGTTGAAAGGGTCTGTAATAAATTCTCTTCCATGGTTTATTCCTTTGGAAAAATCGCCCCTAAACTGACCGCACTTGTGGCGCCCGTTACACTCGGCAAATTAGCCGGCAAATTATGCATACGACGATAAGCCAACCAAGCAAAAGCTGCCGCTTCCACATAATCGATATCAAGCTCTAATTCAATCGTCAGTTGAATACGCCAATTTGGTAATGTCTGTTTTAAACCATTCATGATCGCCTGATTTTTAGCACCTCCGCCACAAACAAGTAATCGACATGGTAATGTCGTCTGAATATTATTAAGGGCTAAAACAATGCTTTGCACGGTAAATTCAGCCAAAGTAGCTTGTACATCTTGTGGTAAAAGTGCGGTCGTTTTGCCTGCTATTTTTTGAATTTTATTCTCTAGCCAAGCCAAATTAAATAATTCACGCCCTGTGCTTTTCGGTGGTGGCAGTTGAAAGAAATCTTCATCTAATAATGCCGCTAACAAATCTAAATTTACTTGACCTGAAACCGCCCATTCGCCATTTTTGTCGTAAGCTTTGCCTTGATGCTTTTCGATCCATTGATCGAGCAAAGTATTACCCGTTCCCGTATCAAAGCCAATGACAGGCTCTTCGGGTATCAATAAGGATACATTACTAATACCGCCAATATTAAGCACCACCGTTGCCCAGTGAGGATCAAAAAAGACCGCTTGATGAAAAGCGGGTACCAAAGGCGCGCCTTGTCCACCAAACGCCATATCTTTACGGCGCAAATCGCCAACGACCGTAATGCCTGTTTTAGCCGCCAATAAATTCATATCACCGATTTGCATGGTAAACGGAAATTGACCTTTTGGGGAATGCCACACTGTTTGGCCATGGCAGCCAATGGCTTCGATCTGTTCTGACTTTAACTGGTGTTTACGTAAAAAGGCATTTACGCAATCGGCATAAAGCAAGCCAAATTGATGATCGAGTTCACCCAATGCTTGTAACGACGTTTCACCCGATTGAATAAGTGAGGTCACTTTTTCGCGTAAATTTGCTGGCATCGGCGTGAAATCGGCCGCAATTAATTTGGTTTGATTCGAATGGATGTCAGTAAGAGCAATATCGACACCATCAAGACTGGTGCCCGACATAATGCCAAGATAATAAGTCATAATATTCAATTCGTGAGTTTTTCAGAATTATAGCGGATTTTAAAAAAATAAAAAAAGAGAGAACATTGTAGTTCTCTCTTTTCATCATGGATGATTTTTATAAGTCGTCAATGACTAAATAGATTTTTGCTACTGGGCCATGTACGCCAATCACTTTAATCAATTCAATATCTGCCGTTGAACTTGGACCTGAGATAATATTGATACAAGATGGCATACGCTCGCCTTGTTGTGCTTTATCGTGTAATACTTTCGCCACTTGTGCAACACGTGGAAGTACTTGGCTTTTACGTACAACAACAATCGATTTTTCAGGTAATAAACTCACTGAACGTCCACGATCTGCACTAGAGAATAAGACGATTCCGCCAGTTTCCGCCAAACCATATTCTGCATAAACCACACCAAGATTAGCTTTTTCAGAAAAACTAATATTATCTTGTGCCGTTTCTGGTGACCATGTATGGCAAGTATATTTCGCTTCAAGCGCCGCTGGAATACCAAGTGCGGTCAATCTTTCATCGGAATTAAGCACAACATCACCGCCGCCATATTTTTCACAGAGAGCAAGTAAGGTTTGTACTGCATCAGACTCTCTACACACATTTACATCCACCATCATGGTTTTAGCAGAATTGGTAAATTCATTCGCTAAATCAACCGCACTTAAATGAGTTAAACGCTCAGTTGGGTATGTATTGACTGGTACATCCATCGGTTCAGGTATGATAGCACGGGCTTTACCCATTTTCGCCGCTAATTTATTAAGAAAATTTTCGCGATTTTGTAAATCCATGCTTATTACCCTCTCTCTCTATTATTAAACCATTGACGGAAACTTTCGCCATCTGCTTGTGGTAAATCTCGTGCTTTTGTCCATTCACCCAATGCACCAAATGTAATTGGTGCTTTCCCATTTTTGATCAGCTTACCCGCTAATTTCGCACCGATATTCACACCAGTTTTCCATAGTATTGGGTTGGCATTGGCTGTAGTGAAACCAAAAATAGATAAACGTTCCATCGCGGGAGTTTTACCTAACTCTACCATTTTCTCGCGGTGTTTTAAGATTAACTGCGCTAATGGAATA
>ERZ1699240.104-NODE-104-length-21727-cov-3.903611_pt1 | contig 21727 bp, 19 predicted proteins | sample MGYA00581535_ERZ1699240 | MGnify/ENA primary metagenome ERZ1699240 (study PRJEB42319, sample SAMD00040327) | human oral metagenome | material: saliva | host: Homo sapiens | study: EMG produced TPA metagenomics assembly of PRJDB4115 data set (Metgenomic analysis of... | reverse complement strand
GCGCCGGCGTATCTACATTCGCTCGCACCTGCAGATGATCGGCCGTTACCACGTGAAGGCCGGCATGGGTCTGCGCCGCCAGATGTCCGGGCAGGGTGCCTCGCACCTCCACGATCATGCGGGTCTCGTGGGTGAGGTCCTCATCGGCATTCTCGACGAGGCCATGGAATGCGGGCTGATCGCCGAGCAGAATACCCTCGGCGCGGTTCATCTGATCCACGCGACCCTGCAGGGGCAGCGCCTCCCCAAGGATCCGGAGCATCGGGAGTTGGCACTCGCTCTGGTGGAGACCTTTATTCTGAGAGGACTGGGCGCATCGGAGGAGAATGTGCGTCACGTCACCGCCTCTGCTCTCCCTTCGGGGGAATAGAGGGCGCACCAAGCCCGTTGAGTAAGACAGTTCATGCGAGGCCCCACGGGCCCGCCCCAACGACCGTCGGATAAGCCGGCGACAATAGGAGAATCATGGCTACCGTTACCCTTACGCAGGAGAACTTCGAGCAGACCGTGTCCGCCGGCGGCATTGTCCTGGTGGATTTCTGGGCGACCTGGTGCGGCCCGTGCCGCCAGTTCGGCCCCATCTTCGAAGAGGCCTCCGAGAAGTACCCGGACATCGTGTTCGGCAAGATCGACACTGACGATCAGCAGCAGCTGGCGATGGCCGCGCAGATCACCTCGATCCCGACCCTCATGGCCTTCCGTGACGGCATCGCAGTGTTCCGTCAGTCCGGCGCCCTGCCGCTGTCCGCCCTGGAGGATCTGATCTCCCAGATCCAGAACCTGGACATGGACGACGTGCGCAAGAAGATTGCCGAGTCCGAGCAGAAGTGACGACGCGCAACTAACTGACAGGGGCCCCGAGGCATCGCGCCTCGGGGCCCCTTTCGTCTACTAGCGTCCGGTACGTATGCCTGCGCCGCTTACGCGCTGAGCGCTCGCGGGAGGCGTCGGGTGATGAGCTCACGGTCGGCGTGGTCGCCCACCATGAAGGAGTATTCGCCGACGGTCTCAAAGCCGTGGCGTGCGTAGAAGCGCTGTGCCCCGTAGTTTTCGCTCCACACGCCGATCCACAAGGTGCGCGGTCCGTCGCGCTCGAGCCACTCGAGCGCCGTCTTGAGGAGGAGCGTGCCGCGGCCACCGCCCTGATGTCCCTGCAGGATGTAGAGGCGCTGGATTTCCCCATCGTCAGGCGACACATCCGGGTGGGGCAGGTGCGCGGGGCAGGCGGTGACGTAGCCGATCAGGGTGTGAGGGTCAGACGAGGCCGGGGCCTCGTCACCGGTTTTCGGTGCGCCCGGGTGGGCGGCGGGGGAGGAGGGCCCAGGCGCTGCCACGGCCTCGTTGGGTGAGTCTTCGACAAGCAGCCACGTCGCCCGGTCCGGATCTGCGAGCTCGGCGCGCAGGACATCGGGCGTGTAAGCCTCGTCGAGGAAGACCGCCAGGTCTGTGGGGTCGTAGAGGTGGCCGAAAGTCTGCGTGAAGCAGGTGCGCGAGAGGGAGGAGAGCGCCTCTGCGTCTGCGGGGGTGGCGCGGCGGATCATGGCTGCCTTTCGTCGGTTCAGAAACCATCGTAGGGGCGAGGGCGTGCGAGGCACACCCGGCGGGACAGTCCCTGAGAAAACCCTGAAAGGTCGGGGATGGCGTTGCTGCATGAATGAGGCGCACCTTACAATTGGGCAACGCCGTTCATCGAAGGAGACGCACGTGGCACACAAGACCCGCACCGCCCAGGTGCTCGACATCGTCAAGGTTCTTGCCTGGGTAGTTATCGCCGTGGCCTTGGTGAAGTTTGCGTTCTTCCCCGCCGCTCAGGAGGATCAGAGCAGCGACGGCATGGACCCGGGCGGTAACTTCGGGCAGATGACGATCGAGGTGGGCCGCGCCGACATCACGAACACCGTGAGTGTGACGGGGACGATCCAAGCCGACGAGCCGGTCGTGGCCCGCGCGACCCTGGACGGCAACGTCGTGCGCACCTTCGTCAACGACGGCGACAAGATTGCCAAGGGCGACGCCATCGTCCAGATCCGCAAAGAGTTCCCCGGTGAGACCCGCCAGGTCACCGATGAGGAAGGCAACGTGAGCGTCGAGACCTCCGAGCCGACCTACAAGTACGAGACCGTCATCTCGCCCGGCGATGGCACGGTGTCGACGAGCGTACTCGTCGGCCAGCAGTTCGCGATCGGCGACACGGTCGCGACCGTCGCGCCCGCGACCTTCTCCGCGGTCGCTTCCCTGAGCGCGGACCAGATGTACCGCCTCCAGGACGCTCCTTCGACGGCGACCGTCACCATTAAGAACGGTCCCGCGCCCTTCGAGTGCTCGGGGGTGAAGCTGGTGAGCCCGACCGGCAAGACGCAGGACCCGAAATCGAACACCGGGTCCGATAACGGGGCCTCGTCCTCGACGGACCTGAAGGCGCGCTGCGCGATCCCCTCCGACCAGACGGTGTTCGCCGGCCTGCAGGTCACCCTCGAAATGACGGCGGGCTCGGCGACGGGCGTCCTCGCGGTGCCCATCTCCGCGGTCGAGGGTCGCTACCAGTCGGGCACCGTCTACCTGCCGACCTCCGACCCCTCCAAGCCTGAAAAGCGTGCGGTGACCCTGGGCATCACGGACGGAAAAATGGTCGAGGTCAAGGAGGGCCTAACGGAGGGCGAGGAGATCCTCGAGTTCACCCCGACCTCGAACAAGGACAACCAGGATGGCCAGACCGGCCCCTACGGCGGCATGGACTCCGGCATGGCCGGGGGCCCGGGCGGCGCGGCGGGCACGCAATGAGTCTCGTGTGCCTGCGGGATGTCACCCGCACGGTGACCCTGCCTGACGGGGACGACTTGCACATTCTGCGCGGCGTCAACCTGGACGTCGCGCAGGGCGAGCACGTTTCCATCGTGGGCCGCTCGGGCACCGGCAAGTCCACGATGCTCAACATTATCGGCCTGCTGGATACCCCCACGTCGGGCACGTACGAGCTGGACGGTGTGGATACGACGCGCCTGGGCGAGGGGCGCCGCGCGCGCATGCGCGGGGAAGATTTCGGCTTTGTGTTCCAGCAATTCAACATCTTCTCGGCGCGCACGGCTGCCGAAAACGTCGAGGTTCCCCTCCTGTACGCCCCCGGCCCGCAGCTGCTGCGCAGGCGCTCGATCGCCGTCGACATGCTCGAGCGCGTGGGCCTGGGCGAGCGCGCGGACTCCTACCCGGGCGAGATGAGCGGCGGCGAGCAGCAGCGCATCGCGATCGCGCGCGCCCTCGTGCGCCGCCCGCGCGTCATCCTCGCCGACGAGCCGACGGGCGCCCTCGACCCGGATACGGGCCGCGTCGTCATGGCCCTCCTTGAGGAGGTCGCCCGCGAGTCCAACGCCGCGCTCATCGTCATCACGCACGACATGGCCGTGGCAGCGCGGGCGCAGCGCGCCTACGAACTCTACGACGGCACGCTGCACGAGGTCGAGGATCCTTCCGCTCTCGCGCACCGCGCGGAGGCCGGGCACGGTAGCGACGAGGCCGGGGCCGAGCAGGTGGGCGCAGAATCCGCCGTGGCTGAACCTCCACTCCCGCCCGCCGAGGGAGACCCGGAAGCCGAGCAGGCCTCGGCCCCCGCGATGTCGGAGGAGGGTGAGCAGTGAACGCCGTTAGTCAGATCCTGGGTGCGCTCATCGAGGCCTGGGGCGAGGTCAAGGTCCAGAAGGCGCGAGTCGTCCTCTCCCTCGTGGGCGTGGTCGCGGCTGTGGCCGCCATGACGATCGTCATCGCGCTCGGCGACCTGCTCCTGCAGTCCTCGCGCGAATTGGCGGAGCTCTACGAGGGGCGCTCCGTCACCCTGCGCCTGACCCCCGAAAGCTCCTCGAACGCCTCGCAAGGACCGGCGGCCGGCGGCCCCGATCAGGATGCGTCCGATCCCGCCTCGGCCACCGGCGCGCAGACGGCGAAGCGACCCGACGAAAAGGACACCATCGGCGAGGCCATGGGCACCCTGGCCGAACGCACGGACATCCGCTACTGGTCGCGCTTTTCCAGCGGGGGCGGCGACATCGTCGAAACTCGACAGGCGCGCTCCAGTGGACAATTCCGCGGCTATCCCCTGACGAAGATTGGCGACATGGTTGACGGCGTCGCGTTCCAGGGCGTGGACCCCTCCTATGCGGTCATCTACCGCACTCGTATGCTCGCGGGACGCTGGGTCGAGAGCAGCGATGCCGACCAGCGCCTGATTCCTGTCGTCATTTCGCAGACTCTCTGGGATCAGCTGGGGCGCGCCCCCATCGACCAGGTTCCGATCGTCCTGCATACGAGCGACGGTGTCGCGATGCGCGTCGTCGGCGTCACCAAGTCGAAGAGCTCCTTCGACATGCCCACCGTGTTCGCGCATTACGACGCGGCGCGCGTCTCCTTCCCGCAGATGACCTCCCCGGCCATGATCGCCTGGGTGGGCACCGAGAACGCCGACCAGGCCCGCGAGACCCTGCCGCGCGCCCTGGCCTCGATCCTCGGCGAGGGCTGGAAGGTCTCCGTCTCCGGCGGCGAACACGAGGACATCGGGGAGGAACAGCTGGGTACCATCTCCAACGTCATCATGATCATCGGCGGCATTATCGTGTTCCTGGGCGCCCTGGGCCTGCTGAATGTCGCGATCGTGACCGTGCGCCAGCGCGTGCGCGAGATCGGTATCCGTCGGGCAGTCGGCGCCTCCGCGGCACGCGTCTTCTTCGCCGTCTTCATGGAGTCCGTCGTCGCGACCTTCGTCGCCGGCGTCATCGGCGTGGGCATCGCGGTCGTCGTCGTGCGCTTCCTGCCCCTCGAGGCCCTGGGCGTCACGCTCAGCGACACCCCGGCATTCCCCGCCGGGGCCGCCATCGCGGGCGTTGCCATCTCCACGAGCATCGGCGCCCTGTGTGGCATCATCCCGGCGCTCGCGGCCGTGCGCATCAAGCCGATCGACGCGATCCGCTACTGATTCATTGACGAGGCCGTGGGTGCCTCCCGGGACCGCGGCCCTTGGGTGAGGGATCCCCGGCCTCGTCCCTGCCTATGGGTCATCGGGGGAGGGTGACCCGATTCGTGTCCTGGTCGTAGACGATCATGCCTTCTTTGATGAGGGCGCGGTAGACGCGGGTGGGCTGGTAGCGGTCGCCCCCGTCGATGCGGGCGGCGTCGAGGACTCGGCGTTTCGTGAGGCCGTCCGTGCCCTCGAAGTGGGCGGCACGCAGGGCTTTCATGATGCGTCCGCGCGCCTGGCGGTCGGTGCCCGCGTAGGGCTGGGGCGTGGGTCGCTTCTCGTCCTTGGGGTAGCCGGCGGCGGCCCACGCGCAGTTGTCGCGGATCGTGCACTGATCGCACGACGGGCTCAGCTGGGTGCATACCAGGGCGCCGAATTCCATGAGAGACAAACTCACCTCGGCTGCGTCGTGCCCATTTTCTGGGAGAAGTTGCTCGGCGCGGTTATTTTCTGCTTTCGAGGGGGTTGAATGGGGTGGAAACTCCCGACCGTCCAGAAATCTGACCAGCACGCGACGCACGTTTGTGTCGAGGACCGGCACCCGGATTCCGTGCCGAAATGCGAGGAGTGCGCTGGCGGTGTAGGTGCCGACGCCCGGCAGGAGGGTGAGTTCCTTCATGGTGAGAGGAACCTTGCCGTCGTGCTTCTCGACGATCGTCGCGGCGCAGGCTTTGAGGCGCAGGGCGCGCGACGGGTATCCGAGGTTTGCCCAGGCAACAATGATGTCTGCCGATGATGCAGCCGCGAGGTCAGCGGGAGTGGGCCAGCGTTCCATCCATTCGAGCCAGATCGGTTGGACGCGTGCGATGGGTGTCTGCTGGCTCATGATCTCAAAGACGAGGGTTCCCCAGTCAGAGACATCGGCTGTGCGCATTGGTAGGTCGCGTTTGTGCGTCGTGAACCACTGAGGCAGGTCGCAGTGGAGTGCTTGTGTGGCCTCCGCCGTTGGATTTATGAACACCTAGTCAGTCTATGGAACAAAGCTTTATCGTGACGAACGAAAGGAATTAAGCTGTGAGCTGCTGCATAATATCGGGGGAAGGTTGTACAAAATCGGAAGGGTCCGCTAGTCTGACCATGTTTTTGAAAAACACCCCCGTGGGGTTCCATCAACACATAGGAGACAACATGTCCGCTCCTCAGCAGCCCGGCTACAACGCCCCCGCGCAGGGCAAGTCCCGCATGGTCGCCGGCCTCCTCAACCTGTTCCTCGGTGGCTTCGGCATCGGTGACTTCTACCTCGGCTACACCCAGTACGGCATCTACAAGATCGTCATCTCCCTCGCCTTCGCGGTGCTGGGCTTCCTGGACCTCGGCTTCCTCTCGACCATCATCAGCCTGCTCAACTTCGTGTGGTGGGCCGCTCTGATCGCCATGGCCGTCATGACCTTCATGGGCAAGTGGATCTACGAGAAGGACGCCAACGGCGTTCCCACCGTCTGAGTTGTGCCTGTGTGCGCATTAAGCGCGCGCTAACAACGTCACGCGCGGGGCTCGGCTTCATGCCGAGCCCCGCGTTTTTGTTCCGATGGTGTGGCGGGTATCCGGGGGCAATCAGGGGAGATTCGGGGTGGACGCAGCTTCCGCGCCTGAGCCTGTGCACGCTAGGCTGTGTCAGTACGGCCGTTCGCGGCCCCCACGACAATCGAAAGGCTCACCCATGACGACGCCCGACCCGCAGGCCACCCCCTTCAACCCTGAGGATCCTGCGAAGGTTACCGTCCCCGAGGCTCCCTCGGCCGATTTCTCGATTCCCGACGCTCCCGCCGTCGAGGCTGCCGCAGAGATCCCCGCGCCCGAGGTTCCCACCTTTGAACCCGCCGCCGAGGTGCCCGTGCCCGAGGTTCCCACCTTTGAACCCGCCGCCGAGGTGCCCGTGCCCGAGGTTCCCACCTTTGAACCCGCCGCCGAGATTCCCGCGCCCGCGGCGCCGAGCTTCCCCCAGGCCTCGGCCCCCTCTTTCGATGAGGCCACGGCGACCCCCGGCTCGACCACGTACGGCACGGCCTACGATGCGGCTTCCGCCCAGCCCGGCCCCGACGCTGCCGCGAACCAGGCGCCCTACGGTGCGCAGCCCGGCTTCGCGCAGCCCGGCTTTGAGCAGGCCGCCTACGCGGCGGGCCAGCAGGCATACGGTCAGCCCGGTTACTCTCAGCCCGCGTACGGCCAGCCCGTCGTCGCCGGCCCGCCCAAGCAGTGGATGGTTGCCCTGCTTCTGGGCTTGTTCTTCGGCGGCTTCGGTGTCCACAACTTCTACCTGGGCTACACCAACCGAGCCATCATTCAGCTGATTCTGACGATCATCGTCATCGGTGCGCCCGTCACCGCCGTGTGGGTCCTCATCGAGCTCATCATGATCCTCATGCGTTCCGGCTCGTACGGCTACGACGCGCAGGGACAGCCCCTGCAGTGACCCGCTGAGGCTGTTGTCGCGGCGCTGAGTATGCGACAATCGAGTCATGCTGCTCAGTGACCGCGACATCAAAGCCTCCCTGGACTCCGGGCGTATCCAGCTCGACCCGCTGGACCGCGACTTGGTTCAGCCGGCCAGCATTGACGTGCGCCTGGATCGCCTGTTCCGTCTTTTCGATAACCACCGCTACCCGGTGATCGACCCTGCGGCGGACCAATCGGACCTCACCCACCTGGTGGATGTGGGCCCCGACCAGCCTTTCGTGCTGCACCCCGGCGAGTTCGTCCTGGGCGCCACATACGAGCTCGTGACCCTGGGCGACGACATCGCTGCGCGCCTGGAAGGCAAGTCGTCGCTGGGACGCCTCGGCCTGCTCACCCACTCGACCGCCGGCTTCATCGACCCGGGTTTCTCTGGCCACGTGACCCTCGAGCTGTCGAACACGGCGACGATGCCGATCCTGCTCTACCCCGGCATGAAGATCGGGCAGCTGTGCTTCTTCGACCTTTCCTCCCCGGCTGAGCACCCCTACGGCTCTCAGGGGCTGGGCTCTCACTATCAGGGTCAGCGCGGCCCGACGCCCTCGCGCACCCACGAGCGCTTCACGTGCACGCGCATCGAACGGTGACACTCTATGTCGGCCATTCCTCCCCCGCCGCCGTCCCGGCTTGAACGCATGCGCGCCGAGCGCGCTGAGCGTGCGGCCCGCGAGCTGAGCTATCCGCCCGCGCCCGAGCCCGCTGACCTGCAGGCTCCGCCCCCGCCGGAACCCTCCGATCTGCAGGCTCCCCCCGCGCCGGAACCGCCCGCGTCGACGCCCGTGATGGGGGTCCCGCAGGCGAGCAGTGTCCCGCAGGCCAGCGGTCACAGCGAGGCTGTGGTCGGTATTCCGCCGGTCGCGCCCTCCCCGACGCGCACGGGCGTCATCCAGGGCGTCGCTCTGCCGGGCATGACCCCGCGCGAGCAGGTCACCAATAGGGACGAGGCTCCCCAGGCCTCGCCGGTGAGGCGTTCCCTCAAGGAACGCATGGCCGCCGCCCCCCATTCTTTCGCCGATCCGACGCCGATGAGCGCGACGGACAATCCGCTCACCCAGACAAACGTCGGCCTGACGACGATCACCGTGACCGACGCGGCCTTCCAGATCGACGCCGACGGCGAGGTGACGAGCGCCGAGGCCGCCATCCCGATTGCCGCCGCCATCGAGCTTGACGAACCCGCGGGCGTCATCGACCTCGAGGACGCGCGCAGCCATCACCTCTTCCTCGTTTCGGACGCGGTCGATCCCGCCGAACTCGAGGCCCTCGCGATCTCCATGTGGGACGAGGCCGGATGGATCGCCCCGGGACGCCTGCGCCTCTCCTCGGACGCGGAGCTGGAGGGCCCGTGGACGCTGGACCAGCCGACGCGCGCGGCGCTGGGCACCCCGGCCTCGCTGTCCAACGCGTGGGTCCTGCGCTGCCCGCAGGCCCATGCCCGCCAGCAGAGCAATGGCGTGATGGGCGAGTGGGACAAGGCGTTCCCCGACGGTGTGCCCACGGGCCTGGAGTATCGCGTGCTCGAGGCGCTGCGCCGCATGGCCCGACGCCTCGCCGGTGTACTGCGCATCGCCGGCAGCGGCTACGTGATGGTCCCCGACGCCGACTCGGCCGTGAACCTGACGGTGTATTCGCCGCGCTGGATCAACCCCGAGGACCTGCTCTCCGCGATGCGCGAGCGCGCCGGATTCGAGCAGATGAAGGACGCGCGCGACATTACGCCCGAGGCCCCCAAGCCCGCCCCGCTCAGCCCCGCGCAGGTCGAGCAGATCGAAAAGCTGAAGGCCGAACTGGGCCCGGTGCGCAAGGATATCGCGTCCAAGATCGCCAAGGCCCGCGAGGAGCTCGAGGCCCAGCGCGACAAGCCGCAGGTCGTCGACGGTTACGCCCTCATGAGCCCGATCGGCCACCGCTCGGACATGATGATCGAGGTCCACGCCGTGCCCACGCCGCCGCGCGTCCTGCGCTGGGAGCCGTGGACGGCCGGAGCCATCATCGAATACCAGGTTCGCTGGCTGCCCACCTCCGCGCCGACGCCCGGTGCGGGCGCGATGAGCCGCACCGCGCGCCTCGAACGCCTGCGCTCCACCCAGGACGTGGAGAAGGCCGCCGGAATGATCGCGACCCTCGTGGGCGGCAACGTCATCGACGAGGATGGCTTCCTCGTCGGTCTTGAGGAGATTTCACCGGAGGGTGAGGAATAGGTCGCATTCGTGGAAGGCGCGTTGCATGCCCGCTAGGGTATGTGTGTTTGCAAACCACTATGAACGAAAGGGCACACCATGAAGCTCTCTGCACGCAACCAGCTCCCCGGCACCGTCGTTGAGGTCTCTCAGGGCGCCGTCAACGGCATCGTCAAGATCGAGGTCGCTCCCGGCCTGGTCATCTCCTCGTCGATTACGAACGCCGCCATCGAGGAGCTCGGCCTGACCGTCGGCTCCAAGGCCGTCGCCGTCATCAAGGCCTCCAACGTCATCGTCGGCGTCGAGGACTGATTTTCTTTCGTTAAAGGGTGGCCCCGCAGGTTTTCCTGCGGGGCCACCCTTTTGTTTGTGGGGCTTGCGTGCGGCGCACGCCGTGGGGTGCGCGCCGTGTGCGTGCGTTACTGCCCGCGCTTGACGGATTCGAGCAGCATGACGGCAACGTCGCGCACCTCGGGGAGCTTTCCACCCGACGAGGCCGTGGTCTCCTTGGCGCTCTGATCGGCGGCGTCGGCCGAGATGAAGCCGGCGGACGTGCCCGAGGCGGAGCCGAGCATCTGGGAGCAGAAGGGGCAGGCCGTCGCTACGACGTCCGCGCCCGTGGACGCGGCCTCGACGATGCGGGCATCCGCGATACGGGTCCCGCGCGTCTCCTCGAACCAGGCGTGCGCGCCGCCCGCGCCGCAGCACATCGCGCGGTCGCGGTTGCGCGGCATCTCGACGAGCTCCACGTTCGGCAGGGAGCCCACGAGCTCGCGCGGCGGCTCGTAGACGCGGTTGTGGCGTCCCAGGAAGCACGCGTCGTGGTAGGTGACCTTCAGGGGTGCGCCGACTGAGGGAGTGGTGCCCGCGGGCTGTGCCCCGGCCTCGTCCGTGGAATCCGCGCCCGTAGACGCAACGGAAGTGGGGGCCACCGGTGTGAGGAGGCCGTCGCGCACCAGGCGGTTGAGGAGCTGCGTGTGGTGGACGACGTCGAAGGAGCCGCCCAGCTCCGGGTACTCGCCGGCGATCGTGTTGAAGCAGTGCGCGCAGGAGACGACGATCTTCTGGGGCTTGGCTTCCTTGAGCGTGTCGATGGCCTGGGCGGCCAGCATCTGGAAGAGCGCCTCGTTGCCGGCGCGGCGGGCCGGGTCGCCCGTGCAGGACTCACCCGAGCCGAGGACCGCGAAGGACACGCCCGCGGTGTGGAGCAGCTCGGCGACGGCGGCGCTGGTCTTCTTCGCCGTGTCGTCGTAGGCGCCCGCGCAGCCCACCCAGAACAGGTAGTCAACCTCGGAGGCGTCCTCGATGTCCTCGCCGACGACGGGGATGTCGAAGTCCAGCTTCTTCGCCCACTCCATGCGCTTGCGGGCGGGCTGGTTGTAGGGGTTCGCCTTGGATTCCATGCCGCGGAACGCGCGGCCCAGCTCGCGGGGGAACGCGCCCTCCATGAGGACCTGGTGGCGGCGCAGGTCGAGGATGTGGTCGATGTGCTCGATGTCGACGGGGCACTGCTCGACGCAGGCGCCGCAGTTCGTGCAATCCCACAGGACCTCTTCGGAGACGACCTCGGGGACCAGGGGAGCGGTCACCGCGGAGACGCCCTCGGGGCCGGTCGCGCCCGACAGGGACAGGGCGGACACCAGGTCGAAGGAGTGCGGCGAGGCCGGCACGCCCTTGTCGAGGAGGACCTCGCCATCCTCGAGCTTCTGGTGGCCCTCCTCCTGCTCGACGATCTGCACGTTGGAGGCGGACTCCATGTGGTCGCGCAGGCCCATGATGAGCAGCTTGGGGGAGAGGGGCTTCTGGGTGTTCCACGCGGGGCACAGCTCCTGGCAGCGGCCGCACTCAGTGCACGAGTACAGGTCCAGGCGGGCCTTCCACGAGAAGTCGTCGATCGTGCCCACGCCGAGGACCGTGTCTTCGGGGACGTCGTCGAAGTCGTCCTCGCTAGTCACGGGCTTTCCGTCAATGAGCATGTGGTCGGCCGGTCCCAGGGACTTCGTGCCGTCCGCGTTGCGACGCGTGTACAGGTTGAGGATCGCGACGAAGCGGTGCCACGCGACGCCCATGCCCGTCTGGATGCCCACGACCGTCAGCCAGGTCATGGAGGTGATGACCTTGACGGCGCTGACCAGCACGATCGCGTTTGTCAGGGAGGCGGCCGAGGAGGAGGCTGCGGCCGCGAAGAGCGCGCCGAGCCAGCCGGTGAGGGGGAAGTGCAGGGCGGTCGCGTGGGCCTCGAGGCCCGGCGTGACGCTGAAGAGCGCGTATTCGAGGCCACGCAGGGCCACGACGCACGCGCACACGATGAGGATGACCCACTCGACGAAGAGCGCCTGCCAGCGGGTCGAACCCAGGAAGCGGGAGGCCAGGCCGCGCGGGGAGGAATCGCGCGGGTGGGGCTTGGCCAGGGACGAGGGCGGGGTGCCTTCCGGGTCCGCTGCGGCGGCAGCGCCGTCCGGATCGTCGTTCGAGAGGGCCGCCTCGGCGGCCGTGCCGCGCCCGGCGCGCTGACGCACGACCATCAGAAGGATGATGCCGACCAGGCCGCCCCAGGCGAAGACCTCGGTGAGCCACTCCCACGGCGCGAAGTGGCCGAGGAGGGGTAGCGTGAAGGTCTGGACGCGCAGCTGGGCGTAGCCCGTGACCAGGGTGAGGAAGAGGATCGGGAAGGACACCATGACCAGCCAGTGGGCGGCCTTGATCCACGGGCGTCCCTTGAACTCGCGGTGCGTGAGGGCTGCGGAGACGACGCCCCAGAGGCGCTTGCCCACGGGGGTCAGGCGCCCCGGGTCGGGCGTGCCCGCCGAGACCGTGCGCCACATGTGGGTTAGGCCTCGCGCGAACGACAGGACGGCCAGGGCGCTCACCAGCAGGGCGAGTCCCCACATGATGGCGCTCAGCGTCGGATTGGCCACGTTTCCTCCTCAAGATTGCTGCACTCCATTGTGTCATCTCGACCCAGGAGAGACCGATTCTGCCCCGCAAAGCGTGCGCAATTACGCGCTGCGTACGGGCTCCGTCGCGCTCTCGTGTGCCCGCCACAACGTGGATTCATGTCACGAGGAGGGAAAAAGTGTGGGAGAGTGAGAGCGTGCTTCCCGTCTCGCAGCCAGACATGACACTGTCCGACCAGGAACTCTTCGGAGACGATCACCCGCACGATCACTGCGGGGTCTTCGGAGTATGGGCCCCGGGCGAGGACGTTTCCCGCCTGACCTACTTCTCCCTCTATGCCTTGCAACACCGCGGCCAACAGAGCGCCGGTATTGCGACGTCGAATGGCAAGCAGATCCTCGTGTATAAGGATCAGGGCCTCGTGTCGCAGGTGTTCTCCGAGCAGTCCCTGCAGGGCCTGCGCGGCCACATCGCCCTGGGCCACGTCCGCTACGCGACGACCGGCGCGGACGTGTGGCGCAACGCCCAGCCGACGCTGGGCCCCACCCCCACGGGCACGCTCGCCCTGGCCCACAACGGCAACCTCACCAACACGGTCGAGCTGCGCGAGCTCGCTGCCGAGATCGCCGACGACGGCGAGGACTTCGAACGCGGCGCCTCCACCGATACCTCCCTCGTGACCGCGCTGTTGGGCATGGCCGACCGCATCCCCGGGCCGACCCCCTTCATCGCGTCCCCGTCCGTGACGCCTTCGAAGGCCGATGGGGACGAGGCCGCCCCGGCCTCGTCGGTGGACGACCTTGAGCCCGCGCCCCTCGTCGGCGCCGCCCTGAAGGTCCTGCCGCGTATCAAGGGCGCGTTCTCCCTGGTCTTCATGGACGAGCACACGCTGTACGCAGCGCGCGACCCGCACGGCTACCGCCCGCTCGTGCTCGGCCGCCTGGCCTCCGGCTGGGTTGTCGCCTCCGAGACCGCCGCCCTGGACCTGTGCGGCGCGACCTTCGTGCGCGAGGTCGAGCCCGGCGAGCTCATCTCCATCGACGCGTCGGGCGTGCACTCCCGCCGCTTCGCCGTGCGCCGCTCCAACACCTGCGTCTTCGAGTACGTGTACCTGGCCCGCCCCGACACGACGATCGGCGGGCGCCGGATCGTGGCTGCACGCCACGAGATGGGTGCCGCGCTGGCGCGCGAAAACCCCATCGAGGCGGACCTGGTGATCCCCACGCCCGACTCGGGCACGCCCGCCGCGATCGGCTACGCGCAGGAGTCCGGCATCCCCTTCGCCCAGGGCCTCGTGAAGAACGCATACGTGGGCCGCACCTTCATCCAGCCCACGCAGTCCCTGCGCCAGCTGGGCATCCGCCTCAAGCTCAACCCCCTGCGCGAGGTCATCGAAGGCAAGCGCCTGGTCGTCATCGACGACTCGATCGTTCGCGGCAACACGCAGCGCGCGCTCGTCAAGATGCTGCGCGAGGCCGGGGCCGCCGAGGTGCACATCCGCATCTCGTCCCCGCCGGTTGCGTGGCCGTGCTTCTTCGGTATCGATTTCCCGACGCGGGCCGAGCTCATCGCCTCGTCCATGAGCGTCGAGCAGGTCCGCGAACACCTGGGCGCCGACTCCCTGGCCTACCTGTCGATCGACGGGATGGTCGCGGCCACCGGACAGGGCAACTCCCTGTGCCTGGGCTGCTTCACCGGCGAATACCCCGAGACGATCCCCGCCGGGACGCCCGTGCCCGGAACCCCCGAAGCCACCCCCTGCTAACCTCCACGCCCGCGACGCAACCCCTGCGCCGCGGGCGTCGTTCTCAACCCGACCACCCAGACACGGCCTCGTCGAGCGCCATCCGCGAAAGGCACCACCCATGACCGACACCCCCCTGGACTACGCGACCGCTGGCGTCGACACCGCTGCGGGCGACCGCGCCGTCGAACTGATGAAGAGCGCCGTCGCCGCCACCCACGACTCCACCGTCCTGGGCGCGACCGGCGGATTCGCCGGCATGGTCGATGCATCGGCGCTGCTGGGCATGGAGAAGCCGCTGCTCGCGACCTCCACGGACGGCGTGGGCACGAAGATCGCGATCGCGCAGGCCATGGACGTGCACGACACGATCGGCCAGGACCTGGTCGGCATGGTCGTCGACGACATCGTTGTGATCGGCGCGCGCCCGGTCCTCATGACCGACTACATCGCCTGCGGGCACGTCGTCCCCGAGCGCATCGCCTCCATCGTCACCGGCATCGCGCGCGCCTGCGAGGCCACGGGCACGCCCCTCATTGGCGGTGAGACCGCCGAGCACCCCGGCGTCATGGAACCCGACGACTACGACATTGCGGGCGCCGCGACCGGCGTCGTGGACGCCTCCGAGCTGCTGGGCCCCGAGCGAGTCGCCGACGGCGATATCGTCATCGCCATGGCCTCCTCCGGTCTGCACTCCAACGGCTACTCGCTGGTGCGCTCCGTCGTCTCCCGCGTCGGCGCCTCGCTGGAGTCCCACGTGGCCGAGTTCGGCCGCACCCTCGGCGAGGAGCTCCTCGAGCCCACACGCCTGTACACGCGCCTGTGCCTGGACCTGGTCGAGCGCTTCGGCGTTGAGGGGATTCACGCCTACTCGCACGTGACCGGCGGCGGCCTGGCTGCGAACCTGTCGCGCGTCCTGCCTGTCGGCGCGGTGGCGACGGTCGACCGCTCGACGTGGACCGTGCCCGCCGTGTTCGACTGGGTGCGCCGCGGCGGCGACGTCACCTGGGTCGGCATGGAGGACTCCCTGAACCTGGGCGTCGGCATGGTCGCCGTCGTCTCGGCCTCCGTGGCCTCCGAGGTCCTGTCCGCGATCAACGAGGCCGGGGTGGCCGCGTGGGTCCTGGGCTCCGTCACGTCGGCCGACGCCGACGGAACCGTGGCCGGCTTCGGGTCGGTCGCCGACCTGAGCGCGGATTCCTCCGGCGTGCGCCTCATCTCCGGCACGAAGGGCGTCCAGGCGGGCGCCGTGCTGCTGCACGGCGAGTACCGCGTCGGCTGAGCATTGCGTGGCCTGAGCTGAGCTGGGCGGCGCGCCCGTGTTGAGAGCGTTGCCGCGCGAGAGGGTTCGAGGCCTGCGGGCCTCGACCCCTTGTCGTGTGCGCGCATACAGATGCATGTGTGCCTGGCTTTGTCCTGTGTGGGCGTGTAATTTGCTGGGTTCTGGAGGGGGCTGTCGAGAGGCCTCCGTCACCCCGGCATCCCGCACTCGGTACGGAAGCCGCGTTCTGGCTTGTTCCTAAGTGGTGTTACACCATTTAGCTGGGTATTACACCACTTCCCAGGCGGTGTAATGCTCCCTAAGTGGTGTAATGCTCCCTAAGTGGTGCACACCTTATCGAGTATGGGCATAAAACGCGCCTCGGATAATCACGTGTGCGTGCTCAGAAATAGCGTTTCGGGTACGCCAAAGCGGCGGACCGGTTCTCGGTCCGCCGTGTGGCTGAGCCGTTACTTAGTGGAGGAACCACCCGTCCAGAAGGACTCATCGAGCTGCTCCGGATCGATGTCGTCCTCTTCCGCGGGCATCTCGGCGAAGTCGGCGTATTTCGAGTAGAGGTCGTCGTCGATTGCATCGTCCTCTTCGGGCTCGTCCGCCGGCACGTGTGCCAGGTACGAGTCCTCATCCGCCAGCTCGCGCTGAAGTGCGTTTAGGTCGGTGTCGGGGCTGAAATACTTCAGCTTCCGAGCGACTTTCATCTGCTTAGCCTTTTGACGGCCGCGCCCCATGGCGTCGACCCCCTCCGCGTCGTTCGGGTCCGCGTAAAGCGGTTCCCTGGGTGTTCAAAATGTTTCGTGGGACCATCATAGCTAATGACGGGCCTTGACCTCACCTTGGATTGCGTTTTGCGCGCTCAGCGGAGCGGGCGTGGAGGTGAGGAAGCCCGCGAAACCGGGGGAAGCTAACTGGCGTAACCCTCGGCCGGTGTGGCCGGAGTTACGCCGGTTCGCGTCAGTTGGTGCTTACAGAGCCTCGGTCAGGTCGGACTTGAGGGCCTCGAGTGTGCGCGCGGCGGCCTCGTGGGCGGCGCGGCGGGCATCGCGACGCGAGCGACGCGATGAGCGGGTCGCCAGCAGGACGATCACGCCGATAGCACCGACCGCGGACAGGGCGACGATGCCGACCTTCTTGAGGGCCTCGGCGTTGCCCCCGGCGGCGTCCTGCAGCGTCAGCGACGCGGACTCCTTGAGGGACGCGAAACGGGCCGTGGCCTCGTCCTTCGCCTCCTGGGCGAGGGCGGCGGGCTGGACGCGCGCGTACAGCTGGTCGATCGTGGCGGCCAGTTCGGCGCGCTGACGCTCGAGGTCGGCCGCGATCTGGGCCTCCGTGCGCGGCTCGGCGGGGGTGGCCTCGCCGACGGTCACGTTACGAGTATCGAGGTTGGTGCTCACTTGCCCAGTCCCTTCTCGATGGCTTCCTTGGTGGCGGCGACGGACGCGGCCGGATCCGGGCGGTGCTCCTGCGCGCTCTTGAGGGAGCGGGATCCGACCAGGGCGAGGATCAGGACGATCAGCAGGAGGATCGCGACGACGATCAGCGACGCTGCCCACGCGGGGACGACGAGCGTGAGCGCGATCTCGATGGTGTGGAAGATCCATCCCAGCAGGTACAGGGCGAAGACCGCTGCGACCAGGAGGAGGCCGATGCCCTTGCCGCTCTTGGACGCGAAGGCGCGCAGCTTCGCCTTGTTCAGTTCGACCTCGTCGCGGATGATGCTGGAGATCTGGCTGGTGACCGACGCGAAGAGAGCGCCGATGCTGGGACGCGCCTCGCTGGCGGCGGGTGCGGGGGCAGCGGGCGGGTACTGCCCGGGCTGAGGGGTGGGCTGAGTCATGGATGCTCCTGCGCGTACGGGTGAACGAGGCGAGGCCTCGCCTGATACGCCTAGTGTCTCACGAAGAATGGCGGCTCGCAGTGACCGTTACGTTACTCCTGCGGGGCGATCGAGCCGGGCAGGTCGGAGAGGATCTTGCGGGCGCGCACGACCAGGTCGGAGACCTCGGGCTCGGCTAGGGCCGGGTCCTCGGCTTCGACGACGGGGATACCGCGCATCGCGGTCTCCGTGCGGGGCTCGGGCGAGGCCTGGGGGACCTCGGTCGCCTGGGTTGCTTGGGCGGGTGCTGCCTCCACGCGGGTGGTCGCAGCGTCGAGGGCGGCCTCGGCTGCTTCCTCGGGTTCGGGGGCCTGCTGAGCGTCCGAGGTCTGCGCCCCGGCCTCGTCGGCGGTGCCGAGCGGGTGCCACGCGGGGGCCGAGGCGGACCCGGTGGGGGAGATGACCTCGTCGAAGGAAGCGGGCAGGGCCGAGGGGATCGGGCCGAGGAGAGCCTTCGGGTCCTCGGGGTTGGCCTCCAGGGAGGCGGCGATGAGCGCGGCGGAGGGGCCGGGAGCGTCGAGGGTGACGCGGCCGTTCGTCAGCAGGATTGCGCGGTCCGAGGCGGCGGCGACCTCCACGGACGGGGTGGCGATGACGACCGCGCAGCCCGCGTTCGCGAGGGAACGCAGGAGCGGCTCGAGCTCGGTGCGGGCGGCCGGGGGCAGGGAGATGGGGTCTTCGATGAGGAAGACCTCGGCGCCGGACACGATCGCGCGGGCGATGAGGGCCTTGAATCGCTCCCACTCGGAGAGCTCGGAGGGGCGCAGGTCGACGCGCTGGGCGAGGCCCGTGATCTGCAGGGCGCCCACGAGGTTGTCCCAGTCGGCGACGGAGCCCGTCGCGGACAGGGGTGCGAGGATGTTCTGGCGGATCGTCAGGGACTCGTCGAGCGGGGAGTCCGCGCGGATCAGCGCGACTGAGCCGATGCGGCCCGCGAGGCGTGCGGCCAGCGAGCGCGAGGGCGCGGCGACGATGCGGCCGGCCTGCGGCTCCTCGAGGCCCGCGAGGATCAGGAATAGGGCGCGGGCGCGGCGGCCCGTCGGGTCCAGGATCGCGCTCAGCGAGCGGGCGCGGAAGCCCAGATCAAAATTGGCGCGGAGGACTGCGCCGGTCCCATGGCCCGTGTAGGTGATGCCCAGGCCGGCGACCTGGACGCGGCCGCCGCGGCCCTTCGCGGAGAAGGAGCGGCGCGAGCGGTACCAGGGGCGCGGCTCGGCGGGCGGCAGGTGGACCGGGGCGGCGACGACGAGGTCGTTGCGGGCGGCGCTGTTGGCGTTCGTTGCCGCGCCGTTGGCTGTGGTGTTGGCGCTGTTGGCCGGCGTGAGCTCCTGGGTGGGCTGCTCGGGCTTGGCCTGCGGGGTCGCGGTCTCGGGCGCGATGTCGCTGACTGTCTCTGCGGCGGTCTCTGCTGCTGTGGTGGCGTCGGTCGTGAGCGCGGCGGGGGCGGCCTCGGCCTCGTCGGTGGTGACGAGGGGTGTGGGGGACACGAGGGTCTCCTGCAGGTCCTGCGCGCCGTCGTCGGCGAGCGTTTCTGCGGGGGTGTCGGCGGTGGGGGCGTCGGCCTCGTGGGTGGCGCCGCTGAGGATCTCCTCGAACGACGAGAGGGCGCTGCGCGGGGCGGGCGCCTCGTCGGAGGTGTGGGCGGGGGTCGAGGCGGCTCGCTCGGCGCCGGTGCGGGCGGCGTCGGCCGTCACGTCGGCCAGCTCCTGGCTGTCCGAGCCATGCAGGTTTTCACGCGGGTCATTCGACATGCCCCCATTGTTTCAGGATCGCGCCCCTCGTGTCGCAGTGGCGCGCGGAAGTGGGTGGGGTGGGCTCGCTGAAAAATCCTTGCGCATGTGGCTTGCATCTCTGGAAATGAAGAGGTATGCTATAAGCGATTGATTCTCAGTAAGAGCCGACTCGTTAGCGGCTCCGAATGCTCCACTGCATCGCAGTAACACCGGGTTCTTCTCCGCGAAGGGCCCGGTAATTTTTTAAAGCATACGCAAATGTGTGTGCGGTGTGACACTATGTGCCTATGGTTACGTCCTCAGAAAACATTCGGGTTAAAGGACAAAAAGAGTTGGTCTGAGCCTGACCTTTCGGCTTTGTGGTGCGAGAAAGTCTGGTTCAAAGTTGTTGGGGGACAACTTTGAGGGTGGACAAAATGTGTTGGTGAAACGTCGACTTTTCGGCTTTGTGGTGCGGGAGAGTGGGTGTCAAAGTTGGTAGTGGCAGATTCGGTGAGTGAACATCTCGACATGCGATTCCTGTGGCAGGAAGCTGATCCGGTACGGACTGTCGAAATCGGGCAAGCAGAGGTGGCATTGCACCTCGTGCCACTCAACTGGCGTGCAGCGGATTGATACCTCGGCCAAGCATCTGGGTGAGTTTCTTGCCTGGCTGCTCAGCGGTAATCGGCAGGCGGATATGCCAGGTGGGGGCAGGTCGTTTCGCAGGCGATGCCAGAGCCTGTGGGAGATCTGGCCCCTCGCCCCGGTGGTGGATGAGGTGCATGAGGTCGTGTTCGTTGACGGGATCCACCTGGGCCGCAAAGCGGTCGTCTTGATTGCTCAGTCCCGGGGTTTCATCTTGGGATGGTATGTGGCACGCAGTGAGAACTCGCGCGCCTGGGAAGCGCTCATGAACCGGATCGCCCCACCAGACGTGGTGGTGACGGATGGGGGCAGTGGCTTCGAAAAAGCCCGCAAGAAAGCCTGGCCGAACACGCGGGTCCAGCGGTGCACCTTCCACGCGTTCGGGACCATCAAACAAGCCACCACCATTCGCCCCAAGCTTGCAGCCTCCAAGGAACTGTACGGCTTGGGCAAGCAGCTCTTGCACGTGAAAGACCGAGAGCAAGCGGCCTCATGGATAGACACCTACTTGGACTGGTGCAAGCGCTGGGAGGGCTTCCTCGCGCAGAAGACCAAGAGGGACGATGGCGGGTGGGAATACACGCACGAACGACTCGTGCGGGCCCGCAACAGTGTGAATCGGCTCATCGGAGCCGAGGTGTTGTTCACCTACACCGACCCCCAGTTTGAGGGGGCGTTGCCGGCGATGAACAACCAGATCGAAGGCGCGACCAACGCGCCCTTGCGTCAACTGTTGCGGGACCACCGGGGAATGCGGCTGACCCGCCGGATCAAAGCGATCTTCTGGTGGTGCTACATGCACACCGAAAACCCGCTCCCACCAGCCCAGATCCTCAAAATCATGCCCACAGACACCCAGATTGAAGCCCAATGGGAACACGCCTCGCGCACACACCCCGCAGCCGGTGTCATCCCCAGATGGGGCGACGCCATCGCCTGGCACGACCTCCACCACACAAGCCCCCACCGAAACAACTGGGACTAACCCTCCACCAACTCTTTTTGTCCTTTAACCCTGCCAGTAAGTAGTGGCAAAGGCTTTCGCAGCGAACCATAAAAGCGTTAAAGTGATGCCATGCACAAAGAAGTGAGTTCAGACTCCATTTCAGAATCATCAGCCCAGAACGCGCCTGAGCCTAGCTGCAAAACTAGCTGCATTGGCGACGTCGCCGGTACCAAAACTTCAGCAGCTTTCAGCTGCCCCGCCCAAGCACCCCTAGATTCCAGCCTTTTCACCTCCGCTACCTGGCGTCTTAACGCCGGCGAGGCTAGCGCCTTAATCGCCGCCCGGGGCGCGGTGGTTTTGGACTGGAACTGCGCAGGCGTGCCGGTAATTGATGGTTACAGCGACCAAGCCGATATGGAAAGCGGTGCGGGCTGCCGCTGCGCCGTCATGGCCCCCTGGTCAAACCGCATCCAAAACGCCCGCTACGCCTGGATGGGGCAGGAATACGATCTTGGCCCAGCCCCTGACGGTAGCCGCGAAGCCAACCACGGCCTGATGCTAAACACCGATTTTGAGCGCATCGACGACGGCCAGGACCCAGCCAGCCTAACCCTGCACACCGTTACCGGCGGCGTAGAAGGCTACCCCTGGCCGATTGACGTGAGGGTCACCTACCGGATCCACGAAAAGGCCCCTGAACATGGGTACCAGGGCTACCGCCTCGAATTGGAGATAAACGCCCGCAACCTGGCCGATGTTACTGTGCCGGTGGGCCTGGGCTGGCACCCCTACTTCCACGCCAACGCCATTACAGACCAGGGCCTGGACTCGCTTTACATGGAACTGCCGGCAAAAACTGAGGTTGTCAGCGACGACATGCTGATTCCGCTGGAGGGCTCGCAGGCTTTTAAAGAGGCTGACTACGCTCACAGCCAGTGCGGACGCATCATTGTGGAGCTTAAAGGCTGGGAGGTAGACACTTCCTGGA
>ERZ1699240.53-NODE-53-length-28361-cov-3.338351_pt1 | contig 28361 bp, 20 predicted proteins | sample MGYA00581535_ERZ1699240 | MGnify/ENA primary metagenome ERZ1699240 (study PRJEB42319, sample SAMD00040327) | human oral metagenome | material: saliva | host: Homo sapiens | study: EMG produced TPA metagenomics assembly of PRJDB4115 data set (Metgenomic analysis of... | reverse complement strand
GGCATGGAGGACACCGCAAGACCGGCAAGCATGGCTGCGGTGCCCGTGGGCGGCGGTGCCCATGCGGTAGGGCCTGGCCGGGCTAGTCACAGCGACACAAGCACCGCCGGTGTGGAGGGCGCCGGAGGGTCCGGAGGGCACGGGCGGGCTTCGAGATCGACCACTCCGAGCCGCAGGCTCGCGTGTGGCGATCTCGCGGGCGGCCGGGCCCGACGGCGCCCGGAACACCAGCGGGACAACAAGCAAGACGAAGCCGCCCGGCCCCACAGGGGCCGGGCGGCTCACGCGTCAGGCCGCTAGGCGGCTCTCAGCGATTGTTTCAGCGCATCTGGGTGCCGTCGGAGCCCAGGCGCTGGCAGGCCTCGACGACGCGGGCGGCCATGCCGGCCTCGGCCGACTTGCCCCACGTACGCGGGTCGTACTGCTTCTTGACGCCGACCTCGCCGTCGATCTTGAGGACGCCGTCGTAGTTGCGCAGCATGTGGTCAACGACCGGGCGGGTGAACGCGTACTGCGTGTCGGTGTCGACGTTCATCTTGATGACGCCGTTGGCGACAGCGGTGGCGATCTCCTCGGCGGTGGAGCCGGAGCCGCCGTGCATGACCAGGTCGAAGGGACGGTGGTCGAGGCCGAAGTGCTCAGCGACCTCCTTCTGGATGGTGCCGAGCAGCTCGGGACGCAGCTTCACGTGGCCGGGCTTGTAGGCGCCGTGCACGTTGCCGAAGGTCAGAGCGGTCAGGTAGCGGCCGTTCTCGCCCAGGCCCAGGGCCTCGACGGTCTTGATGGCGTCGGCGGTGGTGGTGTACAGCTTCTCGTTGATCTCGCCAACGACGCCGTCTTCCTCGCCACCGACAGCGCCGACCTCGATCTCGAGGATCGTGTTGGCCTTGACGGACAGGGCGAGCAGTTCCTTGGCGATCTCGAGGTTCTCGTCGAGGTCGATGGCGGAACCGTCCCACATGTGGGACTGGAAGGTGGGCAGCTTGCCTTCGGCAACCTGGCCGGCCTCGATCTCGAGGAGGGGGCGGACCCAGGAGTCGATGTTCTGCTTGGCGCAGTGGTCGGTGTGCAGAGCCACGGTGATGCCGTAGTTCTTGGCAACCTCGTAGGCGTAGGCGGCGAGGGCCAGCGAGCCGGTGACGCGGTTCTTGATGGTGGAGCCGGAGCCGTATTCGGCGCCGCCAACGGACACCTGGAGGATACCGTCGGACTCGGCCTCGGCGAAGCCCTGGAGGGCGGCGGTGATGGTCTGGGACGAGGTCACGTTGATCGCGGGGTAGGCGAACTTGCCGTCCCGTGCGCGATTCAGCATCTCTGCGTAGACCTCAGGGGTTGCGATAGGCACTTGGAGCCTCCTAATCGAGTGACAGTTTTGTCGTGATAGATTCTCTCACATTTTGCACAAGCGGGGAGGGGAAGGAAGTCCCGTTTGGACGGTTTTCTTCCAACCCCTCCCCTGCTGTTATGCGTCAGTTGGAGCGGCCGACGCGGACTCCGAGTTCGGCGACGGACATGACGTCCGTGAGAGTCTTGGCGACGTCTCCCTGCGCATTCGTGCCACGGAATCGGAGGTAGGAGCCGTTGCCCGCAACCGGGATGTCGACGGTGTCGGGGACGTTCGCCAAGGTCGTCGCGAGGATGGGGTTGCCCTGAGCCTTGGCGTCGGCCTTGTTGTCACCCTGCCCCTTGAGGGCGTCACGCGATCCAGCGAGGTAGATCTGGACGTCCTTGGCGCGGCCCGAGGCCTTGGGTCCGTTGCCGGCGCGCGGCGTGTACGTGACGGCGCAGACGTCGTATCCGGTGGCGCCGTCGCCGATCTTCAGGTCGATCCAGTGCGGCCACTTGCGGGCGTTGTCGGTGCCGGGCAGCTTGGCCTCGTTGGCATCGACATACTGGGAGTGCCAGTAGGTCGCGGGATCACCGTCGGTGGCCTTGGATTCCTCGCCGTGCTCCCAGCGGGTTTCGACGGAGTCGGCTGCCACGGCCTTGGCCTCGATGCGTGGGCCGCACACGCCGATCAGGCCTTCGCTGGCCACGGTCTTCTCACCGGAGTGCGAGACGGTGACGGTGAAGGTCGCTTCACCGAATTCGGTGGTGGGGCGCGCCCAGAACTTCACGACGCGGGTCTCGCCGGGGGCGAGGCGGTCGATCGGCTGGGGTCCGTTGGCGAGCTTCCAGGAGTTCGAGACCGCGGGGGTCAGGTGGATCTTGGTCGCTTCCTTGTTGCCCTTGTTGGTGACGGAGACCTTGAGGACGGTTTCGCCCCAGTTCTCGTCGCCGACGATGGGCAGGGAGGCGCGGTTCATGCCGGACAGGGCGGTCTTCGGGTAGGCCTCGTCACCAACGCGTTCAATGCTCACGTCGAGGGCCGAGGAGGCCTGGGAGGTGAGGGTGAAGACCGAGTGGCTGTTGACGGTGACATCGAACGGCAGCTGCGCGACGGTACCTTCGGCGGTCTTCTCGCCACCGTTGGGGCGACGCGACAGGTAGCCGGAGTCGATGACGCTCAGGTACTGGTTGGTCATGGCGTTACGCAGGCGGAAGCCATCGGCGGCGGGTTCAGCGACCCACTTCTGGGGGTTACGCGTCGCGTAGTCGCCCTGGAAGGTGGGGGTGAATTCCTGGCTCGTATCGGCGCACGCGTAGGCGGTTACCGGGTGTCCCGGGGTCGTCGACACGTGGGACTCGGAGTTCGGCGTTTCCTCGGAGTAGACGGCGAGGCAGCGGTTCGTGTTGACCGAGCGGATCCGGTAGTAGCCGTCGGGCGTGGCGGTCAGATCCCAGTTATCGGAGGTAGTTCCCGCGGTCGGGGCACCACCCGACACGCTCAGGGCTCGTCCGTCGGCCAGTGCGATCGTGTACTGGCCGGGGGCGAGGGTGTCGCGCGTGGGGTCGACGTAGGTGGAGGGCTCACCCAGGGCCTTGATGCGCGCCTTGAAAGCCTCAACGTTGCCGTCGGCCTTGGGGGTCTTTGCGTTCCAGAACATCTGGGCACCGTAGCGCAGGCCTTCGGTGACCCAGGCTTCGGTCTCGTGGTCGGTGACCTTGCCGTGGCCGCCCTGCCAGATGGAGACCTTGCCGCCGCGGATGGAGGCGTCGGGCACCGTGTAGTCTTCGTTCTGGTAGAACGAGTTCATCATCCACTTTCCGTACACGCCGTCGAGGCCCTGCACCTGCATGACGTAGGAGGAGGGCTGATCGCGGTAGTAGTACAGGGCGGAGGACGCGTTCACGAGGGTGTAGCCGGCGTCGACGAGGTCCTTAGCGGGCAGGCCTCGGTTGGCGTCCTTCTGGCTGGACTCGCCCTTGCCCCAGTATTCGATGATGACGTCCTTGTCGATGGGGGTGCGCGAGATGTCGGCGATACCGTCGTTCCACAGGCGCAGCGTGCCGCCGCGGGACTTGACGTGCGCGTTGACCTTGTTGACGAAGTCGTTGAAGGCGGCGTCGAAGGTCATGGACTGGTCGCCGTAGTGGTTGCGAATCTGCTGGAGGTACTTCTTGAAGTCGCCGGGGTCCTGCTTGAAGAAGAACTCGTCGGCGCCCATGTGCCATTCGGTGGAGCCGAAGGTGTCCATGTACTCGTCGATGAGGTCGAAGTAGAACTTCTGGGCGGCGGGGTCGATGAAGTTGAGGTGGTTGGGGCTCTTCTTGCCGGAGTCGTCAGCGACCTGGTACTGCGGGAAGTTGCCAAGGATGGTGCCTGTGTGGCCGGGGGCGTTGAGGAGCGGGACGACGCGGACGCCGACCTCGCGGCCGTGCGCAACGATGGCCTTGACCTCGTCCTTCGTGTAGTAGGAGAAGGAGGTGGTGGCGGGGTACTTGTCGGACTTGAGGCGCAGCTCGAGGGACAGGTAGTTCATCTTCAGGTCGGACATGCGGTCGATCTGTCGGGTGATCCAGTCCGTCGTGATGTGGGTGCCGCAGGCGCACAGAGTGGCGCCGCGGTCTGCGAAGCGCGGAATGTCGGTGACGGAGCCTGCGGGCACGCTTCCGTGACCCGAGCGGACGGCCTGCTCGAGAGTGCGCGCGCCCCACAGGAGGCCAGCGCGGGTGGCGGCCGTGATCTGCGCACCGTTTCCGGTGACGGTCAGCTGGTAGCCCTCATCACCGAGGTCGCTGCGGGACGCGTTGATCGTCAGAGTGACGGCGTTGGAGGCTGCGGCTCCGGTTCCTTCGGTGATGCCGGTGATGCCGGCGTCGGTGAGGGCACGGCTCAGCAGAGCACTGACGCCGGCGGCTTCGGCGGAGTCAGGGCGAACAATCTGGAGGCCGGCACTGGGTGTCCACGTGCCCGAGGCCGGGGTCCAGCCTTCGAGGGAGGGGATCGTCACGGGGACATTGGGGGCGGCCTGCGAGTGCAGGTGGGAGGTCAGGGGGACGAGGACCGCGGTGACGAGCGCACACACGGAGGCGAGGATCAGTGCGACCTTCGCTCGTGAGCGCGCGAGCCGCGGTGCCCGCACATGGCTTGGCGATGACTGAGGCATTAATTCTCCTGTTCAACGGTTTGCTTCCACGCAAACTGTCTAAAGCCCGAATTAAAACGGATGCTCCGTATCCATTCCGACTACTTTTTGGCTTGCAAAGCCTATCAAAGGTCGGAGGTTAAAAACAATAGAAACGGTAAAAGAACAGTTGGTCAGCGAGAATGTCGGTCAACCGGGTTAATTAGTGTATTTCAGTTTGACACTTCACCCACAAGTCACTAGCTTTGCGTGCCCTCCAGACGCGACGCGTGCGCCCACATAACGATCGCGGCGGCATGACCAACGTTCATGGACCGAGTCGAACCGCGCTGAGTAATCGCAACGACGATCTCGCACGCCCGGATCATCTCCTCGCTCAGTCCGGAGGCCTCCGATCCGAACACAAGGCAGGCTCGCTCAGGCAGCACCGCGCCTTCGAGCGCGACGGACCCCTCAACGTTGTCGACGCCGACGAGTGTCAAGCCTTCCTTCGAGCAATGCTCAACGAGTTCACGCACTTCGGGACGGTGATCCACCGGCAGGTAGCGGTCGGTGACCATCGCGCCGCGTCGGTTCCACCGCTTGCGCCCCACGACGTGCACGCGGCGCGCACCCATAGCATTCGCCGTTCGTACAATCGACCCGATGTTGAAGTCGTGATCGAGATTCTCCACTGCCACCTCGAAGGGCAGCGAGCGGGCGGCGATGTCCGCTCGAATCGCCTCCATCGTCCAGTAGCGGTAGCGGTCCTCGACGTTACGCCGATCCCCCGCCTTCAGAAGCTCCCGATCGTAGTGCTCGCCGACCGGCCAGGCGGCCTCCCCACCCGGCCACGGACCGACCCCGACCTGCCCAGACTGCGCGGCCCCGGCCTCGTCGTTCCCGCACGCGCCATCACGCGCGATGTCACACCCGTTTTCGAACTCGTTCACGGATCCCACCCTAGCGGCACCGTAGAATGGAGGCATGACTGCCCTGACGCACGAACCGACACCACTGACCGATCTGCCTCCCGTCACCGCGTGGCTCTCTGACATGGACGGCGTCCTGGTCAAGGAGAATCGAGCGCTTCCGGGCGCGAACGAGTTCCTCGCCGCTCTGCGCGGGAAGAACATCCCCTTCCTGGTCCTCACGAACAATTCGGTGTTCACGAACCGCGACCTGTCCGCGCGCCTGGCGAACTCCGGCCTGGACATCCCCGAGGACAACATCTGGACCTCCGCGAACGCGACGGCCGCCTTCCTGCACCAGCAGTCGCCCGGCTCGACAGCGTACGTCATCGGCGAGGCCGGCCTGACCACCGCGATCCACTCCGCGGGATACGTGATGACCGAGATCGATCCCGAGTTCGTGGTGCTCGGCGAGGTGCGTTCCTACGACTTCCACGCGCTGACCCACGCGATCCGCCTCATCGAGGGCGGCGCGAAGTTCATCGCGACCAACCCTGATGTGTCGGGCCCCTCCGACGAGGGCACCCTGCCCGCCTGCGGCGCCATCGCCGCAATGATTACGGCGGCGACCGGGCAGAAGCCCTACTTCGTGGGCAAGCCGAACCCCGTCATGATCCGCGCTGGCCTGAACAAGATCGGCGCACACTCCGAGAGCGCCGCCATGGTCGGCGACCGCATGGACACGGACGTGCGCGCGGGCGTCGAGGCAGGCCTGCGCACCCACCTGGTCCTGTCGGGTTCCACGGCCCGCGAGGACATCAACAATTTCCCGTTCCGCCCCTTCGGCATCCACGAGGGCATCGGCGATCTCATCGAGCTCGTCGAGGCGGCGCACTGACCCACACCGATCCGGAAGGAACACCCATGACCAACGATTCCCACAAGGCGCGCCTGGCTGCCCTCGTTCAGGAACTCTCCGTCATCCACGAGAAGGTCACCCTGGCGTCGGGGCGCGAGTCCGACTTCTACGTCGACATGCGCCGCTCGACCCTGCACCACGAGGCGGCTCCCCTCATCGGCCACGTCATGCTGGACCTCCTGGAGGAGTCCGGATTCGCGGTGGGCGAGGAGTACGTGGCCGTCGGCGGTCTGACGATGGGTGCGGACCCCGTCGCGACCGCGATGATGCACGCCGCCGCGTCGCGCGGCCTGGACCTGGACGCATTCGTCGTGCGTAAGGCCGCGAAGGATCACGGCATGAAGCGCCGCATCGAGGGCCCGGACGTCGTCGGCAAGAACGTCGTCGTCCTCGAGGACACGTCGACGACCGGCGGCTCTCCGCTGGAGGCCGCGCTCACGCTGCGCGAGGCCGGCGCGAACGTCGTCGCCGTCGCAGTGATCGTGGACCGCGCGACGGGCGCGAAGGAGCGCATTGAGGCCGAGGGCTTCCCGTACTTCTACGCGCTGGGCCTGGAGGACATCGGCCTGGCCTGATTCAGCTTGCATTGACGAGGCCGGGGCCGGGTTCTGCGTGAACCTGGCCCCGGCCTCGTATCGGTGCGCGTGCCCTCACATGTGGGGCACAGAGCGCATGGCGCGCGCGGTCACCCAGCGCGGGGCGACCTTCATGGCGCCCATGGCGACCTTGTAGGGGATGGTCGGGGTGACCTGAACGCGGCCCGAGCGCACGGCGTCGAGGGCCTCCGTGACGACCTGTTCGGGGCTGGCCATGAGCCAGGAGGGTGTCGAGCGCATGTCGACGCCCGCGCGCTCGAAGAAGGGTGTGTCGACGGGGCCGGGGCAGACGACCGTGGCGGTGATGCCCGATCCCTTGAGCTCGGCGGCGAGGCCCTCGGTGAAGGCGACGACCCAGGCCTTGTGGGCGGAGTAGGTGCCCGCTCCCGTGCGCGAGGCGACAGAGCCGACGTTGAGGATGGCTCCGCGTCCGCGCGAGCGCATGGAGATGCCGGCGTGGTGGGCCAGGGTCATGACGGCGCGGACCATGACGTTGAGGCCGTTGATTTCATTGTCGAGGCTGTTGTCCAGGAAGTCGGTTCCAAGTCCAAAGCCGGCGTTGTTGACGAGGAGGTCGACGGGAGCCAGGTCGGGCTTGTCGTGATCGGCCGGCCCTCCCACATCGAGCCGGGCGGCGACGCGTGCGCAGCCTTCATCGGTCGACAGGTCCGCTGCAATCACCTCGGCGCGCACGCCGGCGACGTTCGCGAGCGAGTCCGCGAGCGCGCGCAGGGCTTCTTCGCTGCGCGCGACGAGCACGAGGTCGTGGCCCGCGGCGGCCAGCTGCCAACAGAATTCTTCACCAATGCCGGAGGTTGCTCCGGTGACCAGCGCTGTTCCCATGGGGGAAGTCTAGCGCCGCATGGTGCGCGCAGCACGAAGCCGGGGCGGGAACGCTTCGCGCTCCCGCCCCGGCTTGGCGTGTCATCGGGTCCGGATCAGGTATCCGGCTCCACCACCGGCGAGAGCCGCCGGGATGACGAGGAGGACCAGCCAGTAGGGGCTCCATCCGCCCGATCGGCCACCATCAACAGCCGCAGCGATCGGCATAGTACCCGCAGCCTCGGCCGTCCCGTTCTCGGGGGCGGCCACGCTACCACTCTGCGCTGCCTCGCCGCTCTGCGCTCCGCTCTGGGGCGCAGCCGAGGGGCTCGCGGACGGGGCGGCCGCGGGAGCCGCCTTCGGGGCGGTTACCGGGGCGGAGCTGGCCGCACCGGTCGTTCCACTTGCCGCACCGTTGCTGCGGGCGGCAGGTGCGCCGGTCGCGCTGCCACCCGTGGCCGCGGGAGCGGCCGTGCGACTTGCGCCGGAAGCGGCCGGGGTCCCAGCGTTGCTCGCGGGTGCGGGCGCTGCGGGCACTCGAACCGGTCCGCCACTGGGTGCGGGTGCCGGGAAGGGCCGCGGCATGGGTGCCGGGTCCGCGCTCGGTGCAGGTGCGGGCGCAGGCTCAGCGCTCGGCGCGGGTGCCGGGGCCGGGTCCGCGGTCGGAGAGGGAGCCGGAGCAGGCGCCGGATCCGTCGTCGGTGCGGGGAACGGCGTCGGCATCGGTGCGGGGTCAACGCTCGGAGCAGGCGCAGGTGCGGGATCCGTGGTCGGAGCCGGTGCCGGATCGACGGTCGGTTCAGGTGACGGAGCAGGATCCGCAGTGGGCGCGGGAGCAGGGTCCGCGGTCGGCTCAGGCGCCGGGGTCGGCTCAGGTGCCGGGGTGGGGACCGGTTCCGGCACCGGGGACGGGCCGGGAGACGGCGTCGGCACAGGCTCTTCGTCCACCGGCGCGGGCTGCTCATTATGGCGTCCGGATCGGACGATGACGGTGAAGGACTGCGGCTCCGCAAGCGTGCGGTCGCCGCTGCGTGCGCCCACCTCGATGCGGTAGGTACCCGGCGCGCTGAAGACCCAGTTGCCGTGCATGTGTGTGGCTTCGGTCGTGTGGACGACGCCGTCGCCCTTCGTTGAGTCGAAGTGAACCTTCGCGCCCGCTCCGAAGGTGCCGCCCTGGAAGAATGCAACGCGCGCACCTTCGGGAGCCTGCGCGAGGTGCAGGGTCAGGTCGGCACCCTCGGGCAGGGCAGCGTAGTCGATACCCTCGGTGGACAGGCCGGGCCACACGATGTCACTGTTCTGCGTCTCGGGCAGCACGTAGGTGGCAGTGCCCACCGGTCCGAGCACGTCGTAGCTCGCATCCGACAGGGACGCGGGACGCACGAAGCGCGCGTTGGGTGCAACCGTGAGGGTCGTGGAGCCGACGGTGCGCAGCACGGAGGTGCGCGCGTTGGTCAGGGAGTCGTCCTTGACGGCCAGGCCGTAGGTGAGGCCGCCCTCACCGCTCGCCTGGGTGAGGCGCACGTCCAGGTGTCCGCGCGCGATCTCGACGGGGTCGCTCAGCAGGGACGAGGCCGGGGCCGGGGTTGCGTCGTTTCCGCCGTTGTCGGGGGCGGGAGCAGGCGCGGGCGTCGGGTTCGGCGCGGGCTCCGGTTCCTCGGGGGCGGCGATGCCGTCGCGCATCTTGAGCATCGCAGTCAGGCCCACATGGGAACCGACGGTCACGTCGGAGGCATCAGCGACGGTCATGACCGCGTCCGAGAGCGGGTGGGGGCGCAGGGTGACGCGGATGTACATGGGGTCGGTCTGGCACACGCCGAGGTCCTGCGTCTTCATGTCCATGCCGCCCGCGCCCAGGGTGCCTTCCATGGAGCACCAGGGGCTGAAATCCCACTTGGATTCGAGGAACTCGATCTTGTAGGTGGCGCGCAGGGTCGGGTCGTTGGCGCGCACCGTGGCGGTGTACTGATCGGTCGAGCCGGGGAGGAGGTCGTAGGAGACGTCGACGCGGCGCGAGGAGATCGGCAGGTGGTCGGGGTTCCACACGGGAGCCGGATCCGGGTTGGAGGGACCGAGGATCGTGTCGGTGCCGCCGACGGTGACGGGCTCGGTGTCCTTCTGCGAGTAGTGGACGGTCTGCGAGATCCAGCGCGCCGAGGCGGAGTCGCCGGGAATGTAGATCGCCTGGACGGCCGCAGTATCGGCGCCGAGCAGCTCGGAGACCGTCGCTCGGCCACCTTCAACGGGAACCTCGGTGAGGAAGTAGCCGTTGACGGTGATCCACGCGCGGCCCGTGTCGGTGGCGACGCCCGTGTCGAGCGTGATGTCGGTCAGGTGGTTATCACCGGGGTGTTCGCGCTCGGCGTGGTGGGACACGGTGAGGGTCGGAGTGGCGGCGTTTCCGTCGGTGCGCTCAGCGCGCGCCGCGTTGTACGCGGATTCAATGTCCTTGATCGTGCCGTCGGCGGGGTTCGCGCCGCCGACCTGCCAGACCAGCGGCGTGATCGGCGAGGAGTAGATGGCAGTGCCGTCGGCGCTGCGGGCGGTCATCTTGTAGTTCGCGACGTAGCGGCCCGGCTGCGTGAAGGTCGTGTACAGGTGCGTGTGGCGCGGGTTGTAGACGCTGCGGTACGCGGTGTCGTGACTGGAGAGGAAGCGGTTCACGCTGTCACCGTTGTCGATGAACATCTCCATGCGGCCCGGGCCGTCGACGCTGATGAGGTCGAGCGTGTAGGTCTCGCCTTCGAACTTGTCGGTGTCGCCGATTTCGCCGGCGCCGAGGCCCGCCCAGATGGGCGTGTTACCGGGGCCAGGATTCTGAGGCGCAGCGTTCAGGACGGTGCCCTCGGCACCCAAGAAGGCCAGGTCGGGACGCTTTGCCGGGATGACGAGCTGCGACTTCGCCTCGTCTTTCTCGCCGGTGCCGGTCCATGCCTTGGGAATCCACAGAGCGGTCTTCTCCATCGGCATGTTGATGGTGTTCAGAGAGAAGCTGTTGGTGTCGTCATGCCAGACGGGGATGGGTGCATCAACGTGCTGTCCGGTTACGATCCATTCCTTGTCCTGGTCGGGACCGGCCCACGCGGCGGCGGGGGTCAATGCCAGGAAGAGGGCGAGCGCAGCTGTGCTGATGCGTCGCAGGTGTGACATTCGAGTGCCTTTTCTAGCTATGTTGTAGGTGAGAATCATTATCACTCTAAATAAGCTCTCACACAACTCACAGCGATCAGACATGTTTCACGCGTGTTTCACGCGGCCGCGACTCTCCCCCGCCGATAGGCTCGACCCCATGAGATTTGCGACCTGGAACGTCAACTCCATCCGCACGCGCGTCGACCGCGTCATTGCTTTCCTTCAGCGCTCAGACACGGACGTGCTCGCCATGCAGGAAATCAAGTGCCGCCCCGACCAGTTCCCGACGGAAGCCTTTGAGGAGGCCGGCTACCACGTCGCCATCCACGGTCTCAACCAGTGGAACGGCGTCGCCGTCGCCTCCCGTCTGCCGATCCTGGACGTACAGGACCACTTCCCCACCCAGCCCGCCTTCGGCGAACCGCCCGTGGTCGAAGCTCGAGCGCTTGGCGTCACCATCGACACGACCGACGCACTCGCCTCCAAGGACGGGCAGACCTCGTCGATGACAATCTGGAGCCTGTACGTCCCCAACGGCCGCGAGCTCACGCACGCGCACTACGCCTACAAGCTGGAGTGGCTCGCGAACCTCGCCGAGCAGGGCCGCGGCTGGCTCGCCGACCCGAGCGCCCTGATTGCCCTCGTCGGCGACTGGAACGTCGCTCCCCTCGATGAGGACGTGTGGGACATGAGCGCCTTCGAGGGAGCCACGCACGTGTCGGCGCCCGAGCGCGAGGCCTTCGCCGCTTTCGCCGCGGACGGCTGGGTTGAGGTCACGCGCGAGCGCGTCACAAACTACACCTACTGGGACTACCAAAAGCTGCGCTTCCCCAAGAACGAGGGCATGCGCATCGACTTCGCCTACTGCTCGCCGGCCCTCGCCGCGCGCGTGAGCGGCGCACAGATCGACCGCGACGAGCGCAAGGGAAAGGGCGCGTCCGACCACGTGCCCGTCATCATCGACGTCGACTAAGAGGTAAACGAGGCCGGAACTCAGCCGGCCGACACGGGTCGAGGCCTGGGCGTGCGCCCAGGCCTCGTTCCGTATCGATTACGCGTGCTCGCGCGCGAGGCGCAGCAGCTCGGAATTGAGGGCTGACCAGTTGTCGTGATGCCACTGCCCGAAAGGCTCCGCGCCAACGAAGGCAGCGCTGGCGCGAAGGTCGCGGTCCGCCCACACGAAGGAGCCGGATTGTCCGAAGTGCCCGATCGTGCGCGGGGAGGCGTCGGGCGCGGTCCAGTGCGGCGACTTCTCACCGCGAATCTCGAGGCCGAGGCCCCACGGGCAGGGATTGAAGCGCCCGTAGCCGGGCACAACGCCTGCGAGCGCAGGAAACTGCGACAGTGCCGCGAGGGCTGCCAAGGGCCCACTCAGCAACGTTGGGCGTGCGAGCTCGGCGCCGAAGAGGCTGACGTCGGACGCACTGGCAACGCCCGCATGGGCAGGGCTACCGGGAATATCGGCCGTCGTCATGCCGAGCGGCTCGAAGACCGTCTCGCGCACCCACTGCGCAATGCCGACGCCAGTCGCGGCCTCAATCACCTCGCCGAGGACGTCGAAGCCCTCGTTCGAGTAGATCCGGCGCTTCTCGGGAGCAGCGACGGGGCGGCGCCCCTCGAACGGCAGGCCCGAGGCGTGGGCGAGCAGGTGACGGACCGTCGCCCCCTCGGGACCCGCGGGATCATCGAGGGAAATCAGGCCTCGTTCGACAGCAACCAGCACCGACCAGGCGACGATCGGCTTGGTTACCGACGCGAGCGGGAAGACGCGATCGACGTCTCCGTGCGCAAAGACGACGTCGCCCTCGACACGAAGGACGAGGGCGACATCGAAAGACGGCAGCGGGCCGATCACGCGGTGGCCTCCGGGGCCGCACCAACCTCGGCGGCCGCAGTGGTCTTTTCGCTGATCTTACGCAGTGTGCGGGCGTAGACCTCAGCAACCTCCTCGGGCACCGAAGCGCCGAGCTGGAGGACGTAGTGCGCCGGCAGGTGCAGGAGCTGCACGCACACGGCCAGGAAGTCCGCGACGAACTCGCGGGCGTCGATCGGCTCATCGTTGTAGCGAGCCGAAACGACCGATCCATACCAGTAGCGAATGAGGATCTTCGCCAGGGTGCGAGGAGTAGTACCGATATCGGCGCCCTCCTCTTCGACGAAGGTCTGGATCATCGCAGTGAGGGCTTCCTCCATCTGCTGGGTGCGGTACTTGTAGTGCGCGTGTGCAGGGTGCGACTCGGAGGACGACTCAGCCCACAGGACACAGTCCAGAGCGATCGCCGCGTCGGCGCCGGGCTTCATGGCGAAGCGCATCTCTCCGACCGCCCAGTCAACGAACGAGCCTGCGGTGATGCCACCCTCGTCGAAGCCGCCTTCCATCTCCTCGTTAATGGTGACGTCGAAGAGAGCGTTCATCTCCTCGTGGCGCTGGATCGCACTGCGCAGGATCGCTTCCTTGGAGGGGAAGTGATAGACGACGGCGGGGTGCGAAATACCGACTCGACGACCGAGGTCGCGCAGAGAGAAGCCGTTATAGCCCCTCTCCGCGATGAGAACCATCGCTGCCGAGAGGATGGATTCACGCGTCGCCTGTCCTACGGAGTAGGCGCCACGGGCCTTCCTCTGGGTTGTCATATCATCTCCTGCTGTTGCGGGCACCACATACCGCGTGCCCGAAATACACACTGGTAGTCAGTGTACCGCGCAATCTCAGGGTTTATCAACATTCATGACAAGCCCATCAATGGAGTCGTTAATGTCAACTGTCACATTCTGACCATCTTGAACGTCTCCACTGAGCAGCAGCTTGGCCAGTCGATCACCGATCTCCCGCTGAATCGAGCGGCGCAGCGGACGTGCTCCGAAGGCCGGATCATAGCCGACTCGAGCAAGCCATCCACGGGCCGGTTCGGTTACTGTCAAACCGATGCGACGCTCGCGCAGGCGAGACTCCAGTGACGCGACGAGCAAATCGACGATCTCTCCCAGATTTTCGCGGGTAAGAGCGTCAAACATAACCGTCTCATCCAACCTATTAAGGAACTCCGGACGGAAGGCCGCCGACACGACGGACATGACAGACTCCCGCTTTTCTTCGGGTGTCAAGTAGGGGTCCGCCAGGAACTGCGATCCAAGGTTCGAGGTGAGGATCAGAATGGTGTTGCGGAAGTCGACCGTCCGCCCCTGTCCGTCAGTGAGACGCCCATCATCCAGAACCTGCAAAAGAATGTCAAAAATCTCAGGATCGGCCTTCTCAACTTCGTCCAGCAGAACCACGGAATAGGGACGACGGCGCACCGCCTCGGTCAGCTGACCGCCCTGCTCGTAGCCCACGTACCCCGGAGGGGCACCGACAAGGCGCGCCACCGAGTGCTTTTCAGAGTACTCGGACATGTCGATACGCACCATCGCACGCTCGTCGTCGAAGAGGAACTCCGCGAGCGCCTTGGCCAGCTCTGTCTTACCAACACCCGTCGGCCCGAGGAAAAGGAACGAACCGGTCGGACGGTTCGGGTCGGACAGGCCCGCGCGGGAGCGGCGGACCGCGTCGGACACCGCACGCACGGCATCTTTCTGACCGATGAGGCGCTTTCCGAGCTCATCCTCCATATGCAGGAGCTTGTCCGTCTCCGTTTGCAGGAGCTTACCCGTCGGAATTCCGGTCCACGCCTCGATCACCTCGGCGATCTCTGCGGGGCCGACCTTCTCGGCGATCATCGGCTCGTCGTCGCTTCGGGCATCCTGCTCCTCGGCCTGCGCTTCCGCCTCGGCGATCTGACGCTCAACTGCCGGGATTTCACCGTTCTGCAGGCGCCCGGCTTCCTCCCATCGCCCCTCGCGCACGGCCAGGTCCAGCTGGGTACGCAGCGAGTCGAGCTGGACGCGCAGGTCACCAACGCGGTTGTGACCAGCCTTCTCAGCCTCCCAGCGAGCCGTCAGAGCACGCAGACTCTCCTCGCGGTCGGCGAGGTCCGCGCGCAGCTTGCTCAGCCGTTCCTGCGTAGCCTCATCCAGACCCTCCGGATCGGACTCGGTCAGGTAGGACTCCTCCATACGGAGGCGATCCACGCTGCGGCGCAGCCCGTCGATCTCGACGGGCGAGGAGTCCAGCTCCATGCGCAGGCGCGAGGCTGCCTCGTCGATCAGGTCGATCGCCTTGTCAGGCAGCTGACGCCCCGTGATGTAGCGGTTAGACAGGGTCGCCGCGGCAACGAGCGCGCCGTCGGAGATGGTCACCTTGTGGTGAGCCTCGTACTTCGGCGCGATACCGCGCAGGATCGCGACGGTGTCCTCAACCGAGGGCTCGCCGACGAACACCTGCTGGAAGCGACGCTCCAGCGCCGGGTCCTTTTCGATGTTCTCGCGGTACTCGTCGAGTGTCGTCGCGCCGACCATGCGCAGCTCGCCACGGGCGAGCATGGGCTTGAGCATGTTGCCCGCATCCATCGCACCCTCAGAGCCGCCGCCCGCACCAACGACGGTGTGCAGCTCGTCGATGAAGGTGATGATCTGCCCGTCCGAGCGAGAAATCTCGGACAGCACCGCCTTCAGGCGCTCCTCGAATTCACCGCGGTACTTCGCGCCGGCGACCATCGATGCTACGTCGAGGGAGACGAGGCGCTTGTCGCGCAGGGACTCCGGAACGTCGCCCGCAACGATGCGCTGGGCGAGGCCTTCAACGACGGCCGTCTTGCCGACGCCCGGCTCGCCGATCAGAACCGGGTTGTTCTTGGTACGGCGAGACAGGACCTGCACGACGCGGCGAATCTCGTTGTCGCGGCCGATAACCGGGTCAAGCTTTCCTTCGCGCGCCACCTCGGTCAGGTCGCGGCCGTACTTGGACAGGGCCTCGAAGGACCCTTCGGGGTCAGCCGAGGTAATCGGGTCGGGACGCAGCTGCGCGAGCGCCTGAGTCAGCGCATCAGCATCGACTCCAGCCTGAGAGAGGATACGACCCGCCTCGGTCTGCGATGCGGCCAGCGCGATGAGCAGATGCTCGGTCGAGATGTACTGGTCGCCGGCGGCCTCGGCGCGCTCACCCGCGTCGCGGACGACCGCGAGCAGAGCGTTCGAGGGCTGGGCGCTTCCGGTGGATGCGCCCTGCGCACTCGGGAGCGCCACGAGGGCATTGCGGGTGCGCGCGCCGATCGCACGCACGTCGGCCCCAACGGCCTCGAGCAGGGAGAGCGCGATGCCCTCGCGCTGTTCAATCAATGCCTCAAGCAGATGAATAGGCTCCACCTGCGGGTTACCGGCTGCACCGGCAGCCTGCAGCGCAGAGGAGACGGCCTCCTGCGCCTTCGTTGTCATTTCATGTGCCATGAAATCACTCCTCCAAAAGTTCTTGTCTGGTGGCGTCGAGTCACTTGACGCCTTCTGACAGTCACAACGAAGCTAAAGTTGAGTCTATTCCACTCAACTTCAATTTTGGGGAGGATGTGAGTCAGTTCTCCGGAAGCCAGGCGGGGCCGTCAAACCCGCGCTGATGACCACCGGCAGGACCGGGCCCTTCATCATCATCGAGACCATAGCGCTCCTCGAGCGCACGGAAAAGCTGAAGGGTTGTCGCCAGCGCACACATCACCTGCTGCACGAGCTGCGCATCCGTCGCGCCATACTCGTAATCAGCATTCACCTCGGCGACGACACGGTCCCCCTCGTCCTGATCAGCGACGTAGGCCTTGGGCCACAGGAACTCGCCATGCCACGCCTGGAGGAAGTCACGCAGATCCTCGCCAAATTCAATCGGGACGAGATTCTTCATGAAAGCAACAATGGACAAAACCTCGCGCGAATCACCGAGGAAGCGGAAGCAGAACAGGTGCCCTTCCCAGAAGCCACACAGGTCCCCATCACTGTCGATACGCCAGGCCCATCCCTCAGAGTCAAAAAGGAGCCCTAAGCGCTCCTGCGTGATGGGACGAACCATATCGAAACGATTGGCCTCAAACTCCGAATTACCCGTGACAATTCCTTCCGGAGGTGCTGCGTTGCTACCCTCCCATTGTTCCATATCAGGGGCGATATCGTCTGGCAGATCGCGGCGGCGAGGCGTCTCCTCGCCGTCGGTTCCACCGTCGACATCCGCCCGCCATAGCCAGCCCATGATGATCCCCTATTCGTGCCGATCTTCGTTAACGCGCCACTGCGTCGCTACCGACGGGGCGAAAGCGCGCCGACCGCCCCTAACCTTGGCCTGCACATGCACACCCATTGGCGCCTCCTCCGCTCACCTCGTCGTGTTACCAGCACGTGTCTTGGTACCTTCACAGTAGCGCAGAAACCGCGAAAAACCAACGCCCCCAAGGCTTTGCGACCCCTCTTTAACTCGGCGAGACCGGGCGGGCGACACCATCGTCGCAGCTCACCCGGGGCGCTCGAAACACCTCTCCCTCATATGTATGGTTGCTCACATTTGCAGATAGCCCTTGCGGAACTCAAAAGTTTCTACTAAATAGAGCAATTTTGATTGCCCACACTCCCACCATTCACCGACGTCTCACCATACCCAGCAGGCGGTGCGGGAACCTGGGGCACCGGAATCGACGAGGCCGGGGCACCTCCACCGGGGACGAGCGGCAGATCGGGCAGCGGCAGAGTCCTCGCACTCCTCGTCACGAGCCAACGCAGTGCCCACTCCGCGGGACCGCGAGAGGAACCCGCAACCTCGGCAATGACGCAACCGATCCCGATAAGCGCCCACACCCCCAGCGCGATGAGGCCGGACACCGCCACCCCCAGCGAACGCACGCCACACACGCCGAGCACGCTGAAGATGAGAATGAAGAGCAGCGTCTGCGAGAGATAGGCCGTCATCGAGCGTCGGCCAATCGCACTCAGGAACGCGCACACCGTGCCCAGCTTCTCCCGCGGACCGCCGCCCACGAGCGCCAAGAGCGCCAGCCAGCCGCAGGCGCCCGCAACACCGGACGCATGAAAGAGCGGATAGGACCAGGCGGCCGAATTGGAGAACGCCCAGTCCAGCTGCATGAGCGCGAAAGGCGCGCCTCCCAGCGCACCGATCGCCAGACCTCCGAACGCGATGCCCGCCAGGAGCGCCCCACGCCCACGCGGATCCTGCAGGAAGCCCCAGCGCGCAACTCCCACGCCGATCATGACGCAGGGGACCACCAGCGCCGTCAACACCGTCGCAGGCGTCGCGACGAGCCAGGACCCAAAAGACACCAGCGGGTACCAGGCGTTGAGCGACATGGGTCCGTGATATTCCAGCACCATCGGCTCTCGCCCCATCATCGCGCCACCCATCGTTATACCCATCAGACTCAAGGTTGCAATGAGCGAACCCGCAAGAATGCGAGCCCACCCACGCCTCATGACGATCACTTCGGCGAAGATGACCGCGACGAGGCCGTAGGCACCGATGATGTCTCCCGAAAAGACGATGCCGTGCACCAGGCCAAAGGCGAGCATCCACCACCCGCGGCGGCGGATCAGACGCGCGGCCGCACGATGGGATCGGCGCTCGACACGATCGCGAAAAATCTCCCACTGGACGGGGTTCCAGCCAGCGCTCAGTTCAGGGGGAAGAGCGTCCAACGCGAAGCGGCGCTCGCGTTCGATCGTGCGCGAGGCCATGATCGCCATGCCAAAACCGAAGAGAATCGAAAACAGCGGGTAGGCCCTGCGATCGACGAACAGGGTCCGCGCCAGGTACCACCACTGGTCGGCGCTGCCCATAGCCGCGAGCGCAGCGTGTCCTGCCCGGGGAGTCTCCGGGAAGTAAGCAATCCAAAAGGGCACATTCGCCAGAGCAATGAGCGCAAGCATGAGGCCGCGCGCAACGTCTGGTGCAGGGAAACGCACCTGGCGTGCGCCCGTGAAAGACAGGGTGTGCATGAGGTCCTCTCGCTCTACCTGGGATAGAAAAGGGGCGAGGCCGGAGTTTCTCCGGGGCCTCGCCCCTCCATGTGTGCCATGGGTCAGCCGATGGCCGACATCATCGCCTGCTGGCGAAGCTCTCGGCGCCTGCCGTTGGCTTTCACTACCAGCACGATGCCGATAATCATGATGATCGTGCCACTGACGCCGACCACCGAAGACCAAATGAGGCCATTCGTGCTGGACTTCGTGATGTCACCAGCACTGGCATCCATGCCCGCAATGTCGGCTCCCGCAGGCAGACCCTCACAGTCGATGCGGTAGGTACCCGCGGGCAGATCCGTGGCCGTGTAGTAGTTGTTAATCCCGGCGAACGAGTGCATGTCGTAGACGTCGCCATCCGTGTCCGTCATCGTGCACGACGTTGCCTCGACGTCGCCGAGGAGGATCGTGTACTGCCCGTTGGCGCCAACCTCGACGGTCCCGCCATTGGTAATGCTGACGGCGTTCACATCCTCGGGCGCCTCCGTGTTGAGGCCTGAGACAGCGACCACGGCAAAGATGACCGGGGCGATGATCAGCATCATGAGCAGGCCCAGAACAATCATGATCGTGCCCGGAGCTCGACTGGGCAGGTTCATGGGTGGCATGACTGCGGGACCGGCGTACGCGGCGCCCGGGTAGCCGCCCTGGGCGGGCATGGTGCCGTCCTGTCCGTACTGCGGCCAGGGCGTGCCCTGCTCGCCGGGGACTCCGTAAGGCCTGGGATTCGACATGAGGAAAGCCTTCCTAGAAATTCTTATGTGTCAGCATAGCAACGCGTGCATACGGCGTGATAACACCGGCAGCGACGTCAGGCCTGGCGGACAATCCGCAGGCGCTCCTCACGCAGCTGCGCGACGCCGGGAACCTCGAGGGGTTCCAGCGTGGTTCCGGTGGCACGCTCAAGCAGCAGGTCCGCCAGCTCGGGGTTACGCGCGAGCGCGGGACCGTGCATGTAGGTCGCGATGATGGAGCCCTGGACAGCGCCGTCGTAGCGGACCTCAGGTGCTTCTTCTCCCTGGGGCGTACCGTTTCCGACGCCCGAGATGACGCGCCCCAGCGGGGAGGCCTCGGGGCCGAGGACGGTGCCTCCACCGTGGTTTTCAAAACCGGTGAGGGTCTGCGTGAGCCCCTCAAGGACGGGCTCGCAGACGAGCTCGCCGATAGCCCGGTGCCCCTGAGGGCGAGTCGTAATGTCGAGGACTCCCATGCCGGGAACGCGTGCGCCGCGCGCATCCTCGTACCAGTGACCGAGCACCTGCAGGGAGGCACAGATCGCCAGGAGTGGGCGGCCCGCGTCAAGGGCACGGGCGAGACCGGAGGTGCCGCGGAACTTGTCGGCCGCAAGCGCCTGGGCGGTGTCTTCACCTCCGCCAAGCGTGTAGATGTCGAGGCTCTCGGGGATCTCCTCGGTCAGGCCGACGTGGACAACCTCGGCGTCGATACCGCGCCTGCGGGCGCGCTCGGCCAGAATCAGTGCGTTGCCGCTGTCGCCATAGGTCCCCAGGACCTCGGGCATGAGGACGCCGATTCGCAGCGTGGAGGCGCTCATCGGGTGCCTTCCTTTCGATCGAGCAGGACCTTGAAGTCGCGCATGGCCGTGTAGTTGAGGAGCATCTCGACGCGACCGGGCTCGCACGCGGCCAGGGCGTCCATGGGCAGCGGAACGAGGTCGCAGTGGACGCCCGCATATTCGAGGCGCACGGCCAGGTCGGCGCCGCGCTCACCGCAGGCGACGACGCGGCGGCCGGGCTGCTTGACGGCGGAAAAGTCGACGTCCCACAGCCAGGAGAGGTCCTGACCGTCGGGCACCTGGCCGTTGACGCCGATGACAACCTGGTCGACGCGCGGGTCGATCATCGTCATGGCTTCCTGCCATCCGGCGGGATTCTTGGCGAGCATGAGGCGCGCGCTGCGTCCGTTGACGTCGTGGACGGAGTAGCGTCCCGCAACTTCGGCGACGCTGCTGACAGCCGCGGCAGCAGCCGCTGGGTCGATGCCCATCGCGACGGCGGCAGCGACGGCCTGTGCGGCATTGCCGAGGTTGGCGCGCCCGGGAAGCTTCAGCTCGAGGGGAACACTGACACCGTCCGGTCCACGCAGCGTCGCACGCGGGCCCTCGGGGGCCAGCTCGACGTCCTCGAGCCACCACTGAGGCTGAGGACGGCTGCTGAGCTCAGGAAGTTCCTCGCCGTCGAAAGCGGGAATCAGGTGCCAGTCCTCGCCGGAGCGGACGACGCGGCCACCGCGCGGGTATGCGGCGGAGTCTGCACCCCATCCACCACCGGCCGCAACCCACACGACGTTCGGATTGTCGGCGGCGGCCGAGACGATCAACGGGTCGTCGCAGTTGGCGACGACGACGGCGTCCGGATGCGCAGATGCCCCGTCGCGCAGACGACGCTCGACGGAGCCGATTTCGCCGACGCGGTCGAGCTGATCGCGCGAGAGATTCAGGTACACGAAGACCGATGGATTGACGTCGGCGGCGACGCCGGGCACGTGCAATTCGTCGACCTCAAGGGCTGCGCGCGTCGCCCCCTTACCCTGCATGAGCGCCGTCAGGACACCGGAGGTCATATTGTCGCCGTTGATGTTCGAGGCGACGGGCCCCGCGCTTTCCAGCGCCGCGCGCACCATACGCGTGGTCGTCGACTTGCCGTTCGTGCCGGTCACGATGACAGAGGAGAAGGGGGCAGCCAGTTCCTCGAGGAGCTTCGGGGAGATACGCAGGGCAACCTCGCCGCCGATCATGCCCCCGGAGCCGCGCCCAAGGGCACGCGATGCGAAGCGGGCGGCGCCACCGGCCGCTGTGGCCAGGCGAGAGCGCACCGACAGATGATGCGAAGAATTCGTCATGCATCCACGTTAACGCATGCGGGGCATCGGTCGCGCCGCTGACGCATCTCGATCCTCGCTATCAGGACACAGACGAGGGGCGCCACTCGGACCGCTTTCCTCGCGCGACACGCTGATACGTACCTGACCTGCACAGATAGTTACGTATTGCATATCGACGTTATCCACGCCATCTCTCTGTGATGGCGTCGATATGTCCCACCGGTCAATATCGACCGATGAGCCACCCAAGAGCATCGTCCCACCGGCCCACAACATGAGCATTTTCAAGGAAAAGGTGCATCCGCCGACAAAATTGCAGGTCAGAGGGCATTTCCAAAAAAATAGTAGCGAATCTGACGCACGCATTTCACGGAGCCCCTGCACGTTTGTGCCAATCGATGGACACCTCAAGAATCGACTATCAAAACCCACCGTGACCTGGTAAAACTATGTTCAGCAGGCGCAAGCCTGTCGCCTGTTCCAGGCTTCGGTCGGGGATCCTGTGTGCCCCCGGATCCTCGATCGAATTATGCTGCGGGACCCATCCACTGGATGGGTCCCGCAGTCCTTTATGTGTCGATGCCTAGCGGCGAGAGACAATCGTCCCTTCAATCACCGCGCGCCCATTCGATCGCGGCGCAGCCGGAAGGGCCGAACGCGCCGAAGCCTCGGAGGAGGCGAGCGCCGCGAGCGCCCGCACCGGATTCCACACGGTGAGAGAGCCCCCGGAGCGAGATTCAGACCTCGAGGAGCTATCCCACGGGCGCTGGCCTCGGCGCATCGGCATGACCTGTCCATCCGCAGACGCAGCGAACACGCGGTTGCGCTTGGCTTCGGCCGCTGCGACCGCCCCACGCAGGGCGTCGCGCTCCTCTTCCAAGGCCTCGACGCGCCGCTCGAGCTCGAGGATGCGTCGAATACCCGCCAGGTTGATGCCCTCTTCCTGGCTCATCCGCTGCACGTCGCGCAGACGCTGCACGTCCCGCTTCGTATATCGGCGTCCCCGCCCCTTAGTACGGGCGGGGATCACCAGGCCGAGGCGGTCGTACTGGCGCAGGGTCTGCGGATGCATGCCCGCCAGCTCGGCCGCAACCGAGATGACGAACGTGATCGCATCGTCCGATCCCGTCTTCGCCATGGCTTACTCCTCCACGGCCTCGAACAGGGATGCGCGGACGTCGAGGTCACCCTCGGCCTTCGCGATCTCCTTCGCGAGCTTCTTGAGGTCGCGGCTCGGCTTGTCCGGAACCTGGATCGCCACGCGGGCAATCAGGTCACCCGTCGCCTTGGAGGTCTTCACTCCCCCGCCGCGCACGCGAATCTCGGAACCCGAGGAGGAGCCCGCGGGCACCTTGACCGTGGCCGTGTTGCCGTCGATCATCGGCACGTCAACGACGGTGCCAAGGATGGCCTCGGACACAGTCACGGGCAGGGTGAGGACCAGGTCGTCACCCTCGCGCGAGAACACGGGATGCGGCTTGACGGTCACAGCGACCTCAAGGTCGCCGGCCGGACCGCCGTTGATGCCGGGCTTGCCGTGGCCCTTGACGCGGACCTTCTGGCCGTCCTTGATACCTGCGGGAATGCGGACCTTGATCGGAGAGCCGCCGACCTTGATGGTCAGGGTCGCACCGTTCAGGGCCTGACGGAAGGAAATGGCCAGCTTTGCGCGCACGGTCCCGCCCTTTTCAGGGGTGGGTGCCGCCTGCTGGGCGTGACCGGCGGCGCCGAAGGGCGAACCGTAGGGGTCGCCCCCAAATCGCGCGCCACCGCCGCCACCGCCGAAGAGGCCGGAGAGGATGTCCTCAAAGCCAGCCCCGCCGCCGGGCATGCCGGAGGTCTGGAAGCGCACGTTGTGGCCGCCTCCACCGAAGCCGCCGGCGCCACCGAAGGCACCGAAGAGGTCCTCGAAGCCACCCGCGCCGCCCGATCCGGCGGAGAAGCGTGCCCCGCCGCTAGCCATCGCGCGGATCGCGTCGTAGCGCTTGCGATCCTCGTCATTGGACAGGACGGCGTAGGCCTCGCCGATTTCCTTGAACTTGGCCTCAGCGGCCTTGTCGCCCGGGTTCTGATCCGGGTGCCACTGCCGAGCCAGCTTGCGGTAGGCCTTGGTGATGGCCTTCTTATCCGCCGTCTTGTCGACTCCGAGGACCTTGTAGAAGTCCTTGGAGAACCATTCCTGTTCACTCACGCGCGTGTCACCTCTCTTTCAGTTGCGAGCGTGTTGTTGCTGTTATTCAGGGTTGTTCACCAGCACCTTCGCGGCGCGCACCACGCGGTCTCCGCGGCGGTAGCCACTGGTGAGGACCTGCCCGATGACGGGATGGTCGACATCCGGGCTGGTGGTCGCCATGAGGGCGTCGTGCTGGGCGGGATCGAAGTCGTCGCCCGGGGCGCCGTAGCGCTCCAGCTCGAAACGCGTCTTGAGCGTCTCCTCGAGCTTCGTGGCGATCGACGCGAAGGGGCCGTCCTCCAGGTCGCCGTGCGCGCGGGCGGCGGCGATGTCGTCGAGGACGCTGATGAGCGACTCGATGACCTCGTCCTGACCCGCGGTCTTGTGGCCGGGGATGGCCTCCTTGGAGCGGCGCACGTAGTTGGCGTACTCCTGGCCCTGGTTGTACAGCTCGGCGTTGACGCGGGCCAGCTGGTCCTCAACGCTCGCGATGCGCTCGAGAGCCTTGGCGAGGTCGGAGTCCCCGACCTGCTCCTCGAAGGCGCTCATGTCGTCGGCAGAGGCCTCGGACGAGGCCTGGGCGGCGTTTTCCGAACCGGGCGTGGTCTCGTTGTTCTCGGGTGTGTGGGCCGTCTGGTCGGCCGGGGCCGACTCGTTGGAGTCGGCCCCGGCGACGTTGGCGTCTTCGTTAGGCACCGAGAAACCGTTGGTTTCCTCGATGCTCACTTGTCGTCCTCGTCAACGATTTCGGCGTCCACGACGTCGTCCTGGGCAGGAGCTGCCTGCGCGGCGGCCTCGTCGGCCTGCTGCTTGGCGTAGATCTCCTGGCCGATCTTCATGCCGGACTCGGACAGGGTCGCCATGGCGGTCTTCACGGCCTCGATGTCGTCACCCTTGAGGGCTTCCTTGACGGCGTCGACGTCCTTCTGGACGGCCTCGCGGGTCTCCTCGGAGATCTTGTCGGCCTCGTCCTTGAGCAGCTTCTCCGTCGCGTAGACGGTCTGCTCAGCCTGGTTGCGGGTGTCGGCCTCTTCGCGGCGCTTCTTGTCCTCGGCGGCGTGCTCCTCGGCCTCGCGCACCATGCGGTCGATGTCCTCCTTGGGCAGGGACGAACCGCCGGTGATCGTCACCGACTGCTCCTTGCCGGTGCCACGGTCCTTCGCGGAGACGTGAACGATGCCGTTCGCGTCGATGTCGAAGGTGACCTCGATCTGCGGCACGCCACGGGGGGCCGGGGCAATGCCGGACAGCTCGAAGGTGCCGAGCAGCTTGTTGTCACGGGCGAACTCACGCTCGCCCTGGTAGACCTGGATGAGCACGGAGGGCTGGCCGTCCTCGGCGGTGGAGAAGATCTCCGAAGCCTTGGTCGGGATGGCCGTGTTGCGGTCGATGAGCTTGGTCATGACGCCACCCTTGGTCTCGATGCCGAGCGACAGCGGGGTCACGTCGATGAGCAGGACGTCCTTGCGGTCACCCTGGATGACGCCGGCCTGCAGGGCGGCGCCCACGGCGACGACCTCATCGGGGTTGACGCCCTTGTTGGGCTCGCGACCGCCGGTCAGCTCCTTGACGACCTCGGTGACGGCGGGCATACGGGTGGAGCCACCGACGAGAACGACGTGGTCGATCTCGGAGACGGTCACGTCGGCCTCGGCCATGACGTCACGGAAGGGCTTCTTGGTGCGCTCGAGCAGATCCTCGGTCAGTTCCTCGAACTTGGCGCGCGTGAGGGTCTCATCCAGGTGGATGGGGCCGTCGGCGGTCATGGACAGGTACTGCAGCGAGATGTTCGTGGAGGTCGCGGAGGACAGCTCCTTCTTCGCCTGCTCAGCGGCTTCCTTCAGGCGCTGGAGGGCGACCGCATCCTTGGACAGGTCGGCGCCGGTCTTGGCCTTGACCTGGTCGATCAGCCAGTTGACAATGCGCTGATCCCAGTCATCGCCGCCCAGGTTGTTGTCGCCGGAGGTGGCGCGCACCTGAATGGTGGAGAAGCCATCGTCATCCTTGCCCACCTCGAGGAGGGACACGTCGAAGGTGCCGCCACCGAGGTCGAAGACCAGGATGAGCTCGTCTTCCTTGCCCTTTTCGAGGCCGTAGGCCAGGGCCGCGGCGGTGGGCTCGTTGACGATGCGCTCGACCTTCAGGCCGGCGATCTGACCGGCGTCCTTGGTGGCCTGACGCTGGGCGTCGTTGAAGTAGGCGGGGACGGTGATGACAGCCTCGGTGACGGGCTCGCCCAGGTAGGCCTCGGCGTCAGCCTTCAGCTTCATGAGGATGCGCGCGGAGATTTCCTGCGCGGTGTACTTCTTGCCGTCGATCTCCGTGGTCCAGTCGGTGCCCATGTGGCGCTTGACGGAGGAGATGGTGCGGTCAACGTTGGTGACGGCCTGGCGCTTGGCGATCTCGCCAACCAGGACCTCACCGGTCTTGGAGAAGGCGACGACCGAGGGGGTCGTGCGGGCGCCTTCAGCGTTGGGGATGATAGTGGGCTCGCCGCCTTCGAGGACGGCGATAGCGGAGTTGGTGGTACCGAGGTCGATGCCGACTGCACGTGCCATGGTTGGTTTCCTTTCGTTCACGAGGCCGTCTCCGCTTCCGGAGCGGCTCGCGTTGGTCTGTGTGGTCTATGTGGTGCCGGGAAGGTCCCGACACATCCTTGAGTCTGTTGTACTCAACTTTAGGAGCAGGGTTTTTATTCCGCAACCCGAAGCTCTCAAACCTGAGTCTGATTCACTCAACTTTGCGGGATCGACTTTTATTCCATCGTCGAGCCCCACAAGCTTGAGCTACTCAAAACCTGAGTCTGATGTACTCAACTTTGTTTGCTCACTTTTATGCCATCCCACCTGGCTAGACGAAACACGGTCTGGCACTACCAAAAGTTCCATAGTGTCAAGCGTCCGTATGTCAGACGAAAGCCCATCGTAAGTTATTGCAAAATTCGAAAGTGGCGTACTACACCCCTCCTCTGGCAAACTAGTAACGCTCTCAACGACTGAGAGCCCCGTCAATCAATGGAGACTTGATGCGCATCACGAAACGACTGGCTGGCAGCCTCCTTGCCGGCCTACTGACACTAGGAATGGCAGGTCCCGCCTTGGCCGACACGCCAGCAGCCGACGGTGCCCCGTCCGGCGCCCCCACCACCCAGGCCACCTACGACGCGCGCTACGCGATCCCCGCAGCCGTCGCAGCCTCTGACCAGACAAAGGTCGCACAGTGGCAGGACATGAAGTACGCCATGTTCATCCACTGGGGCGTCTACTCCTCCTACGCAGGCTGGTACAAGGGCCAGAAGCAGGAAGTGGGCTACCCCGAGCAGATCAAGGCGTGGGGACACCAGCAGACCTGGGACTCCCGCATTCCGCTGCAGGGCATTCCCCGTGATGAGTACCTGGCCACCGCCCAGACCTTCGAGGCTCCCAACTTCGACGCGACCGCGTGGTGTCAGCAGGCCAAGGACACCGGCATGAAGATGCTGCTCATCACCTCCAAGCACCACGATGGCTTCGCCATGTGGGACACGGCCACGACCGACTACAACTTCACCAAGCAATCGCCCTCGCACCGCGACCCGCTCCTCGAGCTGTCGCAGGCCTGCCAGAAAGTCGGCATCAAGTTCGGCCTCTACTTCTCCAACATCGACTGGGAGAAGCAGCCCGAGAACCCGTGGACGAACGCCAACACGCTCGACGAAGAGGGCTACATGGACTACATCCATGAGCAGCTCAAGGAACTCCTCGGCGGCAAGTACGGCGAGATCGCCGAGCTCTGGTACGACATGGGCAAGCCGAACCCTGAGCAGTCCGACCAGCTGCGCCAGTGGGCGCACGAGCTCCAGCCGAACATCATGATCAACTCCCGCGTGGGCAACGACCGCGCGGACTTCGAGGTCGGCTGGGACAACGAGATGCAGTCCGAGCAGACCCAGGGTCCCTGGGAGTCGGCCGTTTCGATCTTCCACAAGACCTGGGGCTACGCGAACTGGGACGACGCTGCCCCCAAGTTCAAGGACACCGGCTACCCGGACTACTCCGAGGAAGACTGGGACCACATGATCGACGTCGACAACACGACGGCGTTGCGTAAGGCCCCGGGCGGCGCCCACACCAAGACCACCGAGATCGTGGGCAACATGTTCTCGACCGTGGCCCTGGGCGGTCAGTTCCTCTTCAACGTCGGCCCGAAGTTCGACGGCTCCTACGACCCGTGGGACGCCTCCGTCCTCAAGGGCGTCGGCGACTGGAACCGCGCTCACCCCGGCATCCTCAACAACTCTCGCCCGACCCACTTCCCCATCGAAACCTGGGGCAAGACCATGGTCGATGACTCCCACATCTACCTGGGCATCGAGAAGTGGCCCGCCGACGGCATGATTACGCTGCGCGGCGCCGGCGCCAACGACATCTCCTCGGTGAAGCTGGACGGCTCCGACGCGGCTCTGGACTACAAGGTCGAGGGCAACAACCTCGTCATCACGCTGCCCGCGCAGCCCGAGGAGATCCTTCCCGTCGTCACGGTCACCACGAACGGCGCGCCCAACTACGTGCCCACCGGCCTGACCACCATCGGTGAGCAGGCGACCACGATCCCTGCCTCCGGCCTCGAAAAGTTCAAGGCCCCCACCCCCAAGATCGG
>ERZ1699240.48-NODE-48-length-28795-cov-3.860925_pt1 | contig 28795 bp, 30 predicted proteins | sample MGYA00581535_ERZ1699240 | MGnify/ENA primary metagenome ERZ1699240 (study PRJEB42319, sample SAMD00040327) | human oral metagenome | material: saliva | host: Homo sapiens | study: EMG produced TPA metagenomics assembly of PRJDB4115 data set (Metgenomic analysis of... | reverse complement strand
CAATACTAACTGCGTTAAACCATTTGAGGTTTTATGTGAAGTAATAAACCCCACCACAAGAAGTTTACTGCCGACCGTAATGCTTTGAGTTTTTTCTATTAACTGATTGCCACTGACTTGAACTGGCATCTTTAACCACGCTTGGCGTGATAAACCACTTTCGACTTGTTCGGAACGATGTTCCAGCCAAAACTGGCAATGCGCAATCCCGTTAGGGCTTTTGCTTCGTTTAGGTAATTGACACACTGTGCCGATTAACGAGAAGCGATTATCAAGTTTTGAATTACTCTTCAGCATCCTCAAAATCGTTGTTTTCAACTTCAGCTAAAGGTTTACGTTCTTCTTTAGCCGCTTTCATTGGGGACGCTTCGGTTACGGCGTGCTTAGTATGGATAACAAGACTGCGTAATACAGCATCGTTATAACGGAAAGTCGTTTCTAGCTCGTCGATGACTTGTTGAGGCGCTTCTACATTCATAAGCACATAGTGTGCTTTGTGTAATTTGTTAATTGGGTACGCTAATTGACGACGACCCCAATCTTCTAGGCGATGAACTTGACCACCAGCTTCTTTAACAGAACCTGTGTAACGTTCGATCATACCTGGTACTTGCTCGCTTTGGTCCGGATGAACCATAAACACGATTTCGTAGTGACGCATTACTGCTCCTTACGGGTTAATCAGCCTTTGACGTAGATTAGCCACCAATCTGCAAAGGCAAGGAACGAAAAAATGAACGTGGCTAAGGGCGCTGATTATACAGATTTTTTTTCAGACTTCAAATAATTTGTACGCTTTTCAAACAAAAAAAGCCGATATCAACATATCGGCTTTTCTTTTATTTCTAAATTAACGGCTACGGAAAATGATACGACCTTTGCTCAAGTCATAAGGCGTCATTTCTACAGTTACTTTATCGCCCGTTAAGATACGAATATAGTTTTTACGCATTTTGCCAGAAATATGTGCAGTCACCACGTGACCATTTTCTAACTCAACGCGGAACATGGTATTTGGTAAGGTTTCCAAAATTGTGCCTTGCATTTCAATGCAATCTTCTTTTGCCATTTTATCCTCTAAAATAATGATTTTTTGACCGCACTTTTTGCGGCTATAAATGAAAAACGGGCGAATTATAGCCGTTTTTAATGTTAGACGAAAGATTAAAATGGTATTTTGTTGAAATCCCCATTATTTTTTCAATAATTCGATTATAATGTTCCACTAAAGTCAATTAGGTAAAGAATTTAATTTAGCATACGAGACCAATAAGATATAGCCTTATGCAGTATCACCTTTCCCAAAGTGGCCCCCTATCTAAAAGGCTAAAGCAAACTTTACTATGATGTTCCTCAATCTGTATGTAAAACAATGACTTCAACCCAAGGGTTATTTATGGCTATACCTAAAATATTTGTAATTAGTTTAAAAAATTCAACAAGAAGAGAAAATATTGCTAAACGCCTTTCTGGTTTAAGGTTAGACTTTACTTTTTTTATTCAACAGATGGAAAGAAATTGCCTGCTTCCGTATTAGGATACCTCGATTATAATTTCTCCCCTAAATACTATTTATCATCTAAGTCATTAAAGTTTATGGACATATGATGGGAAACAATATGAATAAGCTAAAAGCCCTAAGGTTAAAAATCGGGAAATTGATACTTGATAAATCGTCAAGATCCCCCTTCCAAAAAAGTTTAGAACATCCTAAGAGTTTCTTATTTTTGCGACAAGATGGGAAAATTGGCGACTATATCGTTAGTTCTTTTGTTTTTCGGGAGATAAAGAAATTTAACCCCTTGATAAAGATTGGTGTCATCTGCACGAAACAGAACGCTTATCTGTTCCAAAAAAATCATAATATTGATGAGATTTATCTTGTAAAGAAAAGAAGCATTCTCGACTACATTAAGACAGCACTGCTTATTAGAAAAGAAAGATACGATGTTGTCATTGATCCAACCATTGTACTTAGAAACCGAGACTTGTTGCTATTGAGAATACTCAATGCGCGTAATTATATAGGCTATAGAAAAGCGGATTATAATATTTTTAATATAAATATTACTAAAGACGGTCATTTTTCAGAGATTTATAAAGAGGCTTTAGCCCAGTCAAATATCAGTCTAAGTGATGAAAGCTATGATATTCCGCAAGATGGCTCAACTAAAGAAGAAATTCTTCAGTTTATTACTGATAACAAGTTAAATAATTACATTACAATTAACTTCTATGGCGCGGGGAAAAATAGAAAATTTAACGATGCCCATATTGTAGATTACTTAGCATATATTAGAAATCATCGTAAATGCCCATTGGTCTTACTCTCAACACCAGATACTCATGAGCATTTAAGTAGAATCGCTAATCAATTTGACGATGTGTTTGTTTATCCAAATTCTCGCACAACGATCTACCATACAATTGAGTTGATTAGAAACTGTACTCTACTTATTTCGGTTGATACATCAACTATTCATATTGCTTCGGGTTTAAATAAACCTATAATTTGTTTTTACTCGCAAGACAAAGAAAATTTTACGCATTGGCATCCCAATTCTAAAAATGTATGCCATATTATTCATTACCGTGATAATGTTAATGCTCTCTCTCCGAGAGAAATAAAACCAGAGTGGCTAGATATTTAAAGATACCAACCACAAACTGTATCATTTATTAGATTATTTTTATGAATTCAAAAAAACACTTAGGTCATACCGCCCGTAAACGCTTTGGACAAAACTTTTTACATGATACTTCTGTGATTCAAGGTATCGTGGCGGCAATTTACCCACAACCCAATCAATTCTTAGTAGAAATTGGTCCAGGACTCGGTGCATTAACAGAGCCGGTTGGTGAGCTTGTCGATCATCTGACTGTAGTAGAACTTGACCGAGACCTTGCAGAACGTTTACGTCATCATCCATTTTTACATCAAAAGCTCACCGTTATTGAAACGGATGCGATGCAATTTGATTTTGGTGAGCTTTATACAAAAGAAAATTTGGCAGAAAAAGGTCAGAAATTACGTGTGTTTGGTAACTTGCCTTATAATATTTCTACCCCATTGATGTTCCACTTATTTAAGTATCATGATGTGATTCAAGATATGCACTTCATGCTGCAAAAAGAAGTGGTGAAACGCTTATGTGCAGGGCCAAATAGCAAAGCTTACGGTCGTTTAACCATTATGGCGCAATATTTCTGCCAAGTGATGCCTGTACTTGAAGTACCACCTTCTGCATTTAAACCTGCACCGAAAGTAGATTCAGCGGTTGTGCGTTTAATTCCACATAAAGAATTGCCGCACCCTGTAAAAGATTTATATTGGCTGAACCGTGTTTGCTCCCAAGCGTTTAATCAACGTCGTAAAACATTGCGTAATGCGCTTTCAACACTATTTTCACCTGAAAATCTGACCGCACTTGGTATTGATTTAAATGCACGAGCAGAAAATTTAGCTATCGCAGATTATGCACGCCTAGCAAACTGGTTAGCGGATAATCCACCAGTAGATGTCAATAAAGATGAAATCTTAAATTCAGAAGAGTAAAAGAGCGGTCAAAAATGGCAACCTATTTCGTCGGTGATTTACAAGGCTGTTATGATGAATTACAGCTTTTATTAGAACGAGTAAACTTCAATCCTGTGCAAGATAAACTTTATCTTGTGGGGGATCTTGTGGCGCGAGGAGATAAATCACTTGAATGTCTTCGTTTCGTAAAATCACTTGGTAATGCCGCGCAAACAGTGCTAGGAAATCACGATTTACACTTAATTGCGACCGCACTGGGTATTAAAAAAGTAAAACCGCGTGATCGTGTTGATGCCATTTTTAATGCGCCCGATTTTGATGAGCTGATTCATTGGTTACGCCATCAGCCATTACTTGTGCATAATGAAGAATTAAACTTCCTGATGGCGCACGCAGGAATTTCGCCTGATTGGGATTTGGAAACCGCAAAATCTTGTGCGGCTGAAGTTGAACAGATTTTACAGCACGGCGATTTTCATTATCTTATTGAAAATATGTATTCTGAACAGCCAGATCGCTGGTCGCCAGATTTACAGGGCTTAGCGCGTCATCGTTACATTATTAATGCTTTCACTCGAATGCGTTTTTGCTATTTGGATCATCGCTTTGATTTTGCCTGTAAATCCCCTTTAAAAGATGCGCCAACTGAGCTCACGCCTTGGTTTAATTTAGATAATCCACTTTATAAACAAATTCCCATTGTATTTGGGCATTGGGCAAGTTTAGTGGATGAGCCAACTCCAAAAGGTATTTATGCCTTGGATACAGGATGTGTGTGGAATAATCGAATGACCCTATTGCGTTGGGAAGACAAACAGTTCTTCACACAAAGTGCGGTCAAAAATTACAGTGATTTTTAAGGAAACACTATGCTCTCGCTTACGGCTGAATCTTGCGAACTGTTCAATATTCCTTTCTACCAATTCGCCCAAATGAAAAAATTCTGCCCGGAAGATATTCCGGCAATTAAAGCTGATTACAAATTACATTGGGATAACTGGAAAGCGATTATTCAAGAAGTGGCAAAGCAACTTGGCATGCCTTTTGCGAAACCGCATATTGAAAGTTGGACTAATGGCTGGCAGGTTCGCGCGCATTTCTTCGCTTATTTTAAATACGAGTTTAACCAAAATTCTGCAGCTATTTTTTCTGTGCTATTAAATCGTCGCCGACTAAGAGTATGTTTAGATTGGCATTGCTATCGTGCAAATCGCTCACAAATTAATGTGCAACAATATAATCAGTGGCTTGACCAATTTGACTTCAAACAATTTGCCGATTTTGATATTTGGCGAGAAGATGAAAGCGAATATGGTGACTTTCGCCAAGTGAAACAAATTGCTGAAAAAGATCTCTTTTTACGATCAGAGGAAGATTTTTGGTGCATTGGTAAAAGCATTGAAAAAGCTGAACTTCATCAAATTGATCCCGTTTCATTTATCACAAAAACCATTCAACAGTTACAACCGCTTTACGATCGCTGCCATCAATAAAGTGCGGTCATTTCCATTAAATTTTTTCGTCTTGTTTATTTGTTATGCTATCATTACATTAGTTTAACATTTTTAACAATTTTGCTTTTAGGAGTACTTTATGAAAAACGTCGTTATCGTTGGCGGTGGCGCCGGCGGCATAGAGTTAGCGACATTTTTAGGTGACAAATTAGGTCGTAAAAAACAGGCTAAAGTGACGCTTGTGGATCGCAATGCGACCCACTTATGGAAACCCTTATTACATGAAATTGCTACAGGTGTGATGGATGATGGTACAGATTCTCTGAGCTATCGTGCACACGGGAAAAACCACCATTTCAGCTTTGAGCAAGGCTCAATCACGCGTATTAATCGTGAGCAAAAATATGTTGAACTTGCCCCAGTTTATGGGCAAGAAGGCGATATGCTCGTGGTTGCGCGCCGTATTCCTTATGATTACTTAGTGATTGCGATCGGCAGTAAATCGAATGATTTCAATACAAAAGGCGTTGCCGATAACTGTATTTTCTTGGATAGCTCAGATCAAGCACTTCGCTTCCAACAAAGAATGTTGGAACTATTCCTTAAATTCTCTGAAAACCGCGCATTAGATGATATTGGTGAAGAAGAATTTAAACAGAAATTAGTGGATGAAAGTAAAGTCAATATTGCGATTGTTGGCGGCGGTGCAACTGGTGTGGAATTAACTGCTGAGCTTTATCATGCGACTGAAGACTTGTCTTCTTACGGTTACGGTAAAATTGATAATTCTTGCTTGCAAGTCACCTTAGTTGAAGCAGGTCCTCGCTTATTACCGGCACTACCTGAAAATTTATCTGTAGCGGTATTAGAGGAATTGCAAGAAATGGGTGCTAACGTGAAATTAAATACCATGATCACGGAAGCCCAACCAAACACGCTTATTACCAAAGATGGCGAAGAAATCAAAGCTGATCTGATTGTGTGGGCGGCGGGTGTTCGTACCTCAACGGTGACACAGCAATTCGATGGATTAGAGCTTAACCGCATCAATCAATTGGTGGTAAAAGATACCCTTCAAACTACGGTGGATGACAGTATTTTTGCCATTGGTGACTGTGCGGCATTAATGCAACCAAACGGTAAATTAGTTCCGCCAAGAGCGCAAGCGGCACACCAAATGGCAAAAGCTTGTGCAAAAAATATCTTTGCACTTTTTGAGCAAAAACCATTAAAAGCCTTCAAGTACAACGATAAGGGAACCTTGGTTTCTCTTTCAAGCTTTACCGCATTGGGTAGCATTTCAAATAAATTTGGGAAAAACCCACTGACTGTTCAAGGTAAATTTGCACAGTTTGCGTACGTGTCTTTATATCGTATGCATCAACATGCTTTGCATGGATGTATTAAGATTGGCTTGATTATTTTAGTAGATAAACTTAACCACTATTTAAAACCAAGATTGAAATTACATTAAGACAAAAAGTGCGGTCAAATTTAGCCGCACTTTTTTATTTCTTAAACCAGTTGATTGTTACGCTCATAGGCATAAAGTGTATTAAACATCAGCATGGCAACTGTCATTGGTCCTACTCCACCCGGTACTGGCGTAATATAAGCCGCTTTTTGTATCGCCACATCATATTCCACATCGCCCACTAATTTGCCATTGATACGGTTAATCCCCACATCAATGACTGTTGCCCCTTCTTTAATCCAATCGCCCGGAATAAAACGAGGTTTACCCACAGCTACCACTAAAACATCCGCCTGACGAATATGATGTTCTAAATCTTTGGTAAAACGGTGCGTTACCGTGACAGTAGCGCCTGCCAATAATAATTCAAGCGACATTGGACGCCCTACAATATTTGATGCACCAACGATCACGGCATGCTTACCGTGTAAATCAATACCTGTAGTTTCTAATAATTTCATCACACCATAAGGGGTGCAAGCGCGTAAAGTTGGAATACGCTGACATAAGCGTCCCACATTATAAGGATGGAAACCATCCACATCTTTTTCAGGGCTAATACGCTCAATCACTGATGTGCTATTAATTTGTTTAGGCAATGGAAGTTGCACGAGAATACCATCAATGGTTTCATCGGCATTCAATTGATCTATCAGTTGTAGTAATTCTGCCTCCGACGTTGTTTCAGGTAAATCATAGGATTTTGAAACCATCCCGATTTCCTCACAGCTTTTTCGTTTACTGCCTACATAAACTTGAGAAGCGGGATCTGCCCCCACCAAAATTACCGCAAGTCCTGGCGCACGTTTACCTTGAGCACGATAATGTTCAATTTTATTGGCAACATCAGATTTGATTTTTTTTGATAGTTCAGTACCTGAAATAATTTGGGCGGTCATGCGTTTTTCCTCAAGGTGGAATTAAGTAAACGTTTGCTATTTTAACTGACAACGCCTTATTTTACAAAGACAACAAAAGTGCGGTTGAAAAACTGGAATAATTTTGAGCAATTGAAAGAGGAATCTAAAAAATTAATTGACTGAAAAGAAAAGCTCACTATAATTGTGCTCAATCGTCGGCGAGTAGCGCAGCTTGGTAGCGCAACTGGTTTGGGACCAGTGGGTCGTAGGTTCAAATCCTATCTCGCCGACCACTTCTTTTATATTTCCCTCGAAATTCCATACAAAAGATGTAACCCTTAAAATGCGCCCTTAGCTCAGCTGGATAGAGCAACGCCCTTCTAAGGCGTGGGTCAAAGGTTCGAATCCTTTAGGGCGTGCCATTATATACATTCTCAAAAAATCAAATCATCTCACAAAGTCATAAGTCATTGTTTTGCAATGTAAATATTTGTAAATTTTTACATTAAAATATTTACCAAATTATTTCATACCAGTATTATTCATTTCGTTTCATACCGAATGAAACTTTTATGATATTTCGGAGATTTTTTATTTAAAGGAATTAAACCTAATGAAAAAAACACTATTATTTGTATGTTTATTTGGAAGTGCATCTCTTGCTTTCGCAGAAGATACCGCAACAAAAACTGAAGTTTATACTCAAGTAGGAAGACTCGACGAGCGTATTACTGAAACTCGTTCAGTTCTTGATAATCGAATTACAAATGAGCGTAAAGAACTTGACGATCGCATCACGGGTGTCGATGTTCGACTAAATCAAACGGACAAAAGTTTAAACGATCGTATTAATGAAACAGATAAAAATCTCAACAACCGCATTAATGACGAAGTAGGGCGTTTAGATAGAGATATCACAGAAAATCGCCGAGCATTAGATGAACGCATTACGAATACTCAAACTGAAATTGATAATCGTGTAACAACTGAAGTGGGACGTCTTGATGATCGCATCACCAATGCTCAGAAAGATTTAAATAATCGTATTACTGGCGTTGATGAACGTTTAAACCAAACAGATAAAAATCTAAACAATCGCATCAATGATGAAGTGGGTCGTTTAGATGGTCGCATTACTGAAGATCGCCGTGCACTGGATGAAAGAATTACTGAAAATCGCAAAGATTTAGATAATCGTATTACGGAGAATCGCAAAGATTTAGATGAACGAATTACAGAGAATCGTAAGGATTTAGATAATCGTATCACGGGTGTAGAAGAGCGAGTTAGGGATACCCAAAAAAATCTAAATAACCTAGATAACCAAGTAAAAAATAATACAAACAATATTCAAACGAACAGAACTGATATCGATGATCTAAAAAATAGAATCAGCCATAATTCATCAAGTAATACTCAAAACACCAAAGCACTTGCTGATAAAGTAAACAATAACGTGCAAAATATTGCGAATAACGCTTCACGTTTAGATCACTTATCAAATCAAGTGATGACAAATACAAAAGAGATTTCTGATTTACGCTCTGAAATGACACGTTCTACTGAATCATTACGCTCAGATTTGAAACACAACGTGAAAAAATTACGCGCAGGTATTTCAAGTGCCATTGCATTAACACAAGTACCTCAAGCTATTACCTCTGGGGAAAGCGTGCTTGGTGTAGGTGCAGGAACTTTCCGTAATGAAAGTGCACTAGCAGTCGGTTATTCTCGTGCATCTGATAATGGTAAACTGCTATTTAAAGTAGGCGGTACTGCAAGTAGCCGTGGTGATTTTGGTGCGGGTGCAGGTGTTGGAATACGTTGGCGCTAACTAAATACTCGTATAAATAACAAAAGCACGCTTAATGCGTGCTTTTTTATATCCATAAAATATCGGAATCTATGATTTAAAAAATGATCGGGATATTTATAAAGGATTGTAATTTGAATGGCGGTGAGAGGGGGATTCGAACCCCCGATGCACTTTCGCACATACACGCTTTCCAGGCGTGCTCCTTCAACCACTCGGACATCTCACCGTTTTGAAGTGCGTGAAATATAAAGATTTATCCAAGATTAGTCAAGTTTTTTGAGCTAGAACATAAAAAATCCTTTTCCTTTTAGCTAAAATATAAACTTATCTCTTTTCTATCGTCGTATTTTTATGCAAATCAAATTACTCTTTTCTAAAAATGTGTTTCTGGCTGTAAAACCATTTAGCGCATTGAAAGAATCCTTCCGTGAAGGTTACGGAAAACAAAAATTGATTAAAGATATTATCGCGGGTCTCACCGTGGGCGTCATTGCGATTCCACTTTCCATGGCTTTAGCCATTGCTAGCGGTGTGCCACCACAACATGGCCTTTATACCGCTATCGTAGCGGGGATCGTAATTGCGTTAACCGGTGGATCGCGTTTTAATATTTCTGGGCCAACCGCCGCATTTGTCGTGATTTTATATCCCGTTACCCAACAATTTGGGCTCAGCGGGTTACTTATGGCGACACTACTTTCGGGGATTATTTTAGTTATTATGGCCTTATCGCGATTAGGGCGATTAATTGAGTACATTCCTCTCCCCGTTACACTTGGCTTTACCTGCGGAATTGGGATCACCATTGGCACCTTGCAAATCAAAGATTTCTTAGGTTTAGACATTGCTCAGATGCCACCTCACTATATTGAAAAAGTGCAAGCTATTTTGACCGCACTTCCTACGATTAACTGGGCAGACACCGCTGTTGGAGTGGTCACCTTATTTGTCCTCACCCAATGGCATAAGCTTCGTTTACCCGTGCCGGGTCATTTACCTGCGGTCATTATTGGGACACTCATGGCATTAGCCTTAGAACAATTTGATTTCTCGGTTGAAACTATTGGTACGGCATTCCAATACACCTTATCTGATGGTACAACAGGACATGGTATCCCTAATGTCTTGCCTGAATTTGCCTTACCTTGGAATATTCCTAATGCACAAGGTGAAGTCATCAATTGGAATTTTGATCGCATACAAGATATCTTGCCTGCCGCCTTTTCAATGGCGGTATTAGGTGCGATTGAATCACTACTTTGTGCGGTCATCTTAGATAATATGACGGATACCAAACATCATTCCAATAATGAATTACTCGCCCAAGGCTTAGGGAATATTGTCTCACCATTCTTAGGCGGGATTACCGCAACTGCCGCAATTGCTCGCTCAGCAGCTAATGTGAAATCAGGAGCAGTATCACCAATATCTAGTGTCGTTCATGCACTCTTAGTCTTATTCTCACTGTTATTCTTTGCGAATGCGCTATCTTATTTACCACTCTCCTCCATGGCTGCATTGTTGTTAATGGTGGCTTGGCATATGGCAAACGTGCCTGAAATTATTCGTTTGGCGCGTCGCTCTACACAAAATGAAATTGCCGTGTTGTTCACTTGCTTAATTCTCACTGTGTTATTCGATATGGTGATTGCCATCTCAGTCGGCGTATTATTGGCGAGCCTCTTATTTATCCGCACCATTGCAGAAATGACAAAAGCGATTGAACAACCTGCACCAGAAGATCTAGATGATGTGTTAGCTTATCGTATCAGAGGTCCATTGTTCTTTGCGGCGGCAGATAAACTCTTTGCGGATTTGCACGATAAAACCGTACATACGGATCACGAGATCAAACATATTGTATTGCAATGCGATGCTGTGACCGTGCTCGATACAGGGGGCATTCATGCACTCACCCACTTTGTACAACATATGTTGCCACATCAACAAATCTACTTGTGCAATATGCAATTCCAACCACTCAGAATGTTAGTAAAATCTAACTCTGTGCCTGAATTGCAAAAAATTAACTATGGTACAGATTTACAAGATGTGTTTAATAAAATTCGTGAGTTTGAACAAGCAAATCCATAAAACACTAAAAAGCGTGCTAAAATAGGCACGCTTTTTTATCAATAAAAATAAAGGAATTCAGAATGCGTCCAAATAATCGTGAAAATCATCAATCTCGTCCAATTAAAATCACCCGTAATTACACGAAACATGCTGAAGGCTCAGTATTGGTGGAATTTGGTGATACTAAAGTTTTATGTACGGCGAGTGTTGATGAAAGCGTACCGCGTTTTTTAAAAGGACAGAATCAAGGTTGGGTGACAGCAGAATATGGCATGTTACCTCGCTCTACACACAGCCGTATGCAACGTGAAGCAGCAAAAGGCAAACAAGGTGGACGCACCATGGAAATTCAACGTTTAATCGCTCGTTCATTACGTGCCATGGTTGATTTAGAGGCTCTTGGCGAACGTTCTATTACCTTAGACTGCGACGTGATTCAAGCGGATGGCGGTACAAGAACCGCTTCTATCACTGGTGCAGCAGTGGCTTTATGTGATGCTATCAACGGTTTAATCGCGAACGGCACATTAAAAACCAATCCAATCAAAGGTCTCGTTGCTGCAATTTCAGTTGGAATTGTTGAGGGTGAGGCTGTATGTGATTTGGAATACGTAGAAGACTCAGCTGCCGAAACAGATATGAACGTTGTGATGATGGAAGATGGTCGCATGATCGAAGTGCAAGGTACTGCAGAAGGCGAACCATTCAGCCACGAAGAATTACTCACCTTATTAGGCTTAGCAAAACAAGGCTGCGAACAAATCTTCGCTGCACAACGTGAAGCATTAGGTTTATAGGAACAAAAAATGGAAAGCTACAAAATCGAATTTATTAAATTCGCCTTGAGCCGTAATGTGCTTAAATTTGGTGAGTTTGCACTAAAATCAGGTCGAAAAAGCCCTTATTTTTTTAACGCAGGATTATTCAGCACGGGGGCAGATCTTGCTCGCTTAGGTGAATTTTACGCAAAGGCAATTCAATCAAGTGCGGTCGGCTTTGATGTCATTTTTGGGCCTGCCTACAAAGGTATTCCAATTGCGACGAGTGTTTCCATTGCATTATTTAATCAATTTAACCGTGATACGCCTGTTTGCTTTAACCGCAAAGAAGCCAAAGATCACGGTGAAGGCGGTAATTTGATCGGTAGCCCATTAACCGGCAATGTGTTGTTAGTTGATGATGTTATTACAGCTGGCACAGCCATTCGTGAATCCATGGCGCTTCTTGAAGCCAATCACGCGAAATTAGCCGCTGTCTTTATTGCATTAAATCGTCAGGAAAAAGGCAAAGGGGAACTGTCTGCCATCCAAGAAGTAGAACGAGACTATCAATGCCAAGTGCTTTCCATTATTGATTTAGATGATTTAATGCAATTCATTGAAAAAGAACCCGATTATCAGCAATATTTACCTGCGATGCGGGCTTATCGTGAAAGTTATGGTGTGTAATTCATCACTTGAAAAATAAGAATAAAGCCATATTAATGTAAGGGCAGACATTTGCGTCTGCCCATTATTGTCAAAAGACCTTTTGACCGCACTTTAGGGGAAGAGAATGTATTTTTTTGGAAAGATTATCGGCGTTTTTCTCGGTTTTAAATGGGGGGGCTTTTTTGGCGCTATCGCTGGACTTATTTTAGGCTCTATCGCAGATAAAAAACTCTATGAGCTTGGTTCAGTTAACTCTAGCTTTTTTAAGAAAAAAACGACTCGACAAGCACTCTTTATGCAAACTACTTTTGCAGTACTTGGACATTTAAGTAAATCCAAAGGTCGTGTGACAGAAGAAGATATTCAACTGGCGAATCAGTTGATGAACCAGATGCAATTAGATGAGAGCCATCGCAAACTTGCTCAAGAAGCCTTCCGTCGTGGTAAAGAAGCGGATTTTCCATTGCGTCAGGTGATTCGTGAGTTCCGCATTGGATGTGGACAACGCGCAGACTTGCTGAGAATGTTTTTACATGTGCAAGTGCAGGCTGCATTTGCTGATTCTCAATTACATGAGTCGGAAAAAGAAGTGCTTTATGTGGTAGCCGAAGAACTTGGTCTTTCCCGTATGCAGTTTGAGCAAATGCTGGCCATGGAAATTGCAGCTCGTCAATTTACCCAAGGTGGATTCTATCGCCAATACCAACAAGGCAGCTATCAACAGCAAGGTGGTTACCAATACCAACAACAAGGCGGATACCAACAATCTTCAGGCCCTACATTAAGCGATGCTTATAAAGTATTGGGCGTGAGTGAAAGTGATGATCGCAATGCGGTAAAACGTGCATATCGTCGTTTAATGAATGAACATCACCCGGATAAATTAGTCGCGAAAGGCTTACCGCCAGAAATGATGGAAATGGCTAAAGAAAAAGCGCAACAAATCCAAGCCGCTTATGATTTAATTTGTAAAGCAAAAGGCTGGAAATAGTGCGCGTTATCCTCGCCCCTATGCAAGGAGTGCTTGATCCTTTTGTTCGCCAGCTTTTAACCGAAGTGAATGAATACGATCTCTGCATCACCGAGTTTGTTCGCGTGGTGGATCAACTCTTACCCGAAAAAGTCTTTTATCGTCTTTGCCCTGAACTCAAGAATCAGGGTTTTACACCTTCTAGAACACCTGTTCGTGTCCAACTTTTAGGTCAACATCCGAACTGTCTTGCTGAAAATGCCAATCGCGCCATTGAGCTTGGATCACATGGCATTGATTTAAATTGTGGCTGCCCATCCAAAACCGTTAATGGCAGTAACGGAGGTGCAGCACTTCTCAAGCAACCTGAACTAATTTATCAAGCGACTCTAGCCTTACGAAAAACCGTACCTAGTCATTTACCTGTCAGTGTGAAAGTGCGATTAGGTTGGGATTGTACTTCACAAGCTTTTGAAATTGCCGACGCCGTACAACAAGGTGGCGCGACTGAAATCACCATTCACGGCAGAACCAAATCCGATGGCTATCGTGCCGACCGTATTAACTGGGAAAAAATCGGTGAAGTGAGATCTCGCTTAACGATCCCGGTGATTGCTAATGGTGAAATTTGGCGTTGGGAAGATGGTCAAGCATGTTTAAAAGCGACAGGCTGCGAAGATCTAATGGTCGGGCGTGGTGCATTAAATATCCCAAACTTAAGCCTTGTACTTAAACAAAATTGCGAAAAAATGCCTTGGGCGGATATTCAAAAAATCTTGCAAAAATATGCGGAAATGGAAAATTTCCATGATTCTGGTTTTTATCATGTTGCCCGAATCAAACAATGGCTACGCTATCTCAATAAAGAATATCCTGAAGCAGATATCGTTTTTGAGCGAATTAAAACCAGCAAAACAGCAGAAGAGCTGAGAGAACGACTCTGTCAGAGCTAAAAAAGTGCGATCAAAATAGACGGCTTTTTTAGCATTATCCCCACTCGTACGATGAGTGCTTACAGTCAAACAAAACTTGACCAAAATCAAAAAGCTATCATGCAGAATCAGTAGAATCGATGAGGCATATACCACAAAAAAGGAGAGGTGCCTTATGAAGACTCGTCTATTGCTTTCAAGCTTACTTATCGCATTAAGTGCAACATCATTTGCCCAAACGCATAAAGCGCATTGGTCTTATAATGGAAAAGAAAGCCCTGAACATTGGGGTGATTTGCTCACCGAATATCAAACCTGTAAGCTAGGGAAGGTTCAGTCGCCTGTTAATCTCGAAGCTGATAACAGCATGAAAGTGGCAAATAAACCACTTAAGATGAATTATTTCCCTGCAGCTTATCAAGTAGAAAACAATGGACATACTGTGCAAGTCAGTGTTACACAAGAAAATGCACCATTTATTACGCTCAACAATAAACCATTTTATTTAAAACAATTTCACTTTCACACACCAAGTGAACATACCTTTAAACGTCAACATTATCCTTTAGAAATTCATTTTGTCCATCAAAGTGAAGATAAAGCGTTAGCGGTTGTTGCCGTAATGGTCAATGAAGGTGAAGCTAATCCAGCATTAGCGCCAGTCGTTGAGAAAAAACTTACCGTTGGACAAAAAGAAAAATTGACTCAACAGATTGATATTAAAGCGCTAATGCCAAAAGAGATGGCACGCTTCCGCTTAAATGGATCTCTCACTACTCCACCTTGTAGTGAAAACGTGGCTTGGACCATTTTTAAATCACCAATTCAAGCAAGCAAGGCACAAATTGCTGCGATAGAAGAAATGGAAGGGAAAAACAACCGCCCAACGCAACCATTAAATCAGCGTGATGTGGAAGTTGAACAATAAATAAAAAATGCGTGGATAGTTTCCACGCATTTTTTATTCCGATTAGAAGAGATTAAAGGTGAATGTTGCCATCATAGATATGAGTCGCATCGCCAGTCATATAAAGCGGTGAGCCTACGCCTTCCCATTCAATAAGCAAGCTACCACCAGGTAGATCAACTTGCACTTTGTTATCCAGTAAACCTTGCATCATCCCAACAGCTGCCGCTGCGCACGCCCCACTGCCACAAGCTTGCGTTTCACCAGCACCACGCTCATATACACGCAACTTAATGTGGTTACGATTGACGACTTCCATAAATCCAGCGTTTACCCTTTCAGGAAAACGTTCGTGGCTTTCTAAGAGTGGACCTAACTCTGCTACATTGGCCGTTTCAATATTATCCACTTGAACAACGCAATGTGGATTGCCCATTGATACTGCACCACAAAGCACCGTTTGAACATCGGTACGTAAAATATAGTTTTTTTCAAATTTGTTGGCTGTAAAAGGAATTTTATTCGGTTCCCAAATTGGTTCACCCATATTGACGCGAATTTGCCCATCTTCTTTTACCGTTAAAACCATTTTTCCTTTTTGTGTGCTTACTGCAATATCCTTTTTATTGGTCAGCCCTTTTAAGGTGACAAAACGCGCAAAACATCTTGCCCCATTTCCACATTGTGACACTTCACTACCATCAGCATTGAAAATACGATAATGGAAATCCAAATCTGGATCATAAGGTGGCTCAACAATTAAAAGCTGATCAAAACCAATACCACGATGACGATCGGCTAAGCGTTTAATGGTTTCAGGGGTAAAATAGGCATTTTGCGTCACAGCATCAACAACGACAAAGTCATTGCCAAGGCCATGCATTTTGGAAAACTGCATGTTTCCTTCCTTGATTTGAAAATTTTTTGGCATTATAGAGAGCAATAAGCCGAATGGCAAATAGCCAGAATAGACAAAGTGCGGTCAAAAAACACTTTATTTTCTCACCGCACTTTTATCATTACATCCAAGCGTTATTACGGATAATCCCTACTGCAATCCCTTCAATTTCAAAATGAGGCTGTTCTTCAAGATTAACGACAATCGGCTGAAACTCTTCATTTTCTGCATGCAGATAAATAACTGAACCTTTACGTTCTAAGCGTTTTACTGTCACTTCATCTTCAATTCGTGCGACAACAATCTGTCCATTTCGCACATCTTTTGTGCTATGTACGGCAAGAAGATCGCCATCTAAAATGCCGATATCTTTCATGGATTGGCCATATACTTTTAATAAGAAATCAGCTTGTGGTTTGAACATATTCGCATCAACACGATAAGTGCCTTCAATATGTTGTTCTGCCAAAATTGGCTCCCCAGCGGCTACGCGACCAATGAGCGGTAAGCCTTCTTCTTCCTCATCATTTGCACTGTCATCAATAATACGAATACCGCGAGAAGCTCCCGCGACAATTTCAATTGCACCTTTACGAGCAAGTGCTTTTAAATGTTCTTCCGCCGCATTAGGGGATTTAAAGCCTAATTCACGAGAAATTTCTGCACGAGTTGGCGGCATACCCGTAGTTTCTAAATGGCGCTTTAAGAGTTCCAGCACTTCTTGTTGTCTGGCAGTTAATGGTCTCATATACACTCCTGTTACTTTATACAGAATAACTGTTAGTATATACAGAAAGATGGCGATTGCAACAACTATTTTCTAGCCATAAAAGTGCGGTCAATTTTTTTCATATTTTTGAGTGTTCATCACAAATCTCAAATGTAAATTTTTAGAATTTGACTGGTCGAATGTGTTAAAATGCCTGACAATACCTAGAAATGTCTAACAAAAAGAGAACGTTAATTATGTCTGGCATCGTAAGTACTTATCGTAAATTATTAGAATTACCGCTTTCGATTTTAGTAAAAAATAATCCAATCCCCGCTCAACCAATTGAAGAGCTTCAACTCAATATCAATCAACCTATTCTTTATGTTTTGCCTTACACCTCTCAAACTGACTTCGTCATTTTTCGTCGTAACTGTTTGAGCGTAGGTTTGCCTGATCCGGCTGAAAAGAATGTGATTGATGGCGTAGCATTACCACGTTATGTCTATTTAGACGAAGGTCGTCGCTTTTTTAAATCAAAAGGCGCAAAAGATGAAACCGCCAAAGTCTTCAATAAATACTTAGAATTGCACCGTGATGTTGCTGATTTAGATGTACAACTGATCCCTGTTTCGGTGCTTTGGGGACGTTCACCAGGTAAAGAAGATAAAGCAAGCTTACCGAATCTGCGTTTATTGAATGGCATTCAAAAAACCTTTGCGGCAATTTGGTTTGGTCGTGATACTTTTGTGCGTTTTTCTCAAGCGCTTTCTTTGCGTTACATGGTAAATGAGCATGGTTCAGATGAAAAAATTGCGCAAAAACTGGCTCGCGTGGCCAAAATGCACTTTGCTAAACAACGTATTTCCGCGACAGGGCCTCGTTTGCCAAACCGCGAAGCGATGTTTAATAAGCTATTAAATTCTCAAGCAATTCAAAATGCCATTGAAGATGAGGCAAAATCAAAAAATATCAGCCGTGATAAAGCCTACGCTGAAGCCGAAAAAATTCTTCATGAAATCGCGGCGAATGTAAGCCATTCTAGCCTTCGTGCGGCGGATCGTTTCTTACGTTGGTTATGGAACAAGCTGTATTCCGGTATTGATGTACAAAATGCGGACCGTGTACGTAAATTAGCATTAGAAGGACATGAGATTGTTTATGTGCCTTGTCACCGTAGTCACATTGACTATTTATTACTTTCTTATGTGCTCTATCACCAAGGTCTTGTACCGCCACATATTGCAGCAGGGATCAACTTAAACTTCTGGCCAGCAGGTCCTTTATTCCGTAGCTGGGGGGCATTCTTTATTCGCCGTACGTTTAAAGGTAACCGCCTTTACTCTGCAATTTTCCGTGAGTATTTAGGGGAATTATTCCACCGCGGTTATTCCGTCGAATACTTTATTGAAGGTGGTCGTTCTCGTACAGGTCGCTTGCTTGCACCGAAAACCGGTATGATGTCGATGACGCTACAAGCACTTCAACATAACCAAACACGTCCAATTTCTGTAGTGCCTGTGTATATCGGTTATGAACACGTACTAGAAGTGGATACTTACGCGAAAGAATTACGTGGTGCAGCGAAAGAAAAAGAAAACGCGGGCTTAGTGTTACGTGTAATTAAAAAATTGCGTAATTTAGGTCAAGGTTTTGTGAATTTCGGTGAGCCAATCACGCTTTCAAATTATCTCAATCACCATTATCCAGAATGGAAAGAACAACATCATGAAGATAAACCACACTGGTTTAACCATGCGGTTGGATCTGTTTCGAATCAAGTAATGGTAAATATTAATAAAGCCGCTGCTGTCAATGCTATGAATTTAGTGGGAACTGCCCTCCTCTCTTCTCGCCAGCGTGCACTTTCTCATGAGCAGCTATTAGAACAACTCTCTAGTTATCAAGAAATGTTAAAGAATGTACCATATTCTACTGATGTGGTACTGCCAACAGATACACCCAAAGCGATGCTTGACCACGTGTTAAGTTTAGATCGAGTGGGTGTATTAGTTGAAAAAGATAACTTTGGAGAAATTATTCGTTTAGAACGTAATTCAGCTGTTCTCATGACGTATTATCGCAACAATATTCAACACTTATTTGTGTTGCCTTCACTTGTTGCGAGTATCGTTTTACATTATGAAGCTATCCAAAAAGATTTATTATTGGATGCGGTACGTAAAATTTATCCATTCTTAAAAGGCGAACTCTTCCTTCATTTCACTGAAGAAGAATTAGATACACAAATTAAAGCCATTATTGATGAATTTGCGCGTCAAGAAGTTATCCAATCCAATGATAATTTCTTATCGATCCACCGCGCTAAAGTGCGTATTTTACAACTTTGGTCTGCCGGTATGCGTGAAATCTTGCAACGCTACTACATTACTGTAAGCATTTTACGTAGAGACCCTGGAATTGCCCGTGGTTTACTAGAAAAAGAAAGCCAATTGGTGGCACAACGTCTTTCTGTATTACATGGTATTAATGCGCCAGAATTCTTTGATAAAGCAGTATTCTCTGCCTTCATTGCTCACTTGAAAGAAGAAGGTTATTTCGATGATGACAAAGAAAAATTACACGAGCTTGCTACAATCTTAGAGCATTTAATTTCGAGCGAAGTGTGCTTAACGATTAACGGTGCTGCAGACAAAGCAGATGACGTTGAGATTGAAGTTGAAGAAGAGGACAAATCAAATAAAGATGAATAATCTTTACTGAAATAATAAAAGGGCGTGTTGAATATCCAACACGCCCTTTTCTTTATATGATTAATTCAACCAGAAATAATATCCTATTGTCGCGATAACGAGTATACATACAATATTTAAGATAAATCCAGCTTTAACCATATCACTTTGGCGAACCTCACCTGTACCAAATACGATTGCATTTGGCGGTGTCGCCACTGGTAACATGAAGGCACAAGATGCACCTAAACCGATAATTAACGCAAGACCAATTTCTGGCATACCGAGAGATTGTGCGATAGAAATAAAGATTGGTACTAATAACGCTGCACTCGCGGTATTGGAAGTAAATTCAGTTAAGAAAATAATGAAGGTTGCGACCAATAAACCAATGAGGTAGTAGTGTTGTCCTTGAACTAAGAAGACAATACCGTCAGCTAAAACTTTACTTGCACCAGAATCTTTTAACACAGCACTCAAGGTTAAACCACCACCGAAAAGCATCAATACGCCCCAGTCAGTATTTTCTTGAATTTGTTTCCAATTTGCGACACCAGTAGAACAAATAACAACAGCAGCAAGTAATGCTACCACGCTATCAAAACTACCGATATTTTTGGTAAGACCAAATACACCTGAAATCATTGGATTAATATAGCTACTGAATACCCAGCAGAGCGCAATCACAGCAAAAATCACAAGCGTTAAAATGCGTTGACCATTCATTTCAATACGTTCAAAGTTTTGCTCAAAACGTAAATTAAGTTTTGGTTTAAATACAATGAAAAGTGTACCAACCATTAATGGCATCAAAATAATCATAATTGGCAAGCCATACCATAACCAATCAGAGAAGGTTAAATGTAAGTTACTTGCTACGATAGCATTTGGTGGACTACCCACTAATGTCCCCATACCACCAATACTCGCACTGTATGCAATACCCAATAATACGAAGACATAAGTATTGTGTTCTTTTTCTTTATCAAGTTGGCTTAAGATCCCCATGGCTAAAGGTAACATCATTGCAGCTGTTGCAGTGTTACTCATCCACATAGAAAGGAAAGCAGTAATAGAGAAAAGGTACATCACAGCAACCAATAAATTACCACGAGCCATCGCCATGATTTTATTAGCAATCATCTTATCAAGCTTTTGCATATGCAAAGCAGTCGCTAAAGCAAATCCACCAAAGAATAAGAAAATGGTTGGATCCGCAAATGCGACTAAAGCTTGCTTGGTTGTCACCAAATCAAGTGCAATCGCAAGCAAAGGCACTAATAACGCAGTAACTGTTACATGTAATGCCTCAGTTAACCAAAGAATCGCGACAAAGGCTAATAATGCTAAACCAGCATTTTCCTTAGGTGCAAAAGGTAAGGCTTTTAACAAAATAAAAAAACAGGCTATCGCCAGAAGAAAGATAATCCCACTTTTATAATTTTTTGTTGTGTTTGTTTCGTTCATGAGTCCCTCCAAACTGATTACAGATGAACTATTTGCGATGTTAAATGAATGTTACAAACTTTCAACTAACAAATGTTTAAAATGTGATCTTGTTCAAAAAAATTTTAACAAAAAAAGTGCGGTTATTTTTAACCGCACTTTAAAAAGGTCAATAATTTAAAATTATTCTTCTTCGAAATCTTCTAAATCTAATGCTTCTTGTGAAAGAATAATACCTGTTAAATCAGCATAAATGTAATCTTCAGGGAAAAACGTCACGCCACCAAAATTTACAGGAAGATCACTTTCACCATGATTATTTTCATCTGCGCCAACTGGAATTGGTGCAAGCGCATGAATACCAATATCAATATTTTCAAGCTGTTGAATTTGACGCACGGCACCATAAACAATAATACCCGCCCAGTCATTATCTGCCGCAAGTTGTGCAAGCTCTGCATCAATTAAAGCACGGCGTACTGCGCCACCACCATCAACGACAAGTACTCTGCCATTACCATTTTCTTCGAGAATTTCGGCAATTAATCCATTATTTTCAAAACATTTTACTGTCGTCACTTTGCCGTAGAAATTGCTTACACCACCAAAGCTAGAAAAAATTGGCTCAACCACATCCACTTGATCAGCATAAATATCACAAAGTTCTGAAGTATCGATATACATAATGTTCCCCTTGTCGTTAAAATTTTCTCTCTAGTATAAGCCGATTTAGCCGATAAGCAAGCCTAAACTAAACAAGATATTGATAAATAAAGAAATCATTGACATCTGTGCTAACATCGGACGCAAGACTGTCGGCTCTTTGCTGCGATAAACAAATAAGGCGTGTTTTAATAACAGTGGAAATGCCAATAAAAATAAGAAATGCCAAGGAGTAAACGCTATTGATGCTGCAAATAGCACATAACATAAAGCGGCAATGCTTAATAAAACACAGTGATAAATACGTCCTTTCTTCGGTCCAATACGTACAACTAAGGTGTTTTTTCCTACTTTCGCATCTTGCTCAATATCACGTAAATTATTGATATTTAAAACGGCTGTCGCCAATAAACCGGAGCCTAAAGCAGGTAAAGTAATTAAGCTATCAATGCTGTGAGTTTGTAGATAGTAAGTTCCCCCTACACCTAATAGTCCAAAAAAGAGCAATACTGACAGATCGCCTAAACCTAAATAACCATAAGGCTTCGCGCCTACGGTATAAGTAATGGCAGCAATAATGGCAAGAATACCCAAACCAGCAAAGGCCAATAAATCTGTGAGACTTTGATATGCGATACCAATTAAGAATGCACCTGAGAAAAATGCTCCCACCGCCATTAAAATTAAGCCCCACTTAAGTTCATTCGCGGAAATCGCACCTTGCTGAATACCGCGTAAAGGCCCAATACGTTCTTCGGTATCTGACCCTTTTTGATGATCGCCGTAATCGTTAGCAAAGTTGGAAAGTACTTGCAATAAAATGGTAGTGAGCAAGCAAAGTAACATCACGGTGAGATTAAAACTTTCTTTATCTGCCCAATATGCCAATGCTGAGCCGGTAAAAATAGAAGCTAATGCCAAAGGCAAAGTTTTTGGGCGAGCGGTTTCCCACCACATTTTCAATTTATGATTTGTCATTTTTTTTGACCGCACTTTTGATTACAATAAAGGGCGTATTCTACATGGAAATTGCCTTTTTATGAATGATTTAACACTGACTCTTCACCCAATTGCGGTGATTCACACGCCTTACAAAGAAAAATTCTCAGTGCCACGCCAACCAGATTTAGTACAAGATGGTATTGGTATTGTGGAACTGCTTCCTCCGTATAATTCACCAGAAGCGGTTCGAGGATTAGAGCAATTTAGCCATCTTTGGCTTATTTTCCAATTTGACAAAGTACCGACTGGAAAATGGCAATCCACCGTTCGCCCCCCTCGTTTAGGCGGCAATCAACGTGTCGGTGTATTTGCCTCACGCGCTACGCATCGCCCTAATCCTCTAGGCTTATCTAAAGTTGAATTACGCCAAGTGGAATGTATTCATGGACGTGTTTTTCTGCATTTGGGCTCCGTGGATCTTGTCGATGGCACACCTATTTTTGATATTAAGCCTTATATTGCCTATGCTGATAGCGAACCTGAGGCAAAATCAAGTTTTGCACAAGAAAAACCACCAGCAAAATTAAATGTAGAATTTACAGAAATCGCCCAAAGTGCGGTGGAAAAATATCACAAAAACCGACCGTACTTAGTGAGATTTATTACGGAAGTGATCGCACAAGATCCCCGCCCAGCTTATCAACAAGGTAAAGAAACCGATCGCATTTACGGTATTAGTCTATACGAATTCAATATTAAATGGCGTATTAAAGCAGGGACAACAGACTATGTCGAAATTTTGGATATCCAAAAATTAAAAGAACAAAAAAGCTGACTTTCGTCAGCTTTCTTTTTATCGTTTTAATTCTGTCTAATCCGGTAATGCATTCAGCACAGCTTTAACGAGCGTTGCCAACGGAATAGCGAAGAATACGCCCCAGAACCCCCATAATCCGCCGAAAATCAACACCGAAATAATGATGACTAAAGGATGTAAATTAACGACTTCAGAGAATAAATACGGCACCAACAAGTTTCCATCTAGAAGTTGACTCACCGCAAAGGCCACAATTAAATACCAAAACGTTGGGGAAATGCCAAACTGGAACATGGCGACTAAAGCAACGGGAATCGTCACCAATACCGCACCAATATAAGGGACTAAGACAGAGAGACCTACGACAACAGAAAGTAACAGCGGATAATTTAAACCAAAGCTTAAAAAGATAATATAAGTCACCACGCCAACAATCAAAATTTCTAACAATTTGCCATGAATATAATTCGCAATTTGTTGCTGCATCTCATTCCATACTTTAGACGCTAAAAGACGGTTTTTAGGCAAAAATCGGCTTACACCAGCAAGAAGTTCTGTTTTATCTTTCAGCATAAAGAACATCATTAATGGCACTAAAAATGCATAGATACCCAGTGATACAAGGTTCATTAATGAAGTAATCGACAATTTCACCGCAGATTCACCAAAGCCCAAAATCTTCGCTCGAGCCGCACTAAAAAAGGTGTCAATCATGGTGTAATCGATGAGTTCAGGATAATGCTCAGGAAGGGCTAATAACCATTCATGTAACTTATTGAACATGGCTGGCAAATCGCTTAACAAGGAAATCGTTTGATTCCATAATGTTGGTACAAGCCCGAAGAAAATTAATAACGCTAAGGTTAGAAAGCCACCAAAAATAATTAACGTGGCAAGCATTCGAGGAAATTTTAATTTTTTCGTTAAAAAATTAATCGGCATTTCCAATAAATATGCTAATACAATGGCAATCAGCAACGGAGCGATTAAATCACTAAAGAAATAAATCGCAATAAAGCCAAATAACAAAATGGCAAGTAGTCCCATCGCATGCGGATCGCTTAAGCGACGGCTATACCAATTTTTTAGCATTTCTAACATAAAGTTTTCCTAAACAAGTATTTTTTGTCATTATAAGTTAAAATTTAAATCAATCCTATATCCACTCATTCAACATAAAATAGAAGGAAACGTTATGTCTGTTACGATTTATCATAATCCGCGTTGTTCAAAAAGCCGTGAAGCTTTAGCTTTATTAGAAGAAAAAGGTATCCAACCAACTATCGAACTTTATTTACAACAACACTACTCTGTTGAAGCATTACAGCAACTGGCTAATAAATTAGGATTAGATGATGTTAGAAAAATGATGCGTACCAAAGATGAGCTTTATCAATCATTAGGGTTAGATAATCCTGCATTAACTCATGATGATTTATTAAAAGCCATCAGTGAAAATTCAGCCTTATTAGAGCGCCCGATTGTGGTAAAAGGTGAAAAAGCCAAAATTGGACGACCGCCTGAAAACGTACTCGCCATTTTGTAATTTTATTCATTTTCGCTATAATGACTTGCCGTGAAACACTTCACGGCAATTTTTTAGAGGTAAATATGACAAAAAAAACAAAAAGTGCGGTTGAAAATCAGCCCATTTATCAACACGCCAAAGGAGTCGTGAAAGATAATGCTGTGATGGCACTATTACACGACAAATTATTCCGCCAACGCGTTGAGAAAAAACGTAAAGGCAAAGGCAGTTACCAACGAAAAGCAAAATATGCGAGCAATTGGTTTGAAAAGCCCGATGATAAAGTTTTTGATTTCAGAAATTTTATCATCGGGTTTTTCGTTTCAATTTCAGTATAAAAAATAACAAACAGAGGAAGTCTATATGTCAATCAAAACAGAAGTTTTATTTAACAATACTTGGAATGTCCGTATCAGTGATCCAGGTGAAGAAGGTGCTCAAAGCCACTTTTTTGAAACCATTTATCTCACACTCACGGCTTATTTTGAGGGCGAAAATGTACGTTATGAATTTGTGCGTAAAGTAGAAGATCAAGTAAAAATCAAACGCTCATTTACGGAATTAGGTGAGTTATTCAAATTTTTAGGGGATTATTTGGATCCGGTTTCACTCGGTAACCTCGGCGTAAAAATAGGTAACTTAGGCGTGAAAGCCGAATAAATCGGTTTCCAATAAAAAAGTGCGGTCAAATTGAACCGCACTTTTTATTTCTCAACTTCTATTATTGTGCAAGTAATACACTTAATGCAGAATACAAGGATTGAGCCGCTTCATTTGATAATGCCTTGCCATCTTCATCAGTGATCACGACCGCACTTTGTTTACCTACTGCGGAGATTTGCATTTGGTAAACCCCTTTTTCTAGATTAGGCGGATTCACACCTAAACGTAGCCACTCTTGTTTATCCAATGGTTTATATTTTAACTCGCGATAGCCACGGCCTGCCGATTCCGATGTGGATTTAAAGCCTAATTTAGGTAAAGTCGAACCTAAACGTTGCCATGCTTGACCAAAACTTGCATCCATACCTAATGCCATTCTACCGTTCGTATCAGTAATTAAACCTGATTGGAAAGGTCCTGCTGAGGCATTATTTAAATCCTGTTGTTGCTTGTTATAAGCGTTAGTAAGCGCAGCAACAAAACGATTTAAACGATCCGATGCATAGCGCTGTTTATCTGCTTGATTTGGTGTGTAAATCACACCATCACGACGCATTTGCTCCACAGAAATAGCCAACGCACTCGCATCTTGCGCTGTAACTTGTTCAATTTTATAACGGATCTCTGTATTGGCTTTATCATCTGCACGACCCGTTGGCGCCCAATCACTAATTAATACAGCACCATTTAACGTCGAATTTGTGCCTTCTTCTTTTAATAAACGCTCAATTTGTTTGAGGTTATAAAGCTCTGCTTGTGCATCCGTATAAACAATTAATGCACGTTCGCCATCAAATTGTGTTAAAGAGTTTTTGATAATCGCTAATGGTGTTGAAGGCGGACGAATATCCACGCGTTCTTTTTTCGCATTAAGCTGAGGAAGTTCATAAGTCGGATCCGCTTGCGGCAATGTTACACCACCGCTTGCTAAAGGAGAAAAGCTCGGTATTTCACGATCAGAATTTTGATAAGTATCATTAGCCGTCTGCATTTTTTCTACGCTGTTTGAACACGCCGATAATAATGCTGCCGCGACTAAACTCAGTACGATTTTTTTCATTCCTTAAATCCTTCAATAAAAATAATTAAAATAATGACCGCTCTTTGACAAATAAAAAAGCCGAAAGTTTAAAGGGCTGTAAAAACAACCCTTTAATACATTAAATTAAGCCAGCAATTTTTAATGCTTCTTCTACTTTTACTTGCGCACTTTCGCTTAACACAGTAAGTGGTAAACGTAAGTGTGGAGTCTTAATTAAACCTAAACGATATGCAGCCCATTTTACTGGAATTGGGTTTGATTCAATAAATAAATCTTGGTGTAAAGGCATTAAGCGGGCATTAATTTCTTCCGCTTTTGCAAAATCACCCGCTAAAGCATAGCGACACATCGCGGCCATGTCTTTTGCAGCAAGGTTATTTGTCACAGAAATAACACCCTCTGCGCCTAATTTCATCGCTTCTAGCCCTGTGGCATCATCCCCACTTAACACAATGAAATCTTTACCGGCTAATTCTTTAATTGCAGTGATACGAGTTAAATCGCCTGTGGCTTCTTTAATCCCCACAATATTCTCAATTTGCGACAAACGTGCGACGGTTTCAGGTTTCATATCACTACCGGTACGACCTGGTACGTTATAAAGAAGTTGTGGTAAATCCGTGCATTCTGCAATCGCTTTAAAATGTTGGAACATGCCTTCTTGAGTTGGTTTATTGTAGTAAGGAACAACAGATAAACAACCGGCTACACCGCTATCACGTAATAATTTTGTCATCACAATGGCTTCACTCGTTGCATTAGCACCGGTACCAGCAATAATTGGAATACGTCCTTTGGCTAACTCAACCGTCTTTTCAATCACTTTCACATTTTCTTCAATACTTAATGTGGCGGACTCTCCCGTTGTACCCACAGATACAATCGAATCTGTACCCGCATTGATATGAAACTCGATAAGTTTTTCTAATGTTTCAAAATCAATGTTTCCGTGGTTATCCATCGGGGTTACTAAAGCAACAATACTGCCTGAAAATAAGGGGGTTTGCGTAGTCATAAGGTACTCCATTTACATCTATTTTGCGTTTTAACAATAACATTTGAAAATATTTGGTTATAATCGCTAAAATAGCTTGAATTTACAAATCATTTTTTACATTTTTAAGGATTTTTTATGAAAACATTACAAGTGGGTGACTTAGCACCGCAATTCACCCTTTTAAATCAAGACAATCAGCCAATTTCACTTAGCGACTTTAAAGGCAAAAAAGTACTCGTGTATTTTTATCCAAAAGCCTTAACACCAGGCTGTACAGCTCAAGCCTGCGATTTACGTGATGCTAAAAGCGAGTTAGAAAAATTAGGTGTGATTATTTTAGGCATCAGCACAGATGCGCCAAAAAAACTGGCTCAATTTGTTGAGAAAAAGTCGCTCAATTTCACCTTGCTTTCTGATGAAGATCACCAGGTTGCCGAGCAATTTGGTGTATGGGGTGAAAAGAAATTTATGGGACGCACCTATGACGGCATTCACCGCATTAGCTTCCTCATTGATGAACAAGGCAAAATTCAACACGTTTTTGATAAATTCAAAACAGGCGAACATCATCAGGTTGTCTTAGATTACCTGCAATCCCTTTAAATCCCCTCTCAAAACAACCGCACTTTCTATGATTTACCTCAAAGTGCGGTCAAAAAAATAGCCATTTTTCTAATTTATATTTACGCTCTCTTTTCCATTTGATAAAATCCCAATCTAATTGAAATTCATTATCAATTCATTTTGTATTCTTTATTACACATAAAAGGACTATCAGATGCCAAAACTTTTTGAGTTTTTAGAACAATATAGTGATTACATTATTATCGGGCTTTTACTTCTTATGAGCGTAATTATGCTTGCTACTGTAATTGAGCGCTTTATCTTTTTAAGCCGTATCAATGTCGCTAAATATTCCAATATCCATTCGCTTGAAATT
>ERZ1699240.29-NODE-29-length-38647-cov-5.315940_pt1 | contig 38647 bp, 26 predicted proteins | sample MGYA00581535_ERZ1699240 | MGnify/ENA primary metagenome ERZ1699240 (study PRJEB42319, sample SAMD00040327) | human oral metagenome | material: saliva | host: Homo sapiens | study: EMG produced TPA metagenomics assembly of PRJDB4115 data set (Metgenomic analysis of... | reverse complement strand
GAGTCGGCAAGAATACTCGGTATTACCCTTACACGTCGTAATAATGGTGGTAATGGTGACTCGATAGAGATGGCTGGTTTCCCCCATCATGCCCTTGATACTTATCTTCCTAAGCTTATCCGTGCTGGAAAGCGTGTAGCTATCTGCGACCAATTAGAAGACCCAAAGAAGAAACGTGAGGCTATCAAAGGCAAGAAGGGTTTGTCGGCAATGGACAAGATGGTGAAGCGTGGTATCACAGAACTTGTTACTCCGGGTGTTGCCATGAGCGACAACGTACTGAACTATAAGGAAAATAACTTCCTTGCTGCGGTACATTTCGGTAAAGGGTCATGTGGTGTCAGTTTCTTAGACATATCTACAGGAGAGTTCCTGACAGGTGAAGGCACCTTTGATTACGTCGAAAAGCTATTGGGTAACTTCCAACCAAAGGAGGTACTCTTCGACCGTGCGAAGAAACAAGACTTCGAACGCTACTTCGGTACACGTCTTTGTACGTTCGAGATGGACGATTGGGTGTTTACTGATCAGACGGCTCGACAGAAGCTATTAAAGCATTTTGGAACAAAGAATCTAAAAGGTTTCGGTGTCGACCATCTGAATAATGGCGTTGTTGCAGCAGGTGCTATTCTACAGTATTTAGAGATAACACAGCACACACAAATCAATCATATCACTTCTTTAGCACGTATTGAAGAAGATAAATACGTGCGTATGGACCGTTTTACCATCCGTTCTTTGGAATTGATTGCCCCAATGAATGAGGATGGTTCATCGCTTTTGAATGTCATTGACAATACGATTACGCCAATGGGTGGACGTATGTTACGCCGTTGGATGGTCTTCCCACTGAAGGATGAAAAGCCTATTAATGAGCGTTTAGACGTGGTTGATTATTTCTTCCGAGAGCCAGATTTCCGCGAATGTATCAATGAACAGTTCCATCGTATTGGCGACTTAGAGCGTATTATATCAAAGGTAGCTGTCGGTCGTGTGTCACCTCGTGAGGTAGTACAGCTGAAGAATGCCCTTATGGCTATCCAACCGGTTAAGACAGCTTGCCTTTATGCGAAGAGCGATACGCTGAAGAGGATTGGAGAACAGCTGAACCTCTGTGAGTCCCTACGTGATAGAATAGAGAAAGAGATACAACCTGACCCTCCACAGTTGGTGAATAAAGGCGACGTGATAGCCTTAGGTTTTAACCAAGAACTCGATGATTTGCGTTCTATTCGTGATAATGGAAAGCAGTATCTGTTAGAGATTCAAGAGAAGGAGATTGCTCAGACAGGTATTACCTCGCTGAAGATAGGATTTAATAACGTGTTCGGCTATTACTTGGAGGTGCGCAATACGTTTAAAGATAAGGTGCCTGAGAATTGGATTCGTAAGCAGACATTAGCGCAGGCAGAGCGTTATATCACCCCTGAACTTAAGGAATATGAGGAGAAGATACTTGGTGCCGATGAAAAGATATTGGCTTTGGAGACTCAGCTTTATATGGAGTTGATACAGGATATGCAGGAGTTTATTCCGCAGATACAGATCAATGCCAATCTTATTGCCCATCTCGACTGTCTGCTTTCGTTTATGAAAGTATCTCAGTTGCAGCGTTATGTACGCCCAGTAGTGGACGATTCGGAGGTTATAGACATAAAACAGGGTCGCCATCCAGTGATAGAGACACAGTTACCGATAGGTGAACAGTATGTGCCTAATGATGTATTGCTTGATACGGAACACCAACAGATCATGATGATTACGGGTCCGAATATGGCAGGTAAGTCTGCTTTGTTGCGTCAAACAGCCCTCATCGTACTGTTAGCACAGATAGGTTGCTTTGTTCCTGCTGAACGAGCACGCATCGGAATGGTGGATAAAATCTTCACACGTGTGGGTGCTTCGGATAACATTTCATTAGGAGAATCAACCTTTATGGTTGAGATGACGGAGGCTTCAAACATTCTTAATAACGTTACTCCACGCTCTTTAGTACTCTTTGATGAGTTAGGACGTGGTACAAGTACCTACGATGGAATTAGCATTGCGTGGGCAATTGTAGAGTATCTACACGAACATTCGCGTGCACAGGCACGTACCCTCTTTGCTACACACTACCATGAATTGAACGAGATGGAGAAGAATTTCCCTCGTATCAAGAACTTCAACGTCTCTGTTAAGCAAGTGGATGGAAAGATTATCTTTGTTCGTAAGTTAGAGAAAGGTGGTAGTGAGCATTCCTTTGGTATTCATGTGGCGGAGATAGCGGGTATGCCTCGTTCTATTGTTAAGCGTGCAAACATTATACTTAAGGAGCTTGAAAAGGATAATTCACAAGTGGGTAGTGTCGGTAAGGCTGCCGTTGAGCGTCTTGACCAGAGCAGAGAAGGTGTTCAACTCTCCTTCTTCCAACTCGATGATCCCGTCCTCACACAGATTCGTGACGAAATCCTCGGTCTTGATGTCAATAACCTTACACCTGTTGAAGCCCTCAATAAGCTGAATGATATTAAGAAAATCGTAAAGGGTTAGACATTATAAGCACTGACATCGTAGTCTATAGACAGGGTAAGAAAGACAGGGTAACAGGGTAAGTAAGACAGGGTAACAGGGTAAGTAAGACAGAGTAACAGAGTAAGAAAGACAGAGTAACAGAGTAAGTAAGACAGAGTAACAAGGTAAGTAAGACAAAGTAACATATAAACAAAGTGCAGGGTAACATAAGAATAGCCAATAAGTTCTTATGTTACCCTGTCTTCTTTTCTTATCTTAATACCTTCTGTTCCCTTGTTACTTTGTCTCTTTTACTTTGTTACTTTGTCTTCTTTACCCTGTCTTTCTAAAGCATTGGACTGTCTTTAGTGTCTTTTGTTATTTCATCTATTTGGCTGATAATGTCCGAGTTAATGCGTTGCATACGAAGATATAACCATATACCGATGGCTACTCCGACGATTACGCCAACACCACTGCCAACCATTGCACCATAAAATAAGGAAGTATTTGCTCCTCCATTCGCAGCACTTGAGCCATTGTATAATTCTATAAATAACCATGAAACCCATATTGTCATTAAGGGTAAACAATATAATAGGGACTTTTTACGGAGTTTTTTCATTCGTTGCATTTGTAAGGATGCTGCTATGAGGTCACCATTCAGAAAGTCTTTCTTATTGACATGGTTGATATAAGCATCGAGACAAACACTGAAAGTCAATAATATAAGGGTGAATCCGTAGAACCACCAAGAGATGTAAAACATATCCCGAAATTTATAATAGAAATAATAAGTATATGGTAACATTAAGAGTAAAACCCAAGTATATTTCTTCATAAACGACATCTTATTGAGCATTGACTGTCTGATAAGCTTATCGTTGATGAGTGTTTGATTGTCAAGTTTATTTTTGAGGATATCCAATTGTTGACGCATTTCCTCAAACTCTGTATGCTTTGTTTCCATTGTAGTTTTCTTTTTAATGTGATTGTTAAGTCTTGTAGGGTATTGGGCTAATTGGACCAATTGGCCTAATAGGGCTAATAAGACCAATAAGACTAATCTCATTCATTAATGGTTACTCCCCTACTCCTTTGTTGTTTCACTTGTTTTCTTCAGTTTCTCTTTGATTCTGAATAGTCTTACGGAGACATTCTTAGTACTGATACCGACGATTTCGCCAATCTCTTCATAGCTCATATTCTCCAACCAAAGGAGGATGATAGCACGGTCGAAAGGACCTAACTGGCTGATACGACGATTAAGTTGCTGTATCTGTCGGCTGTCTTCATCACTATCCGTGAAGGGATTAATATCCATTGAGAGTGGGATTGTTTTCCCTTTCCGTTTCTTTCGGTCACAAGAGATGCAGGTGTTGAGGCTGATACGATAGAGCCACGTGCGTACATCGCTTTCTCCTCGGAAGTTCTGCAGACCCTTCCAAAGGTTTATCAACACCTCTTGAAAGAGGTCGTTCACCTCATCTTCATCCTTTGAGAACATATAGCACACGGTGTAGATGGTGCTTTTATGTTCTCTCACGATTCGCGAGAAGTCTTGTTCATTTTGTAGGTTGTCCATCTGTTGATAGGTTGATTTTTGCTCATTAGACGCACGTAGTAAATGAAAAACTACACAATTGGGATAAAATTTTTTATTTATCGTGTGCAAAAGTATTGTTTTATGAGGATAAATACAAGTCTTTGCAGGCTTTATTTATAGTTCTTCCGTTAAATGCGTAGATGGTTAATAGAATGAGACTAATCCATATAAACGGTATGATTGCCCCCAATAAGATTGTTTTATAAAGGCTCATATTCCCTATTAGCCTAATTAGCCTAATTGGTCCAATCGGGCTAATTGCTTATTATTCTGTCATAATTTTTCACATCATAATTTTGAATACATGCTATTTTGGCTTCTAAAAGACGCCCAATTAGCTTGCAAAAGGTGCCCTTTAAGCCCCTTACTAACGCCCTTTTGAAGTCCAATTAAGCACCTTTTATTTTGCTACTTTATAACTAACTGATTTCCTGTTGATTGCAAACCTGCTTTTTATACGTGTTTTTGCCGTTAGTTATAGATGTTTTCTTCGAAATTATGTAATGATTTTTCAAACCCTTATCTGCATATTTTCTAAGTTTAAAAAGAAATGATTTTCAATGTCAGAGGATAATAATAGGACAGATACTTGACTGTCTTAGCCATGTTTTTGTATAGTGAGTAACTTCCGTTCTTCCGTTAAAGCAATATGAAACACGTCCATACATTTAACGGAAGAAACTGATTTAATGCTTTAAAAGTTTTGATGTTCCGATATTAATATCTATCTTTGCCACAGATAGGAACGTCTGAAAGAATTAGAAGTAGTTTCCGGCGTATTCGCTGGAGTTTGATACGAAGTATCGTTTTATTGTTAACGAAGGTTCACAATAAAAGTAATTCCCTTACAGCGTTCCTATTTTTTTGTTTAAAACAAACGCACTATGGCAACCAGAACAATAAACGGAAGGGAATATACAAAGGCTCATTTTGAGAATAAACTGCGCCATTTAAGCGATGCACAGGAACTTGCAGCGATGCTGAACGAGCTGAAGTTACCTTGGTTTTATTCTGACTTTCGTGGTAAACAACTAAGTTTTTTAGCTGATACCAATAATGTCCAACGACGTTGTAAGACTTTCCGACTTCGCAAGAAGCACGGTGGCTATCGCGAGATTACGGCTCCGAAAGGAGGTCTTCGTGGTATATTAAATGCACTCAATATATTACTTCAGACCTACGACGAGCCTACTCCTTGGGCATTCGGCTTTGTCTGTGGTCGTTCTGTGGTTGATAATGCACGTCCACATGTGGGAAAACGTTATATTCTGAACCTTGATTTAAAGGATTTCTTCCCCACTATTACACGCCAGCAGGTGGCTGACTGTCTGACGGCAGAGCCTTTTGGCTTCTCGTCATTGGCTGCAAAACTCGTCTCAGGACTGGCTACTGTGCGCACAAAGAACAATGAAGAAGTTTTAGCACAGGGCTTTGCAACATCGCCAACACTGTCGAACTTTATTTGTCGGGAGTTGGATAAGGAGATAGCGAGCATAGCTACTGCACAAGGAATTACCTTTACCCGCTATGCTGATGACCTCACTTTCAGTTCTGATACAGATATTCTTCGTCCACAGGGAGAGCTTGTACAACAGGTAAAGACTATCGTTGAGCGTTATGGTTTCCGACTGAATGAAGAGAAAACCCACCTACAACGCCGTGGAAGACGGCAGGAGGTAACAGGCTTAATGGTAACTGAAAAGGTGAATGTAAGCCGCCGTTATGTGCGTGAAATCCGTTCCTTGCTGTATATCTGGGAGCGTTACGGCTATGAAGATACCTGTCAGGCAGCGTGGAAGAGCTACAGGCAGCAGCATGGAAAGACAAAGGGACATCAGCATTGTGTACCTCTTAATGCTGTTCTAAGGGGTAAACTGAACTACATGAAGATGGTGCGTGGAGCCGATGACCCACTCTATCAGCGTTTTGTTAGTCGTTATACTTCTTTGCAACAACGAAGTAAGGGAGATATAAAAGAGGTGGAATATAAAGCTTATATGGGTAAGTATCTTTCTATATCGGCTAAAGATAGAACGACAAGTGCAAACGTTTTGCCAAATGACAATACATCATCACGTCAGCTCGGAGCTACAAGCAGCAATCCTTATGACCCAAGAAAAAAGAGCAAACGCATTCTTAACTTTATAGTGATGGTGATTATATTGGTTGCTATTATACTCATCAAATTGTTTTTAAAATCACTTCTGTAAGCTGTAAAAAGTAAGTTAATAAGTAGCGTAATTCTCATCTTTCGTCATGTAGATGACTACCTTTTGCGAATTATTTTCATGAAAAGAAATATTTATTTTCATGAAGAAAAATATTTATTTACGTGAAAAAAAATAATTATTTTCATGAAAAGAAATCGCTGTTTACTTAATCTTATCGACTGGTAGTATTACTTCTCCCAAAGGAATCATGGCATTGAAGAGGTTTATATACTGATAATTAGGAATGTCAGAGACCATGATTTCGCGCTCTTGAAGCAGTCCACAGTCGAGCAGTCGTTGGCGCATCGTACCGCAAAGGAGTGGCGTAGAGGGTGTAAACCATTGTTCACCATCATAGAGTGCAATGTTGGTATAGGAAGTATCTGTAAGGTGATTGTCACGAACAATAAGTATTTCGTCACAGTCACCTTGCTGTTTTTTTAGTTCGTTAAGTGCCGAGCGGTCAGTACTCTTGTAGGGATAGCTGATGTTATCGTCATAGACAAGGTGCAAGGAGCGGATTTCTCTGCAGGTATAAGGTGTACAAGTTATATCATGGATGCCGTCTCTATCATAGACAAAGCGTAGCTTCGAACATCCCATCGGTAAGCTAACAGCCTTTAGAAGGTCAGCTATACGCAACGGCTCTGGCTGTCCTAACATCTCTTTTCGTGTGCGGTTCATTCGCTGTTCGTGGTAGGCAAGGTTGCAGACACAGCCGTCTATTACCCTTATTGTCTCAATATATTGGCACATAAACCTTTTCTATCACCTCTTTATATTCGTCATCGTTATTGCTTTGAGCCGTAATGCCGCCCCCAGCCTTGTAGTGAAGCTGTCCGTCTTTATCCTGATCAATAAAGCGAATCATCACCGCACTGTCTAATTGTCCTTTGCTATAACATCCCATCACACCCGTATAAAAGTCTCTTTCATAGCCCTCAGCTTCATCAATTATCTCCATGGTACGAGGCTTAGGGGCACCTGTAATGGAGCCAGCAGGGAGCAAATGGAAGAGCAGTGTACCGATATTCTCACGATAGTCTGTAGGAAGCTGTCCTGTAATCTCCGAACTTGTCTGCAGGATTTCACCCTTGTTTGTTGTCAGATGGTCGATATAACGATAGCGTTTCACTTGCACTTGCTCTGCTATGATACTCAAGTCGTTACGGATAAGGTCAACGATAGTAGCGTGTTCGGCTGCTTCTTTCTTATTTTCCATCAGTTCCTTCTCGGCTTCAGGACGTGTTGCATCAATCGTTCCCTTCATTGGGAAGGAACTAATAAGTCCTTCTCTATTGATACGAACGAATATTTCTGGAGAGAAACAAACGAACTTCTCTTTCATCCAACAGCGATATAACGCCTTTGAACGCATGAAGATATCGTGCAAGGAAAGATTTGTACGGACAGGAATTTTGCATGTCAAGTTGGCTAAATAGCTGTCGCCTTCACGCTCTCTTTGCTTGACAAGGTTGATACGCTGTTCATAGTCATCTCTTGTGAGTGGTTCGGTATGCCATTCCACAGCCTCGTTGCTGTAGCTTTCGCCCTCAGGGATATTAGAAAGACTTGGGAAAGCAAAAAGCAATTCATGTGGATTGATGTCCGCATACTCCTCTACATAGGCACCATCGGCTTTATAATTGATGATAAAGATAAAGTCTTTACCTTCCTTAGCCAGCGTGTTCATCCGCTGAATGGCATGTTCACGGTCGTATAGTATCATATTCTTTTATCGCAAGCAGATGGGATACTCTATCCCTTTGTTTATCTTTCTCCAATCTTGAAAATATCCTTTGGCTCAAATACTCCTGACTTCTTTGTTTTCGCAAGTTCAACCATACAATGTGCAACGACCTCTGTTTTCATAGGTCGTTGGCTCTGTAAGAGTCCTATTTTATTGAAGAATTGCAGTATAGAAACAGACAGTTTCTCAGAGCTTCTTGTAGTATTCTTACGAATTAAAGTAGGTGGACGAAGGATGGAGATATGTTGGAAAGGAAGCTGTTTGATAGCTTCTTCTAATTCACCTTTTATCCTTGTATAGAAGAAATGTGAGTTAGCATTAGCCATAGCAGCCGATACCAAGACAAAAGAAGGTACTCCCTGCTCTGCTGCTATCTTAGCGAAATTGTATTGATAGGTATAGTCTATCTTGTATTGTTTATCCTTTGAGCCAGCCGCTTTGCGCGTTGTACCCATGCAAGAGAATACGACATCGCCTTGTACGGAGAGTCTCCACTTATCCGACTGGTCGAAGTCTACGATATGCGTTGTTACCTTTTCGTTATTTATGCCTGGGTCTCTTCTGACGAAGATTGCTATTTGTTCGATAGTATCATCATTGATAAGCTCTTGGACAAGGTCTTTACCTATTGCGCCAGTAGCTCCTAATATTATTGCTCTCATTGAGGGGATTGGGTGTTGGGTGGTGAATGTTGGGTGATGGGTGGTGAATGTTGGGTGTTGATGATTTGTGGGGATGGAGTGTTGGGTGTTTAATGTTGGGTGATGATGATTTGTGGGGATTGGGTGATGGGTGTTGAATGTTGGGTGTTAATGTTTTGTGATGTTGGGTTTTAGGGGGTGATGATAACTATTCTATTACGGCTTAATAATAATCTTGAGGTGGTAAACCTCTGGTGTTATACGCTGTTCGATGTGATACCTATTAGGGTAAATCAGCTCTAAACGGCGGTACATATTCTCCAATCCTATACCCTTTCCACTCTTGTCAGTGTCGTTTTTTGGATAGTTACTGTTCTCACAGAGAAAGACTATCTTACCATTATCTTCTGTGATAGATATGTGGATAAACGATGGTTTATTGGCACTTATACCATGCTTAAAGGCATTCTCAACAGGTGTTAGGAATACCAATGGCGCAATGAGTAGTTGTGTGTTATGGATGATGAATTGGCTCTTTATCTCTACATTACTACCTGACCGTAGCGTCATCAGATTGATATAGTTCTTGATAAAGGCGATTTCACCATTCAGACTCACCTCCTTAGGCTGTGTCTCATAGAGTGCGTAGCGTAGGAGTTCAGACAGTTGACCGATTGCCTTTTGAGCATTATTTGGACTTGTCTGGGTGAGTGAGGCTATGTTATTGAGCGTATTGAAGAGGAAGTGTGGGTTTAGCTGGTTCTTCAGCCATGCCAATTCAGCTTCCGTCATCTTTTGCTTCTCCTCTCTTAGTTGCCTTCTGAGCGTACTATGGCGGATATAATAACGCACGAAGATTGCCGCAACGACCATTGCATAGTTGAGAATCATCCACATCACACCAAACTGATAGAACCCTATTCGTATAGGTGCGTTCGGTAAATCGGCATTATAAATGCTGAAAATATGATGATTCCAAAGAACAATAAACAGTAGATTGATTACCCAGAATGCCCAGTGCTTTATCTTATTCTTTGCTTCAAAGAGATAAGGAACCAGCACATAGAAGTTCGCCATGAAGACAATCAGTAACAAGAAAAGTACGAAGGCATTGACACACATGGACTCCTTGGCGGCATTGACGTCATGCTCAAGTAGCATAATGACCAACGACCAGATAGATACAAGGAGCGCATAAATGCCTACCTGTGCGCCAAGAACGGACAGGTTATAGCGACTCAGGCAATACTTCTTTATATCCTCCAATACCTTCATGCTGCAAAGATAGTCTTTTAAAAGGAAAGAAGCAAGCAGAATCTATACTACATTTTTACTTTTTCTTGTTTTAACACAGAAATGTAATTATCGGTAAATCAGTGCTTTATAAGGGTAGATTGTCTCGCTTGTTAGGCAAATAAGTCTAATTGGTACATTCTTTCAAGGTGATTAATCGCCTTTTTATGCCTAATTATCTAAACTCTATTTGCTATTTACCCCTAATCATTAAGCCCCAAATCTATCCTCTCCTCTTATCAAAAGTATGATTAATTGTAGGGGAGTTAGCCCTCCGCACCATTGGTGCTTACGGTCCGCACGTATGGTGCTAAGCATGAACACCACGCGTGCGGAGTATTAAGAGCACAGTAGGAAACGACAAAGAAGAGGCGTTCCTGCCGTTGGGATGATAAGGAAAAGCACCGATGTTGAATTACATCTATTGAGTGCTAATCACGGCTTTAAGCCTTATTCTGATCAGCCTTGATTAAGGCAAGCAATCGCTCGACTGCTTCCTCCTCTGGGATATTGTGCTCAACGCATACCTGTTTGCGGTAGAGGCTCACCTTCTTTGGACCTGCACCCACATATCCATAGTCTGCATCAGCCATCTCACCGGGACCATTTACGATACAGCCCATGATACCTACCTTCAGTCCTGTCATTCCCTTGGTAGCTTCTTTGATGCGGGCTATCGTCGTACGAAGGTCGTAGAGCGTACGTCCACAGCCCGGACAAGAGATGTATTCAGTCTTCACCATGCGCAATCTACCTGCTTGGAGAATACCGAAAGCCGTTTGTTCAACATCCTCTTGTGAGAGGTTGCCATTGTTCATCAGCCAGATACCATCGGTAAGTCCGTCCATCATGAGTGCACCCATATCTGCTGCAGCCTCCAATTGGAACTTCTCTTTAGCCGTAGTTGTCTCAGCCTGTTGGCTGTTACTGCTTTCTTCCTTCTCTTCGGTAGTTGAATGCTGATACATCTGGGCGAAGATAATAGGGTTCTTTACCCCTGCTATCATCAGTTGATGCACCAATGCACGCTGGTCGCCAAGACGGTTCTGATGGCTTGTCATACATACCACAACCACCTCTGGATGTGTTTTCAGACAAGCAAGGAACTCCTCTGAAGGTGTACCGAACTTCAAGACGAGGAACTTAACATCACTGTTTATCGCACTGATGAAAGGCATTCCCGTCACAGGGAAGATAGGATAGACGTTCTCTAAGGACTGCTTACCACTGTTGGCAAGGTCCATATAAGCGTCATAATCAAGGATATACTTCTGTTTCTTGCCCCGTTTCTCAGGCAGTTCGCCCTGTACATAGATATAGTCGGGCTTTGGTAGCTCTGGTGATGACACCTCGGCAGTTGCTTGATCAGCCTTTCGAGTGGCAATAACAACAGGAACATTCTCGCCACCGATATTGTCTGCAGCCACTGTCTCACGTCGGTTAGGATGGAGATAATCAAAGCCATCATACTGTTCAGCAGGGATGAGAAGATGTTTCTCGTGTCGACGGATATACCATGTAAGGTGTTTAGCCACTGGAATCTCGCACTCAGGCTCTTCACTCAGTGATACACGGATCGTGTCACCGATACCATCAGCGAGTAAGGCACCAATACCTACGGCACTCTTAATACGTCCGTCTTCACCTTCACCAGCCTCGGTAACACCAAGGTGGAGCGGATAGTGCATACCTTCCTTGTCCATCTCAGCCACAAGAAGGCGTACGGAACGAACCATAACAACCGTGTTTGAGGATTTGATAGAGATGACAATGTCATGGAAGTCATACTTACGGAAGATGCGGAGGAACTCCATGCAGCTCTCTACAATACCTTCTGGTGTATCGCCATAACGGTTACGAATACGGTCAGAGAGGCTACCATGGTTGACACCAATACGTACAGCGGTATGGTTTTCCTTACATATATTGATGAAAGGAATCAGTCTGTCCTCAATCTTCTGTAGCTCCTGAGCATATTCCTCATCGGTGTACTCCAACTTTTTGAACGTACGAGCAGGGTCGACATAGTTACCCGGATTGATACGAACCTTCTCTGCATAGAGTGCAGCAACGTCTGCTACATTCGCATTGAAGTGAACATCCGCACAGAGCGGAGCCATATAATTGTCTGCACGTAGTTGTGCATTGATATTCTTTAAGTTCTCTGCCTCACGCTTTCCCTGCGTTGTGAGGCGTACAAGTTCTCCTCCTGCATCAATGATACGCTTAGCTTGTGCAACACTTCCTTCGGTATCATCGGTGGAAGTCGTTGTCATTGATTGTATGCGTACAGGGTTCTCTCCACCAATGTTGAGTGCACCAACATGCGTGACAGAGGTTTTCCTTCTTTCAAAGTTGAATAAATCTATCATGTTCTATTTGGATAATGGGGTACCTCCCCAAGCCCTTTTGGGATGATGAAAAACCTCCCTACGCCCCTCTGAGAGAGGGGTTATAGTAAGAGGTAATAAGTGGTAACGACCTTTACCCTAATTGTTTCCCATTGTTACTCCGCCTTTTGGAGGGGTTAGGGACGGTCTTAGCACTTAAACTTATAATCCTTTAGCTCAGCTAACTCCTTGTTAGCCTTCTCTATCTTCTTTCCTAATGAAGCCTTCCAGTTGTCAATCTTCTTTGCAATAGCCTCATCACCGAGGGCTATCATCTCAGCTGCAAGGATGGCAGCATTCTGTGCACCATTGACGCCAACAGTAGCAACTGGAATGCCAGGAGGCATCTGAACGATAGAAAGTAAGGCATCAAGACCATCGAGCATACCCTTAATTGGCACGCCAATGACTGGAAGTGGTGTTGAAGCGGCGATAACACCAGGCAAAGCAGCAGCCATACCAGCCGCAGCAATGATAACTTTTACGCCACGACCTTTTGCTTCCTTGGCAAAAGTCTCTACTGCGTCAGGTGTACGATGAGCAGAGAGTGCATTCACTTCAAAAGGAATCTCTTGCTCTTCCAACCACTTACAAGCTTTTTCCATTACGGGTAAATCGCTTGTTGAACCCATGATAATACTAACTAATGGCTTCATATTCTTTATGTATTAAGTTTATTTTCTTTGTTTGTTTTATATGTATTTATTCTTAAGACAGATGTAATTTTCTGTCAGTTTAATCTTTATTCTTTGGCAATCAGTGGACTTTTCTACTGCTATTGATTCTATACTACGATGATTGTAATGAATGAACAGACGATACCTAAGAAGAAACCCGATGCCACCTGCTCCAATGAATGTTGCCTGAGAATCATTCTACTGCTACCTACAAAGCCCGAAACGATGAGCGTAAGACAAAGCCACCACATCGGATTGAAGTTGAAAAGCAGTGAAAAAGCTATCAAAGAACCTGTCACACCACCGATAGCTGCCGTATGTGTTGATATCTTCCACCACACGTTGATGATAGCACATAGAATCTGAATGATCAATGCTACCATAAGTATTGACGTCAGCATGTGAGGCAGGTGTAGGATATTCATGATATAGAAGCACGTGAAGTAGCAAAGAATAGAAATCACGTAAGGAACCATTCTTCGCTCTCGTTGCCCTAACTGAATCAGTGTCCAGCCGTGGTATTGGCGATAAAGGTGGATGAGTAAGGTAGGAATAAGCACTGTGAAAGCATAAACCAAAAAGACATACGACAGCTTTGCCTGCCATGGGAACATACTTAGATAGCTAAAAGTAAAGATAGCTAATATGCCCACAACGGGTAAATAGAATGGTGTGAGAACCATACTCACAACCCTTGCTGTTAATATAATGTTCTTTTCGTTCATACTTTAACACCTAACACCTAACATCCAACACCTAATTACATCACTCCTTCCTCAGTCTTGCAACAGGCAATCCGAGTTGTTCGCGGTACTTGGCAACGGTGCGTCGGGCTATTGGGAAGCCCTTTTCTTTCATCACTTTAGCAAGCGCATCATCGCTGAGAGGTTTGCGTTTATCCTCTTTGTCGATTACTTCTTTGAGTGCCAACTTGATTTTACGAGTAGACATTTCCTCGCCATCCTCCGTTGTATAGCTATCAGTGAAGAAGAAACGCAGGGGGAAAGTACCCCAACGTGTCTGTGCATACTTGATGTTGCTCACACGTGATATGGTAGAGATGTCTAATCCTGTACGGTCGGCAATGTCTTTCAGAATCATTGGTTTGAGGTCAGCCTCATCTCCATCTTGGAAGAATTTCCGCTGAATATCGATGATAGCCTTCATCGTCACCTGTAAAGTATGGCGTCTTTGTTTTACCGCTTCGATAAATCCTTGTGCCTTTTCCACCTTCTCTTTGGCATAAAGCAACGCCTCCTTCTCCTGTCGATTCATATTAGCTTTGTTGTTTCGGTAGGTCTCCATCATGTCGTTGAAGGCCTGCGAAACGTGCAACTCTGGTAGATTACCGTGGTTTAAGCTGAAAGTAACCGTACCATCATCCTCTGTGTCAATGATAAAGTCAGGTGTTATCTGTTGCAGGTTACGTCCTTGTGTCTCACCCATAGACGACCCTGGCTTCGGATTCAACTTACGAATCTCACGCTGTAGCGCCTCTACTTGAAGGTCAGACAGCGACAGTGCGCTTTGAATCTTATCCCAATGCTTCTTTTTGAAAGCGTCGAAATGATGTGAAAGGATGTTGTAGATGTATTTATACAGATGACTATCTTTCTCCCACTCACCATTCTCAACCTTTCGGTCTATCTGCAACAAGAGACATTCTTGCAAGTCTCTTGCACCGATACCAGCTGGGTCAAAGTCCTGCAGAATCTTCAGTACCTCCTCTAATTCCTTAGTAGACGCGTCAATCCCATAGTAGATAGCCAACTCATCGCTGATACTATCAAGATCTTTTCGCAAGAGTCCGTCATCATCTAAGCTACCGATAAGATATTCCAAGATACTCTTCTGTCGCTCGGTAAGTTCTCTTTCGCCCACCTGCTCATTGAGTTTATCAATGAAGGAAGTTGTATCTCCATACACAATCTCCTCATATTCAGCATTATTTCGTTGCTGTCTTGAATCGTATGTAGGGAGATCATCATCCGAACGCATACGCTCCAGTGCCGAGTCGAGTGCATCTTGTCGTTCTTCTCGTTCCTGCAACGTGTCGAAATCATCGTCTTCTGAATGCTCTACAGTATCGTTGTCGTCAATGCTATCGGTCTCCTCCCCTCCTGCTTCTAAGGCAGGATTATCATCGAGTTCAGCATTAACACTTTCCTCTAATTCTGTCAGTGGCATCTCCAACAACTTTACTTGCAGCATCTGCTGTTGTGAGAGACGCTGCACTTGTTGCTGTTTCTGGTTTTGAATCTGTACTTGTTCCTGTGCCATTGTTTACCTGAATTGTGCTACAAAAGTACTAAAAAAACAAGTATAATCAAGTGAAATATTCCTTTAATTGTGCTGCCAAGGCAGAAAGTTTCTCTGGGTTATCATTTCCATAGCGGTTCCACACCTCTTGACAAGGCATTAATAAGGGCGATATCATGAGGTCATCACGGTTCAGATAGGGGTCGCAGAGTTGGAACACATCCATTACCTCCACAACCATTTGTGGCTTTATCTTCATCAGTTTAGCAAGGTCTATCACCTCAGGTGTCTCCGCTGCCATTGTAATAGGAGTAAGACGAAAATAGAGGTCGAGAATCATAATGAGCATAAAAGGCTTCAGCTCTGTAGCCCCTTCCACTGGTAGGAAGTCATGTTCAAAGGTTTCGCGCACCTTCACACCATCATAGAACTTCTTAGGTTGCCCAAACCCCTTCATCGAACGCAGTTTCTTTACGTCTTTGTTGAGCTTTCTTGTGTTCTCTCCATACGTCTCCCAAATCAGATGAATGATGGGCATATCACGATGTCGCAACTTAAAAAGCTGTTCATAGAGGTTCTTTGGTGGTATGTGTAGTTCCAAACTGAGGTCTACCAACGCACGTGAATACATCGGTTTCATTCCCTCTGGCTTTTTAAGATAAAGCTGTAGGAGTAGTAGCCAGTAGTCGTCAGACCATAAAGGATGTGTTGCCATAAGCGTAAAATATCCACTCTTGCTCCTCTCTTTCGAGTAGAGAAGGAGGAGAAATACTTGTCTAAAGGGTATCTATATTTGTCTTTCGCAAAGATACTCCTTTTTATTATAATGGCAAAAGAAACTGACAGAAAGTTAATGAGTTAACGGATTGATGAGTTGACAAGTGATGTCTATCTGTCTTCTACAAACAACTTATTCGCTATTAGCCTAATTAGGCTGATAAGCCCAATAAGCCCAATAGGGCTAATAGCCTGTTGCTTTGTCATAATTTTTCACACCTTGATTTTTAATACATGCTCTTTTGGCTTCTAAAAGACGCCCTTTTGGCTTGCAAAAGGTGCCCTTTAAGACCCTTACTAACGCCCTTTTGAAGTCCAATTAAGCACCTTTTATTTTTCCATTTGGTAACTAATTGGTTCTCTGTTGGTTGCAAATCTGCTTCTTATATGTGTTTTTGCCGTTAGTTATTGATGTTTTCTTTGAAATTATGTAATGATTTTTCAAACTTCTATCTACGTATTTTTGAAGTCTAAAAAGAAATGATTTTCAATGTCAGAGGATGATAAGAGGACAGAAAGTTGACTGTCTTAGCCATGGTTTTTGTTTAATGAGTAACTTCGATTCTTCCGTTAAAGCAATACGAAAAGTATCCACACATTTAACGGAAGAACCTAAGAATAGGTGCGTTAAGTTGCTGTGTATGCAGTCCTAACGACCTGTTTCTACTTCTTTCCTCCACCCACTAAGTCATCATTCTGAATGCTTCGTTCAGCCTTCTTGACGCTTGCTTTTAACTTACCAAAGTTCCATGAAAGACGGATTCCAAAGCATTTAGGTTTCATAACGGAGCGTTCATAACCAGTATAATCACCTTGAACAATACGAGAGATAGTTTCTCTATTTTTGCTGAAAGGAGAATTAGCTGATAAAGATACTGTCAGCTTGTCTTTAAGAAAGCGACGAGTCAGTGAAAAATTATAGTAGAACCAACGTCCTTTAATGGCATACGGATTGTAAATCCTATTACCATATTCACCTCCAATACTGGTTGTCAATGTTAATTCCCAAGGTAGTTTCTGCTCCCAATTAAAGTAGATACCACCACTGCAGCCGCTGTTCTTGAGATAAGGTGTGGGCAAGGTGATTCGGGCATAACGCATGGAAGCGTTGAGTGTAAACGATGTTCCAGTGAAAGGAGTCCATTCTGTGTAAGATGAAATACCAAATATTTTACTCTTTAGTACGTTCTGATAAGTAGAAACATCTTTGCGATTCTGTTCATAAATGATGTTAGCGATACCATTATTGGTATATGAATAATAGGGACTTAATTGCAAAGTAAATTTTGAAGTAACCAACATATACACAAGTTGTAGCTTTTGGTTACGACTGCTTCCTAAGTTTGCATTACCGAAAGAGACCGCCGTTGGTGTGCTAATGATGGCTGGATTGAGATAGCCGATACCAGGTCTGTTGATGCTGGTATTATAGCTAAACTTCAGTGTTTGACCGTCGCTAATCTTGTATTGTAGGCTTGCTGATGGTACCCAGTCATTGAGATTAGCATGGTAATCAGGGTTACTACCATCGGGATAGGACGCTTTCATGCGAGTAAACTCATATCTCAATCCTGCACGAGCAGCCCATTTGCCAGCGGTGAAGATATATGACAGGTAGGCAGCAGCCACTTGTGCGTTATGCTTGAACTTACTTTCCATGTCAGGGGTAGTCCCTTGATAGTCCATTAATGACGTACTGTTGTTGTAACGAAGGATATATTTCGTTCCGCTTTCTAACTTATGGTGCTTTCCAAAGGGGCGTACATAGTCAATCTGGAAAGTATGTTCTGTGAAGCGTTCACGGGTGTTCTCGTCGTAACTTGTATAGCTGACAGGGAAGTTTACCATATTGCTATATGTTTGACGAAAGATGGTGTGTGGTCGTGTGGCAGCCAACATATAAGAAAGCGTCAGGATTTCTCCATCTAAATGAGTCTTATGTTGATAGTCTAAACGTCCTCCAATATCAAGATGAGAGTAGCCTGGGGTAGTCATGTTATTGTCGAATTTGTAAATCAACTGGCTGTTCTTGTCCCATCTTTCATTTGTATATTGTGTGTTGGCATCGGCTTTATAGCCAAAAAAAGTGGTCGATGCGGTCAGCAAGTTGAGTGAGTCAATCTCGTAACTGGCACTGATATCACCGAAATGTATTGTTGCTGCAGTGCTGTTAGTCCCATATTCACGTTTTTGTTCGCCCGTCTTTACGTAATTGTAAACCTCCTCTCTATAGTTTTCTGTTTGTTTTTTGCTTTGGTGCATGTAGTTATAATTGACGGTTGTCGTGAGCTTTCCCACCTTTGTTGTTAGATAAGTACCAAGCCTTGTAGAGCCGTGAGTGTCGACATCAGAGTTTACATTGCCTGATATTCCTTGTAGTTTAGTATTGCTCATCATGACAATGTTAAGGATAGCCGTGGTGCCTTCAGCATCATACTTGGCACCGGGATCAGTGATAACCTCAATCCTTTTGATCGTAGAAGCAGGTATTGCCTTGAGAATATCCTTAAGGTTCTGCCCCGAAAGACTTGGGTCAGGATGTCCGTTCCTATACACCTTAAAACTTGTAGAGCCTTGAACCCTGATGTTTTCTTGTCCGTCAACGGTGACAAGGGGTATTTTCTTGAGTATTTCTAAGGTCGTCTTCGTCTGTGCAGTCTTGTCATGTTGCACGTCATACGTAAGCTTGTCAATATCATTCTTGATAAGCTGGCGCCTTTGTGCTACGACGACTTCCTCCAACTTCTGTGTCTTTGTGGAGTCTGTTTTAGTTGTATTCTGGGCTGATAGGGCTGTTGCAGAGATGCAAGCAGTGAGTAATAGTATTGATTTATTCCACATAGTCAAAGCGTTAAGTTCATAGTTATCAATATGATGCAAATATATGTTTTTTCTTAATAAGTTGCAATTTATTTCAAAAGTATTTTTACATTCTTGTCTTTATGTCTCATAATTGACTCCTTTTTAGTGCTTTTTTCTTTATTAATATGCAAGAAAATTACAATGCAGAAATGCGCATAGTGTTCGGTTAGAAAGCAGATGGTCAAACAGAATGAATCCTCTTTTAATGTGTTGATTAATAGGGTTTTGATAATACTTTTTCCATATATGGTATGTCAATAGAGCCTTACCAAGGGTTTAATTTAACAACAAATCGCCCTGTTCCTGCCCTTAACTACTGACGTATTGAGGCTTAGCACAAGTGGTGTTGAGGCTCCGCACCAATGGTGCGAACGCTTCGCACGAGTGGTGCGGAGGAGTGAAAGTCATGCAATATGCAGTTAAGATAAGAGCAGTTTATTGTTATAAAGGACTTATTCAACCCTGAGTAAACAAAGAATATTATATTTTTTCGTTCTATAATTCCCATCGAAACGAAGTGTTTTACGGAAACTTTTTGTAAATTTGCACATTAGTTATAATAGAAATAAGAATGGAATACAACTTCATAGACATTGAGAAGAAATGGCAACAGAAGTGGGTTGAGAATAAGACCTACAAAGTTGTTGAGGACGAGAACAAGCAGAAGTTCTATGTACTTAATATGTTCCCTTATCCATCAGGAGCCGGATTGCATGTTGGACACCCATTGGGTTATATTGCAAGTGACATCTATGCACGCTATAAGCGACTGAAGGGTTTCAACGTGTTGAACCCTATGGGATATGATGCTTACGGACTTCCTGCTGAGCAGTATGCCATTCAGACGGGTCAGCATCCACAGCTGACAACCGATACAAACATAGCTCGTTACCGTGAGCAGTTGGATAAGATAGGTTTCAGTTTCGACTGGGATCGTGAGGTACGCACCTGTGATCCACGTTATTATCACTGGACACAGTGGGCTTTCGAGCGTATGTTCGACTCTTATTATGACTATACACTGCAGAAGGCATTGCCTATTAAGGACCTTGTTCGCCACTTTGAGGAAGAAGGAACACTGAACCTTAATGTCGCACAGAGCGAGGAACTGATTTTCTCAGCACGTGACTGGTCGAGCATGGACGAGCAGGAACAGCAGGAGAAGTTGATGAACTATCGTATTGCTTACCTCGGTGAGACGATGGTAAACTGGTGTCCGGGACTCGGCACAGTGCTTGCCAATGACGAGGTTGTCAATGGTGTGAGCGAGCGTGGAGGCTATCCTGTCGTACAGAAGTTGATGAAGCAGTGGTGTCTTCGTGTGTCAGCCTACTCACAAAGACTGCTTGATGGCTTGGAGACAGTTAACTGGTCTGACTCTATCAAGGAGACACAGAAGAACTGGATTGGCCGTTCTGAGGGTACAGAGGTTGAATTCAAATACCTTACACCAACTGGTGAGGGTCAGAAAGAGGGTAAGTTCACTATCTTTACAACGCGTGCTGACACGATGTTTGGTGTTAGCTTCATGGTATTGGCACCAGAGTCAGAACTCGTTACAGAGCTTACTTCAGAGGCTCAGAAGGCTGAGGTAGAGGAGTATTTGGCGTATGTACAGAAGCGAACAGAGTTAGAACGTATGTCTGACCGTAAGGTGACAGGTGTCTTCTCAGGCTCATATGGTATCAATCCATTCACTGGCGAGCAGATTCCTATTTGGATTTCAGAGTATGTTTTGGCTGGATATGGAACAGGAGCGATTATGGCTGTGCCTGCTCACGATAGTCGTGACTATGCCTTTGCAAAGCATTTCAACCTCCCAATCATCCCATTGATTGAGGGGGCTGACGTCTCTGAAGAGAGCTTTGATGCAAAGGAAGGAATCGTAACCAACTCTCCTGCTGCAGGAAAAGAGAGCATGGACGGTTTCTCTCTCAATGGCCTTACGGTGAAGGAGGCTATTGCCAAGACAAAGCAGTTTGTTACTGAGAAAGGTATCGGTCGTGTGAAGGTGAACTATCGTCTGCGTGATGCTATCTTCTCACGCCAGCGTTACTGGGGTGAACCATTCCCTGTCTATTACAAGCAGGGAATGCCTTACATGATACCAGAGGAGTGTTTGCCTCTCGAACTGCCTGAAATCGACAAGTATGAACCAACAGAAAGTGGCGAACCACCATTGGGTCGTGCAAAGGTTTGGGCTTGGAATGAGGCTGAACGTAAGGTTGTTGAGAAGGCATTGGTTGACGATAAGACCGTATTCCCATTGGAGTTGAATACGATGCCAGGCTTTGCTGGTAGTTCAGCATACTATCTTCGCTATATGGACCCACACAATGACGAAGCGCTTGTGGGCAAAAAGGCAGACGAGTATTGGCAGAATGTAGACCTTTATGTCGGTGGTACCGAACATGCAACAGGTCACTTGATTTACAGTCGTTTCTGGAATAAGTTCCTCTTCGACTGCGGTTGCAGCTGTAAGGAGGAGCCTTTCGAGAAGTTGGTGAACCAAGGAATGATCCAAGGACGCTCTAACTTCGTTTATCGTATCAACTCTGATGACCACTCAAAGGCACCAGTCTTTGTCAGCTTAGGTCAGAAAGACAAGTATGATACTACTCCTATCCATGTTGATGTCAATATTGTTCATGCTGATGTATTGGATGTTGAGGCTTTCAAGGCATGGCGTCCAGAGTATAGCAATGCTGAATTCATCTTCGAAGACGGTACATCATCATCAGAAGGTATCAACACCCAACACCCAACACCCGCCATCTACAAGTGCGGTTGGGCGGTAGAGAAGATGTCTAAGTCAATGTTCAATGTTGTCAATCCAGATGTGATTGTTGAGCAGTATGGCGCAGACACACTCCGTCTTTACGAAATGTTCCTTGGTCCTGTAGAGGCAAGTAAGCCTTGGGATACGAACGGTATCGATGGTTGTTTCCGTTTCTTGAAGAAGTTCTGGAAGCTTTATCAGCAGGAACTCAACGATGATGAGCCTTCAAAGGATTCATTGAAGAGCGTTCATAAGCTTATCAAGAAGGTGACAGGCGATATTGAGCAGTTCTCTTACAACACAGCTGTTTCTGCGTTTATGATTTGTGTTAACGAGCTTGGACAGCAGAAGTGCTCTAATCGTGAACTATTGAAGAAGATGGTTATCGTCATTGCTCCATTTGCACCTCACATGGCAGAAGAACTGTGGGAGCAGTTGGGTGGTGAGACAAAGAGTGTCTTCGATGCAGAATGGCCAGCATGGGACGAGTCTTATCTCGTAGAGAATGAGGTGCAGCTGACAGTATCTTTCAATGGTAAGGCACGTTTCCAGATGACTTTCCCAGCTGATGCAACGAAGGAAGATATTGAGAAGAAGGCTTTAGAAGACGAACGAAGCCAGCACTATATCGACGGTAAGACAATCGTAAAGATTATCGTTGTGCCGAAGAAGATTATCAATATCGTTTGCAAATAACTATTCAATAAACCATAGAAGAGGCTGTATGGAAACAGGATTGCAGGTTCGTTTCTCTAACAGCGGTAATCTCCAACGGAAAGGAAGTCCGTATGTTAGTATCCACTACAGTCGTGTAGCGATACAGCCTCTTCGTCTTAACCATTCTAAGAGCCTATGACCATTGATCAACAACTCATCCGATCCGAAGCCAAAGATTACTTTTTCTTGACCGTTGGCTTAATTATTTACGCTGCTGCCTTTACCGTCTTTCTAATGCCTTATGAGATAGTAACGGGTGGAGTGACGGGTATGTCTGCCGTAATCTACTATGCTACGGGTTTTAAGATTGAGAATACTTACATGATTATCAACATCTCATTGTTGATAGTTGCTCTGAAGATATTGGGCTTTAAGTTCTTGATGAAGACCATCTATGCTATCTTTGCCCTTTATTTCCTATTGATTTTTGCGCAGGATCTGATGCCAAGGGATGCACAAGGTCACTTTGTTAAGATGCTTGGAGAGGGTCAAGCTTTTATGTCATTGATTATTGGTTGTAGCCTTACAGGTACGGGATTGGCTATCGTCTTCCTTAATAATGGAAGTACGGGTGGTACGGATATCATTGCTGCCTGTGTCAATAAGTATCATGATATCTCGTTAGGACAGGTCTTAATGGGCGTTGACATCTTGATTGTGGGTAGCTGTTTATTCTTCCCTCAGTTTGGTGATGTCATGGAACGCTTGCATAAGATGGTCTTTGGTTACTGTACGATGTTCATCGAGTGTTTTATGTTAGACCACGTGATGAATATGAGACGCGAGTCAGTACAGTTCATGATCTTCTCTTGGAAACATGAGGAAATAGCCAAAGCAATTGTTGAGGAGACTGAGCATGCGCTGACTATCCTTGACGGACATGGCTGGTACACTGGTAATGATATGAAGGTTATTTGCTTGTTGGCAAAGCGTAACGAGAGTAAGACTATCTTCCGTATCATCAAGATGGTTGACCCAACAGCCTTCGTAAGCCAGAGTTCGGTGATTGGTGTCTATGGTGAAGGCTTCGATCAGATAAAGATTAAAGCTAAAAAGGAAATGAAAAAGCAGGAAAAGAAGTTGGCTGAAGCCATGAAAAAGCCTGCGAATGAACAGAAATAAAGATGCTGTAGAGCTGTGTTCTGACCGCTAATTAGCAGGGACGCACGGCTTGTGTGCCCACTGGCGATAAGCTTTTAAGGACATACGAACCGTGCGTTCTTATTGTAGGAATAGTACTTAGGGCTTTCAAACACGGCTTTTTAGCATTCTAAAAACGTTTTATAGAGATGAAAATAGTATTTGCAACGAATAATAAACATAAGCTCGAGGAGATAAAGGACATCCTTGGAAAGGAGTTTGAAATCGTTTCTTTGGCTGAGATTGGCTGTCATGAGGATATCCCTGAGACTGGAGCTACACTGGAGGAGAATGCACGTCAGAAGTCTTCTTACGTCGTTGAACACTATGGTCAGAACTGTTTTGCTGACGACACAGGGCTCGAGGTGGAGGCTCTCAATGGTGAACCCGGTGTACATTCAGCTCGTTATGCAGAGGGAACCGACCACGATAGCGAGGCAAATATGCGTAAGCTATTGGCAAACTTAGAAGGGAAGGACAATCGTAAAGCCTGTTTTCGCACTATTATCTCGCTTATCATTGATGGTGAAGAACACCAGTTTGAGGGTAAGGTAGAGGGTAGAATCGCTACGGAAAAGCATGGTAAGGAGGGCTTCGGATATGACCCTATCTTCATTCCAGAGGGTTATGACAAGAGCTTTGCAGAGTTAGGTGAGGAGATAAAGAACCAGATTTCTCATCGTGCAAGGGCTGTAAAGAAGTTGGCGGAATACTTAGGAAGGCTGAAAGGGTAAAAGAGTAAAAAGGCTAAAGGGGTTTTTTAAGAGGGAAAGAGCTAACAAAGTAAAACCATAAAAGCCCCCTTTTCGATTTCTATAAATACCCTTTCCGAATTATTTTCATGAAAATAAATATTTCTTTTCATGAAGAAAAATATTTTTTTTCACGACAAAAAGAATTTCTTTTCATGAAAATAATTTGAGGAAGGCAGTTTCTTTATTCTGCTTATAGGCTGATATAACGGCTGAAAAGGGCTGCTTTTGTTAGCTTGACAAGCCCTGATTCGAAGCTAAGTAGCCTATGTGTTATTTGTTTGACATTAGGAATATAACTATTTAATATCTGCTATGTTGTCTATTCTTCTCCCTGTTTATAACTGCCATTGTAGAGCTTTGGTGACAGAGTTACAGCGTCAGTGCGTGGAAAGTGGTACTGAATTTGAGATTATTGTAGCTGATGATGGCTCTTCTGTAACAAGCTATGTAGAGCATAACTTACGTATAGAGAGGTTGGAAGGTGTCCGTTATATAACAAGAAGGCAGAACGTTGGGCGTTCAGCTATCCGTAATTTCCTTATTTCGCAGGCACAAGGAGAGTGGCTTCTCTTCATAGATGGAGACCTAACATTAGACAATCCGCACTTTATTCGTCGTTATCTGCAGACAAAAAGCAATGTTGTTGTAGGCGGAATAAGGATAGGAGGGGATCCAGACATATGGAAAAACAATCTCAGATACCGCTATGAAAAGGCGTATGAACAGAAGAATACACCGCAAGATAGGCAGTGTCATGCTGCAAAACACTTTCGTACGACAAACTTCTTAGCACATAAAGACATCATGATGGAACATTCTTTTGATGAGAATTTCGTCCAATACGGCTATGAAGATGTACTCCTCGGTAAGTCACTTGCCATGGATCATATAGCAATCACGCATATTGATAACCCCATAACACTTGATTTCTTTGAATCAAACAGTGAGTTCCTGGATAAAACTGAACAGTCTCTTCGCACACTATATACCTTCCGTAACCAACTGAAAGGTTATTCCCAACTGCTTGAAACTGCTGAGAAAATAAAGAAACTGCACTTACAAAAGCTGGTTAATGCAGCTTATTTCCTTGTAGGACAACGTATAAAGAAACATCTTCAAGGCAATAATCCCAGTATTTTCTTGTTTAATGTATACAAACTGATGTATTATATTCATCACGAAAAGAATACTCTATGACAATAAAACGATATCTCTTAGTTGCGGCTTTCATCTTGTTAGCTTACTGTAATGCCCTTGCTGGCGGTGTAGGAACATGGAAGAATTATCTTGCTTACAGTGATGTACAGTGGGTTGAAGAAGGAGGTAACAAGTTGTATGTGCTTGCTTCCAATAGCCTTTATACTTATAACAAGAACGATCAGAGTATAAAGACCTACGATAAAGTCAATGGTTTGAGCGATACGGATATCCGTTTCATCGCATGGAATAAGACAGCTCGTCGGTTGGTTATTATCTATTCGAATAATAATATCGACCTATTAGACGATAGAGGTAATGTAATAAATGTGCCAGATTACTATCTAAAGACAACAATGGCAGACAAAACCGTCAACGGTATTGATATGTCTGGCGTCTATTGTTACCTTTCTACAGGTTTTGGACTTGTCAAACTCAATGTTGCTAAAGCAGAAATAAGCGACAGTTATAACCTTTCTTTCCCTGTCAATTATAGCTATATTGAGAGCGGTTATATCTATGCTGCCAGCCAAAGTAACGGACTATATCGTGCTACCTTGTCTGCTAATCTCCTCGATAGAAATAACTGGACGAACGTAGGAACTTATGTAGAGCGTCCAAGAATAGCTGATGCAGCACTATTGGCACAGGCTAAAACACTTAATCCTGGCGGTCCAAAACGCAACACCTTTGTATGGACTACCTTCCTTAATAACCGTCTTTATGGTACCGGAGGTATCTACAATCCGACCGTTAATAACTGGGAGAATCCGGGTATTGTACAGGTGTTACAGGGTGATGATTGGGACTTCTTTGAAGACAATCTTTCTACTCGTACGGGTTATCCTTATATAGGAACAAAGGCGGTAGCAATAGACCCTCGCAATAGCAATCATGTGTATGTAGGAGCACGAACAGGCCTCTATGAGTTCATGTCTGGTAAGATGGTAGCCTTCTATAACAAGGATAATAGCATCCTTCAGGGAGCCATAGACAGAGGCAGAGAACTGGGTAATGATTATGTACTTGTCTACGGATTGGCTTACGATAGAGAGGGGAATCTATGGGTACTTAATAACCAAACGAAGAAAGAAAACCTAATTCGTGTGTCGAAAGATGGGCAGATGACCTCCTTCAGTAAGCCTGAACTGATGAAAGATGGTGTAGGACTCTCAGGCTTATCACAGATGCGTTTGGACAGTCGTAATCTCCTTTGGTTTTGCAATGATGACTGGATTCAGCCGGGACTATTCTCTTATGACCCTAAGAATGATAAGCTCAAAGCCTATACTCGCTTTGTGAATGAGGATGGTTCTAACGTAGATATTACAGCTGTTCACTGCTGGGCAGAGGACTTAGACCATAATATTTGGGTGGGAACAACGGCTGGTCCGATGCTTCTTCAGCGATCTCAAATGAACGAACAGGATAACTATCGCTTTGTACAAGTTAAGGTTCCGCGTAACGATGGAACCAATCTTGCAGACTATCTTCTCGCTGGTCTTGATATTACTGCAATATCGGTTGATGGCGGAGGACGTAAGTGGTTTGGTACGAAAGGTACTGGTGTCTACCTCATTAGTGCAGATAATATGACACAGTTGCAGCATTTTACGACTACAAATAGTCATCTGCTGTCTAATAATATTCAGTCTATTTCAATCAATGATGTCACTGGAGAGGTGTTCTTTGCTACTGATAATGGTCTCTGTTCCTATATGAGTGATGCCACAAAGGCTGTAGACTCGCCTAATGATGAGACCACATACGCCTATCCAAACCCAGTAAAACCGGGTTATACAGGTCCTATCACGATTGTTGGTTTGTCACTGAATGTAGATGTAAAGATTGTAACAACGAATGGAGTTCTTGTCGCAGAAGGTACCAGTAATGGTGGTTCTTTCGTCTGGGATGGCAAGGATAAGAACGGAAAACGTGTTGCATCGGGTGTTTACATGGTGCAGACAGCTGACGAAAATGGTGATAATGGCACTGTTTGTAAGGTTGCAGTGGTTAATTAATAGAGGCGATGAAGACAAAGGTAGGGTGTAATCCAATCTTTTGGATACTACTGACAGCTCCGTTGGCATTGCTGTTGCTTTGTCAACTCCAACCTACCTTTGACGACTGGACGTACTATACTATACCGCAAACGGAGCCTCTTACGCTTCAAAGTCTACTTCCTGACGGCAATTATTGGCGTCCTTTTGATGTACTCTTTGGGCATCTTCTCGGACTTAATTACCGACTTTTTCCTTTCTTAAACCATCTTTTTATCCTATTGGGACATATCCTCAACACATGGTTAGTCTATAGGATTCTGCAATGGTTTAGGGTTAGTACGTTGTCACGCAACCTATCCGTCGTTTTCTTTTATTTGTCGTCAGGTACCTTGGGGGCGGTCTTGAATATTGATTCCCTAAACCAAGTCTATTCGCTTCTATGGGGACTTCTTGCCTTATATAGCTACATCAGTCTGTCTGGTTATCGAAAGTTTATGCTGTGGTTGTTGTGCGCTTTGCTTTCGGTCTTTGCTAAAGAGTCTGGCTACATTTGGGTTGTTTGCCCACCATTCATTGTATGGAGCATAGGGAAAGAACGTTTCAATTATGTTATCAGACATCTTCTTTGCGCCTGCCTTGTATTTGTTTTCTATCTTGTTAGCCGTTTCATACTGACTGATAGCTTTCATATGGAGAACAATGCGTACATGATTTTTACTGCAAAACAGCTATTGCGTAATCTTGGCGTACTGTTAGGAGTGACCTTCTACCCTATTGATTACGCCAGTCTTATTCATCCACAGCATCGTCATCTTGTTGTTGTTATCATCACAGGACTCCTTCCCCTACCCTTTCTTTGGCTTCTACTGCGTTCTTTTAAGCTACAGAAAACACTCGTAGTGCTGCTTTTATCCTTCTTTATAGGGGCTTTTGTCAATCTGATGACAATCTTCTCTGCGATGCACTGTTATGCAATTCTGCCCTTTGTTACATTGATGATTGCCCTACTCTGTGAACGAATCAAGAACAAGAAGGTATTGATGGTCTCAGCATTGCTCTATCTTTTGACAGCCTCCTTCAGCCTACTCCATCACGGCTATGCCTCTTTCCTATCAGGTAAGATGGGCGAACAGATGGCAAAGAGTATTGTTAGCCAATGCGATCGACCAGTAAACAAGGTGATGGTAATACATTTAGACAAAGGAGAAACGAAGTATTCTTCCTTCTGGGTGATTCCTTTCGAGGCTTTTGGTTGGGGTTATTCCGTTCTTCAACAGACAGGTTATCAATGGCCTAAGACCATTATTAACGAAGAGATAAGAAGCAGAAAGCAGTTGAAAGCTTTGCTTCTAAAGGCAGAGAAAGCCGGCTGCGATGGTGTATGGTATGCTGAAGGTGACCAAGTAAAACGGATAAAATGAAACAAAATATAGCTGAATTCTCTTTTCTCCATGTGTTTGCTATCCTCTTGGTAGTACTCGGTCACTCTTTTTATCAGACAGATAGTCTAATAGTTGACTGGATGTATCAGTTCCATGTACCCCTTTTCTTCTTCGTATCAGGTTATCTTTTCAATGTATCAGTAAACGGAAAACCGCTACAACCTCATATCTTTCTAAGTCGTAAAGCAGTTCGCTTGCTACTTCCTTACTTTGCTTTGAGTACCCTACTCTTTGTTCCAAAGGTTCTTTTATCGCAGTTTATGGTGCGCCCGATACAAGCCAGTTGGAGCGAATACGTGTTGATGCTCATCTATCCTTATCGCAATGTCAATAGCTCTTATTGGTTTTTACCCACTTTATTCTTGCTCTTTGTTTTTGCAGTGATTGCCCTTTTCTTTTTGCAGCGACTGAAACATAGAACTTCGCTTGCTGTTACTACTCTTTTACTTACTCTACTTGCTCTGGCAAATATCTCCCTTCCTTTCTCTCACGACACACTTTTTAATGTCGTTGGAGTAATTCATTATGCTTTTTATTTTGCCTTAGGTTACTTCGTATTTAGCTTTGGTTTGATGCGCTTTCTTGATAAAGGGAAAACAGCCTTCTTAGTATTCCTATTTACGTTAGCGGTATCAATCATTGCTCTACACGTAAATAAAAGCCCTCTCATGGATTTATTCTTTGCAATGGATGGTATTCTTATATCAGTTGCTTTGGCACGCTTATACGCAAAATATGAGCTTCGTTTCCTTAATCACCTCTCTCCTGCTTCTTATACTATCTATCTTTATCATGGAATCTTTCAAGCATTGAGTTTACAAATACTCATGCGATTCACTCATTTTGATATAGGTTTTTATATTATCCTTGCTTTTCTATCAGGTGTTTATGGATCTTTCTTGGTCTATAAGCTGCTTTATGGTTATCGTAACAGCCGTTTAGGACGTATCTTAGCATTGATTTCCGGTATTTCTGTTTCTTAGTAGAAGGTAGGTAATATTGGCTGAAAAGTAGTCTTAATAAGGCTTCAGAAGATTCTTTCTTCTCATTTTCGACCGATGTTTTGATGCTCAGCACATGTCGTGTTGACGGTCCGCACCAATGGTGCTGATGGTTCGCACCAATGGTGCGGGGCGTTATCTATTACGAAATTGATAAAATAAAAGCACCCTCATCAATCCTAATCTTAAGACGGTAGGGGATAGATGAGGGTGTTTGTCGTATGGATAGGTTTTACTAAACCTGTTCTTTCGTATCCTTTGTTTCTACTGACCCGAGTTGAGAAGCTCGTCAGGTAGTGAGATATCAAGACTGCGAGCGCGTTCGGCATTGCGTCTCTTTATCTTTCGTTGCGCATCAGCCTTCTGCTTTGTTATAGCTGCAGGCTTCTGCTTGTAGAGTGGGAGTAGACGTGGATTCCACGCTCCCTGTACATCACGCTTAGCCTTACACTCGATAGCCTTCGGATAATAATAAACGGCTTCGGGCTGTCGTTGGGTTGCATAATCACCCGTATCCCATTTTCCGTTGTCGTTATCATCGACGATAAGGCGTAGATAGTAGTTGCCTGGCTTGATGTAATGGAAGGTTGCTTGGTTGTTCTTTGCGTACGCCTCTTTCACTGGTTTGTCGCTTTCATTAAGCAACTGCAACAAGCAGTTCTTACCTTCCATGTTCTGTAAGGTCATTATTAGCGTACCATACTCGTCAATTGATGGGATACGAACACCCTGCTTATACTTTGCAGAAACCTTACCATAGATGTCTGTAAAGGCTGCTGAATCAACCTCAACACTGTATTCATGTCCTGGATCCCATGTACTTACCAACTTCAAAGAGCGCGGCTTTCCCGGTTCAGCACCGAACTTATACTTCGCTCGATACCACATAGAGTCTATCTTTTCATAAAGATGTATCTTGGACGTATCCGTCTTTGCTATTGGGGTAGGGAGTTCGAATGTTGGGTTTTGGTCAGGATCCATTTGCGAAGGAACATTATATCTGACCTCCAAAGGTGTGACGGGCATTGTCGTTTCAAACGCTTTTCCACGTTCTTTTGCCTTCTCTTGCTTTTTAACCCATTTGTCGTATTCCTCCTGCTGGCGCTTTAAACGCTTCGCGTAAGGCACCTTTGAGAGAATCTCCAGCGTATCTGTTTTAGGGACAAGCTTACCCGCACTGTCCGTCATGTTATAAAGCATCTGCATTCGCAGTGTGTCTTGGTTGACGAGGGCAGTATCACGCAGCCAGTAGATAATCGTATCTTGGTTCAGACTTGGCTCTGTTATAAATGCATCTTTAGCGTTGAAATTGAGTCCTGTTATCTGTGGAAGGTCGGCGTCACCATAACTGAAAAAGAGCGTAAAGTGGTTTGGTTCCTTGCGTTCAGACTTGAGGAAGTAGCGGTCTGTTTGTGTAGGTGTAAAGGAATTCAGCACCACATCGTCTGGGAGGAAGTGGGTGTAAGGCACCTGTTTGATATCCTTGATATGCAAAGAGTCAATCCATAGCGTGTCTTGTCGTATGTCTGGCTTCCATGACGGCATGATGATTTCGGGCGTGAAAGCCAACTTCTCGCTCTTCTGATTGTACATATAGTTGCCGTCCATGTCCTGTAGTGCATAGATACGATAGTCACCCTTGGCAACACCTCGTATGCTGAAATGACCACGACTGTCGGTACGTGAGACACGAAGCATTGGTTGTTTCTGGAAAGCTGTATCGTTCTGATTGCTGTAAAGACCCACGAGAATACCCTTTACAGGCTCTAAATTCTCAGCTTCTAACACATAACCAGCCACTTCAAGTGTATCGATATGGTCGCCAGTAGAGAAACTATAGGTGTAGTTTCCTAATGGGTTACCCTCGTTGTTATCCGTGATAGCGTCAGAGAAGTCGATGGTATAGGTGGTGTTAGGCTGTAACTTGTCTTGTAAACTTACTGTGATACGTTTTCCAGTAGCCTTAATTTCAGGAGCTTCAATCTGTGGGGGAGAGACAACAACCTTCTCTGATGCGTTCTCCAACTTGATGAACTCGTTGAAATAGATATTGACCTTCTTACTATTTACGTCGGTTGCTCGTTCAGTAGGGGAGGCACCTAACACTCTTGGTGGCGTCTCATCGTACCATCCACCGTCAGGTTGTCCCATCTTGGCACAAGAAGAAAGAACAATAACTAAGAGGGTAAAAAGGTAGAATGGTAAAACACGTTGTTGGTAAAACACCGAAAGGCAATGGCTGACCTTAGCTGAAAAGCCATCCTTTCCACCCATTACTCCTTGGCAATATCTTTGTCTTATCTTCTTCATATCGCTGTTTTACTTTTTTACCCTTTTACTTTTTTATCCTTTAAAGGTGGTTTATTCTTTTACCGTCTTCCGTCCTTACTGGTTCATACTCAGCAATTCTTCCAAGTTGTTACGGCTGTTTGAAAGGCGTGGAATCTTGTGTTGACCACCGAGTTTACCCTTTATCTTGAGCCAGTCATTGAAGAGGTCTTTGCGTGCAACAATAATCTCAAGTGGCTGAAGAGTAATGTTATGGAAGCGTTTTGCCTCATAATCAGAGTTAACTTCCTGTAGTTTATCATCAAGAACCTTAGCAAACTCCTCAAGTGAAGATGGATCTTTTGCAAACTCAATGAGCCACTGATGACGGCATTTAGCCTTCGCGTCCATATACATTGGGGCTGCGGTATAATCTGATATCTGCGCTCCTGTAGCCTTGCAAGCTGCTTCAAGTCCCTTTTCAGCATTGTCCATGATAAGTTCTTCACCAAAGGCATTGATGAAATATTTGGTTCTACCAGTGATAACAAACTTATAAGGATTAGTCGAAGTGAACTGTACTGTGTCTCCAATCTCATATCTCCAGAGGCCGCAGGCAGTACTGATAAGCATTGCATAGTTGCGACCAATCTCTACACCTGACAATGGAACAATATTCGGATGTTCGCTCTCAAACTCGTCCATAGGTAAGAACTCGTAGAACACTCCATAGTCGAGCATAAGCGACATACTACTGTCTGTTGGGTCGTCTTGTATACCGAAGAAGCCCTCAGAGGCATTGTAAGTCTCCATATAGTTCATGTCCTGCTTGGTAATGAGCTGTTCATACTGTTCACGATAAGGCGTGAAAGCAATACCACCATGGAAGAATACCTCTAAATTAGGCCATACCTCCTCTATATGTTTCTTGCCACTCAGCTCCATCACACGTACCAATACAGATAGCATCCACGATGGAACGCCTGATATATTAGTGATATTTTGGTTCAGTGTTTCGTGTGCAATTCGGTCGCGTTTTACCTCAAAGTCGCTCAGTAGGGCAGTACTTTTCTTAGGTACGCGACATAGATTTACGAGTGGATTAATATTCTCTATGAGGATGGCACTGAGGTCACCAACAAGCGAATTATACAGGTTATAATTTGGAGAATGACTACCACCTAAGATGAGACCCTTACCGTTGAAGAGTCTACTTTCTGGATGATTGCTAAGATAGTAAGCGATAACATCCTTACCACCTTGATAATGAATTGTCTGTAATCCCTCGTGAGAAACAGGAATAAACTTACTCTTATCGTTGGTTGTACCTGATGACTTAGCATACCATCTAACCTGTCCTGGCCATAGAATATTACGTTCTCCGTGGCGCATACGGTCGATGTCACTCTTCAGTTCTTCGTATGTGTTGACAGGAATATTCTGTACAAAGTCCTCGTATGACTTAATCGTTGAGAACAGGTGTTTACGACCGTATTCGGTGTCTTTCGCCCGCTCAACGAGGTATTGCATGACTTCCCGCTGGATAGCCTCTCCATCCGTGACGTAGCGTTCAAGCTCCCTGCGACGCGGCTGGAAGTATAATTTGTTTACTATCTTAGTAAGACTCATTCAAATTTCTCTGGTTGATTAAATTGCAAAATTACGCCAAAAAAGCTAAATGGATAGCCTTTTTCTATATTTTAACACTGCTTCTAAGCCCTTGAAAGGCTCTTTTTCAGTATTCTCTGCATGATAGATGATGGATTTTTTTCACCCTCTTTTGACTTCTACTTTTAACCCTCTTTCTAAATTATTTTCATGAAAATAAATATTTCTTGTCGTGAAAATAAATATTTCTTTTCATGAAAATAATTCTTTTTCTTCATGTAAGTAATTAGCTCAGAAGGGTAGGGTAGTTATTTACTCATACTTTTTACTAACTTTGCAGTTCATCTCTTCGATTTCTATTTGCCGTTATTAGCCTCTTTATTTATGCTTTATAAGGTCGAAGTTTACCCTCATTTTCGCACTTGTTGTCTAATTATAGTCTATTTACTATCAAATTATAGTCTATAAAATAATCATCAATAGATTCTCTATCTATCCTCATCCCTCTTTTTACTGCACTCCCCTCCCTTCGGAGGGGTAGGGGGAGGCTTCTTCTTAATATTAAATTATAGTCTATAAAATGAGTATCAATTAAATTCCTATATACCCTTATCCCTTTTTCTATCTGCACTCCCCTCCCTTCGGAGGGGTTGGGGGAGGCTTTGGGGTGGAAGCTATTTTGTTTTATATATTTAATGTGCTTCCAGCCAATTCTTGCCCCATCCGGCATCAGCTATCAATGGGACATTCAGTGGATAAGCGTTCTGCATCTCCTCGATAACAATGCGTTCCACCTGTTCACGCTCTTCAGGGAAGACGGAGAAGTTAAGTTCATCATGCACTTGGAGAATCATCTTTGAGCGAATACCTTCTTTCTTAAAGCGTTCCCAGATACGAACCATTGCCACCTTGATGATATCTGCCTCTGTTCCTTGTATTGGAGCATTGATGGCATTACGCTCAGCAAAACCGCGCACAGTGGCGTTACGACTATTGATATCAGCAAGATAGCGGCGACGATGGAAAAGTGTTTCAGCATAACCCTTGGCTCTTGCCACTTCTTTTGCATGCTCCATATAAGCTTGTACCTTTGGGAATGTGCGGAAATAGCCCTCTATCAGCTCTTTAGCTTCACCATTTGGAATGTCCATACGCTGGGCAAGTCCATAGGTCGTAATACCATATATAATACCGAAGTTGGCTTGTTTGGCCTTCTTTCGCTGTGCATCAGTCACCTTATCTATATCTACATGCCATATCTTTGCAGCTGTTGCACGGTGGATATCATGACCCTCACGGAAAGCCTCCATCATATTCTCGTCTTCAGAAAGATGTGCCATAATACGCAACTCTATCTGACTATAATCGGCTGAAAAGAACAGACAGCCATCTTCTGGAATGAAACACTTACGTATCTCCTTACCATCATCCGTACGCACAGGAATATTCTGTAAGTTTGGATCACTCGAAGAGAGGCGTCCAGTAGCTGTAAGTGCCTGATTAAACGATGTGTGGATATGTCCAGTACGTGGATTAATCAGCTTTGGAAGGGCATCTATATAAGTGCTAAGAAGCTTCTTCATACCTCTGTAATTGAGGATGTTACGTACGATAGGGCTCTTGCTTTCAAGGCTCTGCAGCACCTCTTCACTTGTAACATACTGTCCTGTCTTTGTCTTCTTAGGCTTATCCATAATTTGCAACTTGCCAAAGAGGATGTCACCGACTTGTTTTGGGCTTGAGATATTGAATTCTTCTCCAGCCTCCTTATATATTTCCTGCTCGTATTGTTTCATACGTTCAGTGAATATCTTTGACGTATCTTGCAGTGCTTCAGTGTCTAAGCATACGCCATTTAGCTCCATATCAGCTAATACACGTACCAAAGGCATCTCTATATTCCAGAAGAGTTCTTCCACTCCAAGCTCCTTTAAACGTGGTTCAAGTACGTTTTTCAGCCGCAAAGTGATGTCGGCATCCTCTGCAGCATACTCATAGATGTCAGTAGGGGAGAGGTCGCGCATATTCTTCTGCTTCTTTCCTTTCGGACCGAGTAGTTCTTCAATGTGAATGGTTTGATAGCCGAGTAGTGTCTCAGCCATGTAGTCCATATTATGATGTAGTTCTGGTTGGATGAGGTAGTGGGCTATCATCGTGTCGAACATCTTACCCTGTAGTGTCACTCCATATCTGGTTAACACTTCATAGTCATACTTAATGTTCTGTCCGATTTTCATTATTTTGTCGCTTTCATACAGCGGTTTGAATATCTGAACGATTTTTAACGCCTCTTCATAGTTGGCTGGTACGGCAACATAAAAAGCCTTCTTTTCTTCAACCGAGAAGCTCAAACCAACCAATTCAGCACTAATTGCATCCGTAGAAGTGGTTTCTGTGTCTATACTTACAGACTTTTTTGTAATAAAAAAATCACAAAGCTGTCGTAATTCTTCCTCATTTTCAACGAGTTTGTATTCATATTGGGTCGTTTTTATGCTCTCAAATTTCGCATTTTTCAGCTCATCTGACTCGTTGGTCGTGTTTTCTGCAAATAAATCAAGCTGATTGTTGTCGATTTTTGGCTTTGATTCAACTTTGTTAAGAAACTTGTTAATAAGTGTCTTAAACTCTAATTCCTCAAATATCGCACGCAATTTGGTCTCGTCAGGTTGTTCAACCTTGAGTTCATCCAAGTCAAGTTGCATTGGAACGTCTGTTCGGATCGTTGCGAGGAACTTTGACATTTTAATATCCTCTACGGCATTCTCAACTTTCTCACGTAGTTTACCCTTAATCTCGTTAGTATGTTGAAGCATATTGTCAATGCTTCCAAACTGATTGATTAACTTGGCTGCGGTTTTCTCTCCAACACCCGGACAACCAGGAAAGTTATCTGCTGAGTCGCCCATCAATGCCAATAGGTCGATGACTTGGGCTGGGGTAGGGATGCCATACTTTTCTCCTACCTCCTTTTCTCCCAATATCTCGTAACCGCCACCATGGCGAGGACGATACATAAAGACGTTAGGACCAATGAGTTGACCATAGTCTTTATCGGGTGTAAGCATAAAAGTATCGATTCCATCGGCTCCAAAGCGAGTTGCTATAGTACCGATAATATCATCTGCTTCGAAGCCATCTACCTGTAGAATAGGAATATGCATCGCCTCAAGCACTTGCTTGATAAGTGGAACAGAAAGCTTGATATCTTCTGGTGTTTCCTCACGTTGCGCCTTATATTCGGGGAAGGCGTCATGGCGAAAAGTCTTTCCATGATCGAATGCTACACCAATATGCGTTGGCTTTTCCTTTGTAAGAACCTCATTCAGGGTGTTGCAAAAGCCCATAACAGCAGATGTATTCAAGCCCTTAGAGTTGATACGTGGACTTTTGATAAATGCGTAGTATGAACGATAGATGAGCGCATAAGCGTCAATAAGGAAGAGTTTTGCCATAACTAATTATTCTATTTTTAGCTGTAAAATTACTAATTTTCTTCCATAATCTCCGATAAAATGAGTAAATTTGTATCAAATTTAAAGTCAAAAATGGATACTCTTTCACTCATAAAACAGCCGATTGAGACAGAATTAGGCGATTTCATCGACCTTTTTAATCATGCTCTCGACCACGAAGATGGCTTGTTGCGTACGGTTTTGAACCATATCAAGCAACGAGCAGGGAAGCGTATGCGTCCTATTCTCATCCTTCTGATGGCTAAGAACTTTGGTAAAGTTTCTGAAGCAACACAGCATGCGGCTGTGGGATTGGAGCTTTTACATACGGCTTCACTTGTGCATGACGATGTCGTTGATGAAGCGGCTGCTCGCAGAGGGCAGGCGAGTGTGAATGCTGATTATGATAATAAGGTGGCTGTATTAGTGGGTGATTACGTGCTTTCAACTGCCTTACTTCATGTTAGTTACACGCACTCAGAGATTATTGTGCGCTACCTTGCAGAGTTAGGTCGTACGTTGAGTGATGGTGAAATTCTTCAGTTGTGGAATATTCAGAATAAAGAAATCACCGAAGAGGTTTACTATAAAATTATTGAACGTAAGACAGCTGCGCTCTTTGAATCGTGTGCTGCTATTGGTGCTGAGTCGGCTAATGCAAGCGATGAGGAGGTTGAAGCGGCAAGACTCTTTGGTAAACATCTTGGAATTGTCTTCCAGATTCGTGATGATATCTTCGATTATTATGACTCTGAGGCTGAAATTGGTAAGCCAACGGGTAACGATATGGCTGAAGGAAAGCTCACTTTACCAATCATTTATGCGTTGAATTCAACAAAAAATGAAGAAATGCTTGCTTTGGCTCATAAGGTGAAAGCACACGAGGTGACACGCGAAGATATCGATAAATTGGTAGAATTTGCTAAGGTAAGTGGCGGTATTGAATATGCTGAACGTCGTATGTGGGACTTTCATGCTGAAGCACAGACTTTCCTTGATAAGTATGTTAAGGATGATAGTATTCGTTCTTCTCTCCAGACTTACCTTGATTATGTAATTAAAAGGAAGAAATAATTGCACTTGTTTAGTGCTAAAAACTCCCTTTTCATCGTGAGATTGATTAATTTTTGTGATGATAACGACAGTTTCTCTTTATGATGATGGTTTATCCATCACATAAGGAGAAACTCTTTTTTATGTCTTTTATTGACTTATTCTTTATCAATGGCATGCGTCGTTATGTTACATATTACTCGTGTTAAGGCTTAGCACCAATCGTGCGGAGCGTCCGCACATATGGTGCGGATGCCCCGCACTATATGTG